>Ga0182014_10004872_pt1 | contig 15160 bp, 11 predicted proteins | sample 612S2DmetaG_FD_120489 | JGI IMG/M metagenome (GOLD analysis project Ga0182014, IMG submission 120489) | Permafrost microbial communities from Stordalen Mire, Sweden - 612S2D metaG | ecosystem: Environmental > Terrestrial > Soil > Wetlands > Permafrost | place: Sweden: Stordalen | collected... | reverse complement strand
GACCCGTCGTGCAGCGCCACCCGCGGGACATTTGAGCAGCTGGTTGGGACGCGCGATCAAGCGGACCTCGACGCGATCGACGAGTTGGCCCACCAACTGCAGGTTTACCCGGACAAACGGGCCCTGAAGACGTCCACAGACCGACTGCGCGCTGCACTGACGAGGCTCACCAACGTGCTGCACTCCATGGGGATGGACCAACCCGGCGGCCTGCAGTCGAACCTCGACAGGCTGCAATCCGGCGCGGACCGATTCGCCGGCGGAAGCCGGCAAGTGGCCGACGCGGTGGCTCAACTCGTCGACCAGGTCAAGCAGCTGGGCGCCGGGCTCAGCGAGTCGGCGGCGTTTCTGTTGTCGCTGAAACATGACGCGGCACAACCGGCAATGGCCGGGTTCAACATCCCGTCCCAGCTGCTGCATCTGGAGGAGTTCCAGAAGGCCGCCAAGGTATTCATTTCGCCAGACGGCCACTCGGTGCGGTATCTGGTTCAAACCAAGCTCAATCCCTTCAGCACCGAAGCCATGGACCAGGTCGATGCGATCAGTGCGACCGCTCGGGGAGCCCAACCGAATACCGCGTTGAAGGACGCGACAATATCGATGGCGGGCTACACCGTCGGACTGAAGGACACCCGTGACTATTACCGACACGACATCAGGTTCATCATCACGGTGACCCTCTTCGTCGTGCTACTGACCTTGATCGCGCTGCTGCGAGCGATTGTCGCGCCGCTGTATCTGGTTGCTTCCGTGGTCATTTCGTATTTGTCAGCGGTGGGTATTGGCGTTCTGGTATTTCAATTCATACTCGGCCAGAACCTACATTGGAGCGTGCCGCCATTGGCGTTCGTGGTATTGGTTGCGGTGGGAGCCGATTACAACATGCTGCTCGTCTCGCGAATGCGTGACGAGTCGCCGCACAGCATGCGTTACGGCATCATTCGCACCCTGAGTTCGACAGGCGGTGTGATCACTGCGGCAGGTCTGATCTTCGCTGCCTCGATGTGCGGTCTCTTGTTCTCCAGTATCGGTACCGTGGTGCAGGGAGGGTTTGTGATCGGGGTGGGAATTTTGCTGGATACCTTCTTGGTGCGCACGATCACGGTTCCCGCCATCGCGGCGCTGGTCGGGCAGGCGAACTGGTGGCCCGGACGGGTTCGCGCGCGCGGGTGATGTATGTGAGACTACGAGACGGAGCCAAGGGGTCAGGAGTAGGAATGAAGAAACTACTCGCAGGGGTGGCGGCGCTGGTAACTGTCAGCGCCACAGGATGTTTCGGCATCGGAGCCGCGTCGTCCGATGACACGCCGATAAGCGGGCCGCCGAGTCCCGGCGCGCCGGGCGATCAGACCGCCTACGCCCTCGGCGGCGCGCACGTCCTGGGCGTCCCCTACGACCAATACATCCGCACGGAGGGCGCTGACTGGTTCCCCGGCCAGCAGCGACAAATCGTTCGCTACCCGGCGGGGCAGGTTCAGGGCCACGTGCTGGAGCGACTGTTCCCGGGCATCGGCAAGCTAGGCGAGAACTTCCCGGGCGTGGGTTTGGACGGCCCCAGCGTCGGCGAGTCGGTCGACAAGGGAGTAGACAACCTCGATGCGGCGATCCGCACCACCGGTCGCCCTGGCACCGCGATCGGCTTGTCCGAGGGCGGGTTCGTGGTCGACGGCGAGCAGGCCCGGCTGGCGAGTGACCCGACTGCTCCCCCACCGAACACGCTGAACTTCGCGACATTCGGCGACCCGATTGGGCGCCACGCCTTCGGTCAGAGCTTCCTGCGCGCGGTGTTCCCCGTCGGCAGCGTTGTTCCCGCGCTCGACTACACCATGCCGCCGCCGTACGAGAGCCAGTACGACACCAACAGGTTCGTGTCTGCGTACGACTCGATCGCGGACTTCCCCGACCGGCCGGACAACATGTTCGCTCTGGCCAACACGCTGCTGGGCCTCGCCACGGGTCACACCGCGGTGGCTTTCACGAACGCGAGCATGGTGCCGCCGCAGAACATCAGAACGACGATCAACTCCAGGGGCGCGAAAGACACGACGATCATGGTCCCGGAAAAACACATTCCGCTGGTCATGCCGCTGGCCTACATCGGGATCCCGGAAGACACGCTGAACAAGCTCGACGCAATCTTGATGCCCCGGGTGAACGCGGGCTATTCACGAAACGACGACCCGGCGACCGCGCCGGTTCAGGTGGACCCGGTGCACGGGTTCGACCCAGCGGAGGTCACCGCGCCGGCCAACCAGGCGACATTCGGCGGCGGCGCTGACCCGTTCTCGCAGGCGCTGAGCGGTGCCATGTCCGTGTTGTCGCACGGCGCGGGCGAAGCCGACCACTGATACAACGTGATTTCAGGTCCCACGGATCTCGACAAACTCGTACGGACGTGATGTGACCCCTAATCTCCAGTCTTCTATTCTCTCGATGCTGCACGGACGCGCCAGCATGCGTCCCGACGACGTAGCGTTCACTTTCACCAACTACGACAACGACTTTGCCGGTGTTCCCGAGAGTCTTACGTGGTCGCAGTTATCCCGCCGAACGCTAAATGTGGCACGCGAACTCGGCCTTCATGGGGCGGTAGGAGACAGGGCAGCAATCCTGGCCCCCCAGTCCCTGGATTACATCACGGCATTCCTGGGCTCCATGCAGGCTGGGCTCATCGCAGTGCCGCTTCCTTTGCCCCATCGCGGCTCGAGTCATGAGCGCGTGAGTGCGGTCCTTGTTGATACGTCGCCCTCGGTTGTTCTCACCACGTCAGCGGTCGCTGAAGACGTCACCGAATATGTTGATCAAGCACACCTGGACGCTGTTCCAAAGATCGTCGAAATCGATTCGCTGAGTCTGGATTCCGTTGGCGGAGCAACCGTTCGGACAGCTGATTTGCCGAGCATCGCGTATTTGCAGTACAGCTCAGGTTCGACCCGACTGCCGACCGGGGTGATGATCTCGCACCGCAACCTCCGGGTGAATTTCGAACAGCTGATGCGCGGCTATTTCGCGGACTTCAACGTCAAGGCCCCGACAAATACCACGGTTGTTTCGTGGTTGCCCTTTTACCACGACATGGGTTTGGTGCTGGGGGTCTGCGCACCAATCCTCAACGGCTGGCGCGGCGAGCTGACCAGTCCGATTTCGTTCTTGGAGAGGCCGGCCAGATGGGTGCGATCTTTGGCCGGGAATCCGCACGCATGGTCCGCGGCGCCTAACTTCGCCTTCGACTTGGCCGCCCGCAAAACAACTGACAGTGACCTGGCCGGCCTCGACCTCGGCGGGGTACTGGGCATCATCTGCGGCGCCGAACGTGTCGAGCCGGCCACGTTGCGACGCTTCACTGATCGGTTTGCTCACTTCAATTTTCAGGACCATATGGTGCGTCCTTCATATGGCTTGGCGGAGGCTACCGTCTTCGCGGCGGCCGGCACCTGGAGTGATTCATCGAATGCGGTTTACTTCGATGCCGCGGACCTGTCCGCCGGCCGCGCTCGGCGACTTGCGGCCGGGACTGGCACAGCGTTGGTCAAATACAAAGTGCCGCAATCACCCACGCTGCGAATCGTCGATTGCGACACCAGCCGAGAGTGCCCGCAAGGTACGGTCGGCGAGATCTGGTTGCATGGCGCCAATGTGGCCGACGGCTACTGGCGTAAATCACCGGAGGAGCAGCGCTGCTTCGGCGCAATGCTCGTCGACCCTTCGCCGGGTACGCCGCAGGCATCCTGGTTAAGAACCGGCGACATGGGTTTCATCTACGAGGGTGCGCTGTTCATCGTCGGCCGCATCAAGGATCTGCTGATCATCCGCGGCAGTAATCACTATCCCGAGGACATTGAGGCGACGGTCCGAGAGATCACGGGTGGTCGGGTGGCCGCGATATCGGTTCCGGTGAACAGTACCGAGGAACTCGTCACCGTCTGCGAGCTCAAGAGGCGTGGCATTTCCAACGAGGGGTCCAACGAGGAGGCCAAGCACTGGCTCAATGCGGTCAAAAGCGACGTCATCTCCGCGATATCCAATTCGCACGGCTTGAATGTCGGGGACCTCGTTCCGGTATCGCCTGGGTCAATTCCGACCACCACGAGCGGCAAGATCCGGCGCGCTGCCTGTGCCGAGCAATACCGCCAGGACCAATTCACCCGGTTGGAGTCCTGAGCCGGCCTGGATGGCCGGCTCGCGTGCACATCGACCGGGGTGAACATAATGGGGTTGCCAGCTGTTGCGGGTTGGGTGGTCGGTCAATGTCGGTGGTGTGCTGTAGGAACAAAAGTATGATTCTGGCGGCGTGGGCTGAGCGCAACGAGCGTGACGACAACGCCGCCATGAACCTCGCGCGGTGGGAGGAACCATCCACCGCCGTCGGCCCAGTTGGGGCCGCCGTCAAGCGTGGAGCCGACCCTAAGACCCGGCCTAGCCGGGCTGGTGGCTGTGAAGCGCGGAAGGGAACCGGCCACCCAGCCGGCGAACAACCCCGAGATGGGGTGCGAGTCGCGTGACCACTAAAGATCACTCACTCGCAACGGTTCAACCGCACCGGCAAAGGAGCCCCGATGAGCACAACCAGCACAGACCGTCCCTTGCGCGTCATCCAATGGACGACCGGGAACATCGGTCGGCGATCGTTGCACGCCATCATCGGCAGACCCGACATGGAACTGGTCGGCGTGTACGCCCACGGGGCGGACAAAGTGGGTGTCGACGCCGCCGAGTTGTCGGGCTGGCCGGAGCCGACCGGAGTGCAGGCGACCAACGACATCGATGCGCTGATCTCGCTGGGCGCCGACGCGTGTTGCTACAACCCGTTATGGCCCAACATCGACGAATTGGTGCGTTTGCTGGAATCTGGCGTCAACGTATGTTCCAGCGCGGCCTGGATCACCGGCGGAAAACAGACGCCGCAGGACCGCGCACGCATCGAAGACGCCTGTAAGCGCGGTAGCTCGACGATCTTCGGCAGCGGCGCGCACCCCGGAATGACCAACATGGTCGGCATGGTGCTGACGGCGTCCTGCGAGCGCGTCGACGAGATCCGGATCACCGAGTCGGTGGACTGCTCGACCTACGAGTCCGCGGAGACACAGACCGCGATGGGGTTCTCACAAGATCCCGACACTCCAGGGCTGGCCGAGAACGTACGGCGGGAAAGCGAGGTCTTCGCCGAGTCCGCCGCGATGATGGCCGATGCGATCGGGGCGAAGCTGGACAAGATGACCTTCGACGTCACCTTCACCGCGGCCACCGCTGACTCTGACCTGGGATTCATGAAGATCCCTGCGGGAACGGTCGGCGGTGTCTACGGCTTCCACCGCGGATGGGAAGGCGATCGCAACATCGTCAGCGTCGGATTCAACTGGACGATGGGCGATCACGTGGTCCCGCCCAAACCGCTCGAGCACGGTCACGTCATTCAGGTATTCGGGCGGCCCAACATGCGCACGGTCCTGCACTGTTTACCGCCGAAGGACTGGACCGAGCCCGGGTTCATGGGCCTGGGCATGGTCTACACCGCGATGCCGGTCACCAACGCGGTTCCAGCGGTGGTCGCCGCCAGGCCCGGGATCCTGACGCTGGCAGATCTGCCGCCGATCACCGGCCGCGTGGCGCGCTAGACGCTGTGGCGTTGGCCACACCGAAAGACCCGGAGGAACGCTGCCGTGCACTAAGGTTTAGAGTTCTTAGCTGAGCAAAGGTTTCTGCCCGACATCATTTCGGATGGCTGATTTCGGATGACTGGAAGCAAACCTTTCGATTGCGCGTTGCACCTTGATTGATGAGTGGAAGGCGGTCAGGTGAGGGCTACTTCGTCGATTGCACGAGCGGCTAAACGGGCATGGATTCCTCTGGTGTTATTGGTTGTCCTGCCCATATCGACCATGGGCGTTATGCGGTTGCACAAGGTCTTCGGCTCGCAGGACCTCAACGCGAACGCAGGGCAGGGGATCGAGATCGTTCAGTTCAACCCCAAGGTCGTCGTCTACGAGGTCTCCGGCCCCGTTGGGAGCACCGCCAACATCAACTACTGGGACGAGAATGCCAACACGCACCAGGTTAACGCGGCCGCTCTGCCTTGGTCCTTCACGATCTCGACGACGCTGCCGGCGGTGAGCGCCAACGTCATGGCTCAAAGCGATGGCAACCAGATCGGCTGCCGGATCACGGTCGACGGTGTCGTGCGGGAGCAGCAGAATTTCGATGGCCACAACGCCCAGACGTTCTGCCTGGTGAAGTCCGCATGAGCGACCTGAACCATAGGACCCACGGCGCCGCCGAAGGCACTGAGGCCACGGGGCCGGTCAAAGCCGTCAAGGCCGGGCGACCCGAGCACGGCCATCGGCCTTACATCCCTCACGCCATCCGCATCTTCGCGGTGCCGATCATCTTGATTTGGGTAGTTGTGACGGTCCTGCTGAACGTCGCCGTTCCCACGCTGGAAAAGGTCGGGGAAGCACACTCGGCACCGATGGCACCCCTGGACGCACCGTCGATGAAGGCGATGATGCTGATGGGTCACAACTTCAAAGAATTTAATTCCAACAGCACCGTCATGATCGTGCTGGAAGGTCAGCAACCCCTGGGCCCCGACGCTCACCGCTACTACGACGAGATCATCCGTCGGCTCCGGCAGGATCCCGAGCACATCCAGCACATCCAGGACTTCTGGGGCGACCGGCTGACTGCGGCAGGAGCCCAGAGCGCCGACGGCAAAGCCTCCTACGTCCAGGTGAATCTGGCCGGCAACCAGGGCACGACTCTGGCGAACGAGTCCGTCGAGGCGATCCGCAAGGTCATCGACCATATGCAGGCGCCGCCCGGGGTGAAGGCCTACGTCACCGGTCCCGCGGCGCTCAGTGACGACATGCACGTCATCGGCAACAAGAGCCTGGCCAAGATCACGCTGTTCACCCTGGGTGCGATCGCGCTCATGTTGCTGCTGGTCTACCGCTCCATCGTCACCACCCTCGTCCAGCTGTTCATGACGTTTGTCGCGTTGTTGTCGTCGCGCGGAGTTGTCGCGCTTCTCGGTTATAACAACGCATTCGGGCTCACCACGTTCGCCGCGAACATCCTCACGATGCTGGCGATCGCGGCCGGAACCGACTACGGCATCTTCCTGGTTGGTCGTTACCAAGAGGCACGCCGAGCCGGCGAGGATCGAGAAACCGCCTATTACACGACATTCCGTGGGGTGGCTCCGGTTGTCCTCGGGTCGGGTCTGACCATTGCCGGGGCGACGTATTGCCTCAGTTTCGCCCGGCTGCCCTGGTTCAACACCATGGGCGCACCCGTGGCGATCGGCATGCTGGTCGTGGTACTGGCCGGGCTTACATTGGGTCCGGCCGTTGTCTTCCTGGGCAGCCGCTTCGGTCTGTTCGAGTCCAAGCGGGCGTCCCAGGGCCGGCTGTGGCGGCGGGTGGGCACCGCGGTAGTGCGTTGGCCCGCACCGATTCTGGCGGTGAGCGCCGCCGTCGTACTCGTGGGCATGGTGGCCCTACCCAGCTTCACGACGAGCTACAACGACCGGCACTACCTACCCGCCAGTGCGCCCTCCAATCTGGGACAAGAAGCCGCGAACCGGCATTTCTCAGAGGCGCGGATGAACCCGGACCTGCTGATGGTCGAATCCGAACACGACATGCGCAATCCGGCCGACATGCTTGTTCTGGACAAAGCGGCCAGAAACGTCGTCCGCACATTGGGCATCGCCATGATCCAGGACATCACCAGGCCGCTGGGCATTCCGATTCAGCACAGCTCCATACCGTTTCAGACCAGCATCCAAAGCCAGACGACCATGCAGAATATGGACTTCCTCAAAGACCGTATGAAAGACATGCTCAAGATGGCCGACGAAATGCAGACCATGATCGGCGTCACCGAGCAGATGTACGCGGTGACCCAGGAACTCTCCAATGCCGCCGACGACAGCGCGAAGACCACGGCGGACACCCGTGATATCACCGATTCATTGCGGAACCACATCTCGGATTTCGATGACACCTGGCGGCCTTTCCGGGCCTACCTCTATTGGGACAAGCACTGCTTCGATGTTCCGGTTTGCTGGTCCGTGCGTTCCCTATTCGACTCGTTGGACGGGTTCGACCAGCTCGCCGGGCAGTTCCACACCCTCACCGATGACATCACCCGCACCGCCGCGGCCACGCACAAGATGCTGCCTTTGCTTCCGGTGATGATCGACACGCTCAAGACCACCCATGGCCTGACGCTGACGATGTACGCCACCTTCTCGGCGATGATCAACCAGATGGAGGCCATGAGCAATACGGCGGTGGTCATGGGGCAAAGCTTCGATACGGCGAAGAACGACGACATGTTCTACCTGCCGCCGGAGGCGTTCGATAACCCCGATTTCCAGACGGGCCTGCGAATGTTCTTGTCGCCGGACGGTAAATCGGCGCGGTTCTTCATCACCCACCAAGGCGATCCGATGACCCCGGAGGGGATCTCGCGGGTCGAGTCGGAGCGGACCGCCGCGCAGGAGGGGCTGAAGATGTCTTCCCTTTCGGACGCGAAGGTTTATCTCGGCGGTACCGCCGCAACTTTCAAAGATATGCACGACGGCGCGAAATACGACCTCATGATCGCGGTATTGTCAGCGCTCACGCTGATTTTCATGATCATGCTGCTGCTGACGCGAAGTGTGGTCGCCGCGCTGGTGATCGTCGGCACCGCGGGCAGCTCGATTGCCGCGTCCTTCGGTCTGTCCGTGCTCATCTGGCAGGACCTTTTCGGCATCAAAATCCACTGGATCGTGATGGCGCTGTCGGTCATCATCCTGTTGGCCGTCGGCTCTGACTACAACCTGCTGCTGGTCTCCCGATTCAGAGAAGAGATCCATGCCGGGCTCAAGACGGGAATCATCCGGTCAATGGCAGGCACCGGCGGGGTGGTGACGGCCGCAGGTCTGGTGTTCGCCTTCACCATGGCGTCCATGCTCGGCAGCGACCTGCGGGTGCTCGGTCAGTTCGGATCGACGGTCTGTATCGGTTTGCTGTTGGACACGCTGATCGTGCGCACGTTGCTGATGCCGTCGATCGCCACCCTGTTGGGCCGCTGGTTCTGGTGGCCCCAAGTGGTCTATGCCCGCGGTGATTACGCCAAACCGAAAGCGGCGCAGCCAGCGAACGCCGTGTCGCCGGCGTAACCCGTTACCCGCCGACGTCCAGACAGACGGCGAGGGCTCCGGCGCCGACGTGCAACGCGAGCACCGGGCCCAACGGCGTAACGATCGCGGGTTCGCATGCCGGTAGCCGCTGCGCCAGTGTGGCGGCTACTTCGTTCGCACCGTCCAGGTTGGTGACGTGGTGCACCGCTAGGGCGGCCGGATGGTCGCCGACCACCTCGCAGACCCGGTCGATCATCGCCGCCGTCGCGTTGGTGACGGTCCGGACCCGTTGGGCCAGAACGAGTTTGCCGTCGTCCTCGATGCACAGCAACGGCTTGAGCGCCAGCGCTGTGCCCAGCCATGCCTTGGCGCCACCGATGCGTCCGCTGCGGCGCAGGTTGTCCAGCCGGTGCACCACGATGAACGCGTGGCTGCGAGACACGGCGGCACTCGCCGCGTCGGCGACGGTGTCCAAATCGGCGCCCGTGGCCGCGGCCCGCGCGGCGGCCAGCGCGACGAAGCCGGTGCCCATCGCGGCCGACCTTGAATCGATAACGCGCACAGCCGGGCCGAGCTCGGCGGCGGTCCGTTCGGCGACGCCATAGGTCCCCGACAAGGCCGACGAAATATGCACCGCGACGACGCCGTCGCCGCCGCCGTCGGCGAGCGCCTGCCGGTAGGCCGCGGCGAGTTCGGCCGGGGTGGCCGCCGCGGTCGTGGCGTTGCGCTTGTAGACGTCATCGGGGATCTCGTCGACGCCTTCGCGCAGGTCGACGCCGTCGAGCAGGATGTGCAGCGGGACGACGCGAATGCACCACTTTTCCAGCAGATCGGCGGGCAGACGCGACGACGCATCGGTTACCACCACGACAGTCACGAGCGCTGCTCCTCCTCATCGCTTCGCTCTGCATCGTCGCCAGCGCGGGTCATAGGTCAGCCGCGTGGCTTCTCGTTGGGCACTGTGGATTTCTGCAAGGCTTCGGCCAGCGCCTTCAGCATCAACTCGGCGACTCCCTGGTGGGCTTCGAAATTCCAGTGAATGCCGTCGGGATTGCCGCGCCCGCTCATGACCTGTTCGGCGACGGCGGCTTTGAGATCCACCAACGGCACATCATGGCTCTGCGCCCATTCCGTGATCGCCGCAACCGTCCCGGCCCTACCTCGGTGCGCCTTGCCGTACGTCTGGGCGATGTGCACCGACGGCAGCGATGCCACGATCGGAATGCCCGGTCGGTTGAAATCGATTGCGCCACGGGTCTGTTCAAGGTAATCGGCGCTGAGGTGGGGCGGTAGGGCCGACCGGGCCACTGGCGAGAGCCGGGGCTGCAGCCACCCATACCCATCCCGGACCCAGTGCCGCAGCCGCGGCGGCCGCACGTAACGGATCAGCTCGCGCAGCGCGGTGGGCAACACCGAGGGCAGCGAATCCATCCCGCTGGTGGCGAAGATCACCGCGCCGGCGCGGGGCAGCGCCGCCCACGCCCGCGGGTCCTGCGTTGCGGCCCACCAGACATCCCGACTGGTCCAGCCGATGCGGCCGATCAACTCCAGATCCCAACCCAATTGCGAGGCAACGATATTGGGCCAGATGCGTGGATCATCGGCGGGCAGCCCGCCGGTGGGCCCGTAATAGGACAGCGAATCCGCGAAGACCAGCAGCGCGGGCCTGGACGGTGACTCAGAGGACATCGTTGGAGACCTGCGCCGAAGCGTTCCACACGTCCAAACGCCAGCGGATTCCGTCAAAGTCGGCCGAATCATCCGAGTGACCCGACAACTGCACCCAACTGCAATTGCCCATGCCGCCCAGAATCGGCCAGTTGGCGACGGGCAGTTTGAGCAGGGACGCCGACAACGCGGCGATCAGGCCCCCATGGGCCACCAACACCACGGGGCGGTCCGGTTCTCTTGCCCCTGCCGACTTGCAGCCCCATTCCGGCTCGCCGGACACTAACTCGGCAACCAAGGGAACGCTGCGCGCGGCGACATCGACCCTGCTCTCCCCGCCGTGGGGCGCCCAGGTCGCGTCGTCGCGCCACGCCAGTCGGGCACCCGGGGCCTCGGCCTCGACCTCGGTGTGGGTCAAGCCCTGCCAGTCGCCGAGGTGGGTCTCCCGTAACCGCTGGTCCACCTGGACTTGCAACCCGGTCTGCTGCCCCAGCATGACCGCCGTGTGGTAGGCACGGCGCAGATCCGACGACACGATCTGCAACGGCTGCAGCTTGCCAAGCACCTCGGCCGCGGCGACCGCCTGGGCGCGGCCCAATTCGCTTAGATCAGTGTCCAGTTGGCCCTGCATCCGGTTACCGAGGTTGAAGTCGGTTTGGCCGTGCCGCAGCATCACCAGACGACGGACCCTCATTGCGCGCTCGCCGAGTCCGGGGGGTCGGCGGAGGTGGCGGTCAAATCCACCGGCACCACCGGGCAGTCGCCCCACAGCCGGTCCAGGGCGTAGAAGTTGCGGTCGTCCTGATGCTGCACGTGCACGACGATGTCGCGGTAGTCGAGCAGCGTCCAGCGGCCCTCCCGGGTCCCTTCGCGGCGCGCCGGCTTGTAGCCGACTTCACGCATCTTCTCCTCAACTTCGTCGACGATGGCGTTGACCTGACGCTCGTTGGACGCCGAGGCGATGACGAAGCAGTCGGTGATGACCAGCTGCCCGGAGACATCGATGACGACCACGTCGTCGGCGAGCTTTGAGGCGGCCGCGGTGGCGGCCACGGTCGCCATGTCGATGGCCTCCTGCGTGGCGCTCATGCGTTGTTCCCGGTGGCCAGGCTGGAGGTGGGCGCGCTCACGCTGCTTTTGGTCTCACCGTCGCGCGGCTGCCGGTAGAGCAGCCGCTTGGAGACGTACTGCACGACGCCGTCGGGCATCAGGTACCACAGCGGACGGCGCTGCTCGGCACGCTCGCGGCAGTCGGTCGACGAGATCGCCAGCGCCGGGATCTCGACCAGGGTCAGAGCGTTTTCGGGCAGCTCACCCAAAACACCGGTGATGTGCTCTTGACGCAGCTCGTAACCGGGCCGGCTGACGCCGATGAATCGCGCCAGCTCGAACAGCTCCTCCCAGCCTTGCCACGACAGAATGGAAGCCAGCGCGTCGGCACCGGTGATGAAGTACAGCTCGGAGTCGGGGTTCAGGGCGTGCAGATCGCGCAGCGTGTCCCTGGTGTAGGTGGGGCCGGCGCGGTCGACGTCGACCCGGCTTACCGAGAAGCGGGGATTCGACGCGGTGGCGATCACTGTCATCAGGTACCTGTCCTCGGCAGCGGAGACGTGCCGGCCCTTTTGCCAGGGCTGGCCGCTTGGCACGAACACCACTTCGTCGAGCTCGAACAGGTGCGCCACCTCGCTGGCGGCAACCAGGTGACCGTAATGGATGGGATCAAACGTCCCACCCATCACTCCCATCCTGCGTAAGCGCTTTGGCACGGTTTGCCAGCTTACTTGAGCACATGCATGGTCCATAAAGCCTCGCCAGCGCACTCAGTTGTGTGTATGAAGTGTTCTGTGGATGAATTGCCGCTCTTGTCCGACGAACCGACGCAGCTGCCGAACGATTCGATGACCCGACGGTTTTACAACCGATCGGAAGTCACGGGCGAGATCACGCTGCCGGCCGTCCCGAGCATGATCGACGAGTACGCGAAAATGTGCAGCGTCCTCTTTGAGACCGTGGGCAGACAGTTCACCGCGGAAGAACTCACCCACCTCAGGGCGGTACTGCAAGAGCAGTTGGCCGAGGCCTACTCGATCTCCCCACGTTCGACCATCACCATCTCGTACAACGCGCCGCAGGGCCCGACCTTGAACTACCACATCCAAGCCAAATGGTGGACGCTGACGGGCGCCTACGAGAGATGGATCAGCACCCGGGAGCCGCCGCTGTTCGGCACCGAACCCGACGCTCGGGTGTGGGCGCTGGCCAACGAAGCCGACGACCCCCGAGTACATCGGATACTCGAAATCGGGGCGGGAACCGGGCGCAACGCCCTTGCTCTGGCACGACGTGGGCATCCGGTCGACGTCGTGGAGATTACCCCGAAGTTCGCCGACATGATCAGCTCCGATAGTGATCGGGAGTCCTTGGACGTGCGGGTCTTCGTCCGTGACGTCTTCTCGACCACGGACGACCTCCGGCAGGACTATCAGCTGATTGTGCTTTCAGAAGTGGTGTCGGATTTCCGGACGACGAATGAGTTGCGTGCCCTGTTCGAACTGGCCGCGCGCTGCCTGGCTCCCGGCGGACGCATGGTGTTCAACGTCTTCCTGGCGCACGGGGGCTACACGCCTGACGATGCCGCTCGCGAGTTCGGACAGCAGGAGTACACCAGCATATTCACCCGGCACGAAATGTCAGAGGCGGCAGCGGGATTGCCGCTCGAACTCGTTGCCGACGACTCCGTGTACGACTACGAGAAAGAGCACTTGCCCGAAGGCGCCTGGCCGCCTACCAGTTGGTACGTCAATTGGATCAGTGGCATCGACGTGTTCCCCGTCGAGCGCGACGAAAGCCCGATCGAGTTGCGTTGGCTAGTGTTCGAAAAGACGCGCTAGCCCTGCGGCGGCGGTTGTCGAGTCACACCGTCAGCAGCTTGTCGATCACCCCGGCAAGCTGCTTGGCGGACCGGCATTCATGCATCGTGATTACATCTTGGTAGCGCGGCACCGCCGAATCGCCGCTGCCCCAGAGATGTTGGGGCTCGGGGTTGAGCCAGTGCGCGTGCCTGCTGGCGGTCACCATGTCGGCCAGCACATCGGTTTCGGGGTTGCGGTAGTTGGTGCGCCCGTCGCCAAGCACCAACAGCGAGCTGCGCGGCGACAGCACATTCGGATTGGCCTGTATGAACGAGACGAACGCGTTGCCGTAGTCGGAGTGACCGTCGCGGCTGTAGACGCCCGCCTCGCGGGTGATGCGCTGAATCGCCACGGCCAAGTCGGCATCCGGGCCGAACATGTGAGTCACCTCGTCGGTGGTGTCGATGAAGGCAAAGACGCGAACGCGCGAGAACTGTTGGCGCAGGGCATGTACCAGTAGCAGGGTGAAGTGGCTAAACCCGGCGACCGAACCGGATACGTCGCACAGCACCACCAGCTCCGGGCGCGCCGGGCGGGGTTTGGCCAGCACCACATCGATGGGCACACCGCCGGTGGACATCGACTTGCGCAGCGTCTTACGCAGATCGATCGACCCCGCGCGGGTGCGGCGGCGACGGGCCGCCAGCCGAGTCGCCAGGGTGCGGGCCAGCGGCGTCACCACCCGCTGCATCTGGCGCAGCTGCTCACCGGAAGCCCGTAGGAACTCGACGTTCTCGGAAAGCTGCGGGATGCCGTACATCTGGACGTGGTCGCGGCCGAGTTGCTCGGCGGTGCGCCGCTTGGTTTCGGCGTCGACCATCTTACGCATTTGCGTGATCTTTTGCGCGGCAAGCGCTTTAGCGATCTGCTCCTGGGTGGGCGTGGGCTCGTCGCCATAGGGGGCGAGCAGCCCGGCCAGTAATTTACCTTCCAGCTCATCCAACGCCATCGCCTTGAGCGCCTGATATGACGAGAACGACGGGCCCCGGCTGGAATTGTATTTGCCGTAAGCCTCGACGATTCGCGCGATCATCTGCACCAGGCGCTCGTCCATGTCGGCCAGGTCCGGGTTGTCGGTCAGCAGATCCAGCAGCATCTGGCGCATTGCCTCGACGTCATCGAGCGGCAGGGCACCGGGATCACCGGCCTCGCCGCCTTCCTCGTCCAGGACCACCGCCCGCGCGCCCATGGCCGCAGGAAACCACAGGTCGAACATGGCGTCGTAGGTGTCGCGGTGGTCCGGCTGGCGCAGTACCGCGCAGGCGATGCCCTCGCGCAGCACCTTACGATCCCCCAGCCCCAGCGTGGCCATCACCCGCCCGGCATCCACCGTCTCCGACGGTCCCACCGAAATCCCGCTGCCGCGAAGGGCTTCCACGAACCCCACCAAATGGCCGGGCAAGCCGTGCGGGGCGAGCGGCCGGGTGGGGCGAATGCGGCGGGCGACCAT
>Ga0182014_10004866_pt1 | contig 15167 bp, 13 predicted proteins | sample 612S2DmetaG_FD_120489 | JGI IMG/M metagenome (GOLD analysis project Ga0182014, IMG submission 120489) | Permafrost microbial communities from Stordalen Mire, Sweden - 612S2D metaG | ecosystem: Environmental > Terrestrial > Soil > Wetlands > Permafrost | place: Sweden: Stordalen | collected... | reverse complement strand
TGATCTTCATCTACTCCGGTTCGGCCAGTACACGCCCGGATTACCCGCTCCTGGGGACAGCCGCCCTGCTGGCGCCCGGCTTTGCATTATTCCTGATTTGCGGAGCAGGCGTGGCCGTAAGAACCGCGCTGCTGCGGCTGAAGATCTCAGCCTTCGAAATCATCCAGACGATGATCGCGTTTCTGCTGGCGGCCTTCGGGCTGCTCACCTTTGAGGCGCGCGGCGGCACAACAGTATTGGGGATTGCCTGCCTGGTTTTGTCCTCGGCGGGCTATGCGGCGGCATTTGTCGTCTTCGACCGGTCTCCGGAACGGCGCAATTACCGCGTCTTTACGGCATGGAGCGCAGCGCTGTTTCTGGCCGGCTGCATTTTATGTCTGCCGTGGATATGGATGGTTGCAAGCTTGGGCGCGGCCGCAGTTGCGGCTGCCTTCCTGGGCGCAAGATTGAAAAGGCCTGCACTGGAACTTCACGGCGTCGTCTATCTATTGGCGGCATCGGTTGCATCGGGCATATTCCAATACACATTCAGCGCCTTGGCAGGGACGCTCCCCGGCGCTCCACCGATAGAGGTTTCACTGGCCTCGGCCTGCGCCGTTCTCTGCTATGCGGCCGTGAATGCCGGGCTGGAAATCCCATGGACCAAACAGGTTCTGGCGATCATCTCTATGACCCTGGCCGCTTGCGCCGCAGCGGCGCTGGCGGTGGTGGGCCTGATGAGCGTGCTGGCATGGAGCCTGAACCCCGGCTCGCACCAACTGGCCTTTATCCGTACGCTGACCATCTGCGCGGCGGCTCTGGCGCTGGCCTTCGGCGGCGCGCATTGGCGGCGGATGGAGTTGACCCGGATCGGCTACGCAGCACTGGTGCTGGTCGCGGTCAAGCTGATATTTGAAGACCTGCGCCAGGGACATCTTGGATTCGTCGCCGCCTCCATCTTTCTCTTTGCGATTACTTTGATCGCCGTGCCACGCATCGCGCGCATGGGAGAGAAGGCGCAAAGCCTGCAATAATCTTCGGTATGCGCACGCTAGTAACCGCTGAGAAGCTTTGGAACTGGACCAACCTGCTCGACGACCCCGTGGTCGCGATCGAAGACGGTGTGATTGCCTCCATCGCTTCACGGGCGCATGGCGAGCTGCCTGCTGCCGCACGAATTCTGGATTATCCCGGCGCGACGCTGGCCCCGGCCTTTCTGGATGTGCACATCCACGGCGCAGCCGGGCACGACGCGATGGAGGCCACTCCTGAAGCGATCCGCGCCATCGGGCGCTTTCTGGCCTCGCGCGGGACGGGCGGCTTTCTGGCGACAACGGTGGCGGCTCCACTGGATGCGACCATGCGCGCGCTTTCAGGACTTGCGAAGTTGGCGGCGGAGAGCGAGGCCGAAGATGGAGCGCGGCTGCTCGGCATTCATCTCGAGGGGCCGTTCATCTCCCATACCAAGCGCGGCGTTCACCCGCCGGAGTTTCTGCTTGAGCCGGATTTGGGGCTCTTCGACCGGCTATTCGAGGCTGCCGAGGGCCGCATCTGCTTGATGACGATTGCGCCCGAACTGCCCGGCGCTTGCGAACTGACCACTCACGTCACGTCGCGCGGGGTTCGTGTCTCCCTGGGGCACTCGAATGCCTCGGCCGCCCAGACTCGCGCAGCAATCGCCGCCGGGGCCGTGAGTGCCACTCACACCTTCAACGCCATGCGCCCGCTCGACCACCGCGAACCGGGTATTGTGGGCGTCGTCCTGACGACCGATTCGCTGTTTGCGGAACTGATCGCCGACGGCATCCACACAGCCCCCGAAGTGGTGAAGCTCTGGTGGAGGGCCAAGGGGCCGGAGCGTGCCATCCTCGTCACCGACGCGATGAGTGCGGCGGGCATGCCGGACGGCGAGTACCAGCTTGGCGGAACGGAGGGCGGATTCGCAGTGCGAGTGGCGCAGGGCAGAGCCACGGTTGGCGGAGTGCTGGCTGGCAGCGTACTCACGCTAGACCGCGCTCTGACCAATTTTGTCGCCTTTACGGGCGCGCCTCTGGAGCAGGCGCTGCGGCTGGTCACCACCAACCCGGCCGCGATGACCGGCCTGGGCGAGCGCGCCGGCTGCCTAGCCGCGGGGCAGCCCGCCAACTTCGTCGCTGTGGATAGGACAGGGAGACTCGCCGCTTCCATCCATAATGGAGAGCCACTTCCATTGGAAGGGGCTTGAAGATCTTAGGTCTCTGACCCCTTGTTGTTGTACCAAGTTGGGTGCCCCATCCTTGCGGCGTATTTGTTCTTGCCACAAGGGTGGGAAGCACTCTACCGCTGCCCGTCCTGAAACTCCGCGAGCCATGCCATCTGAATGGCCTCAAGCCGCGACTCGTTCGATTTGGCCGGGTCGTCTGCGAAGCCTTCCAGTTCGGTCACGCGGCGGTGCAGATCGGTGAAGCGCACCGTAAGGGGATCCAGATCGGGAAACTTCTCTTGCAGTTGAATGCCTATCTCCTCGGCGTCGGTCCAGAGTATTTCGCGGATCATCACAGCTCTCCTCGGCGGATTCAGTTCTGAAACTCCTTGCCGAGAATCAGCGCCGGCATGGGGTGAATATCGCATTGAAATCCGAGGTTCGCCTGGATGGTCGGATCGGCATCGGCAAGCGGCCTGGGATCGACATCGTCCGGCAGAGCCCAGAAGCCGGCTCCAAACCCGCCCGTCGACGCGGCAACCGGTCCATAAGCCACCGCCCAGCCCTTTTCGGCAAAACCCTTCCAATAGGCGGCATGCGCCTGCATGAGTTCCTTCTCGCCATCCGTCATGGTACCCATGAAGTCAGGCCTCGGTGGTATGAGTTTCAAAAAGAAGTACTTCATTCTGCTCCTCCTGGAAGAATTGTTTAAGGCGCCGTACAACCGTTTACGTTAGCAGCCTATGGTAAAAGTCGAAGCAAGCTTAATTACATCCCTCAGGGGCTAAAGCCCCGCTGATTCTAGGCTATTTATGGCACGGCTAAAGCCATGCCCTTTCAAAACACGACTTTCGCCACCGGATGTTAGGCACCACCGAAAGAGTTACTTCTCTTCCGCCAGGGCGAGCGGCTTGCCCTCGGAGACATAGTTGCGGTTCCATTTGGGAATTTCGACCAAGTAGTTGCCGGGGCGGGTGATGACGGCCTGGCAGCCCAGCCGCGAGTTCAACTGCTGGTCTGCGGCCATATCCATACGGTCCAGCTCATCGTCGTCGGCCTCGCTGATCCCCGCCTGATCTTTGATCCACAAGTGGCAGGTGGTGCATGCGCAGACGCCCCCGCAGGCGTGGTCGAGAAAGACGTCGTGGTTCTCGGCCACATCGAGGAACGACATCGGCTTGCCGTGATGCTGGTAGGGCATGGAGCCGAACTCAAACTCGACGGTTCTGCCCTCGGGAAGAAAGGTGACGCGAACCAGCTTTTCCGGGGGAATGCTCTTCTTGATCTCTTCAATCATGGGATCCGTCTCTTTCTCGTTCGTTTGGTCCCTTAAGTGATGGCCAAAACTCAGACTGAATTCGTAACAAACATACCTCAGGGGCTAAAGCCCGCCGTCATTTTATAGCCATTTACGGCACTACTTAAGTCGTGCCTTGATACAAGGCCGGCGCTAACTATCGACTTTCCGGTCCGCTAACACCTCTCTCACTTGAACTCCGCCGAGGCCATGGCATGAGGCGCGGTCACCGCATCGCCTAACTCCTCACCTGCGGCGTTCATGGTCTTGCCGCGGATGGCGGTGCTGACAGCGGCTTCCATCATCATCTCGGCAAAGCGCCGCGTAGCCTGATCGAGCGCCAGGGTCGCCGCGCGTATCGCCGCCGAATCCTCACCCAGTTTGACAGCTTGCAAGCCCATCCGCGCGACAAAGATGGCCGCCTGCTCCTCGCCGGTCAACTGCTGCCAGGCCGGGCTCTGCGGGGCGCGCTCGACGGCGGCGAGGATCGTCTCTGCCTCGTTGCGGGCCTCGATCAGCAGCCGATTGGCAAAGTCCTCTTCTGCGTGATCGAAGGAGTCCAGAATCATGCTCTCGACCTGCTCGTCGGTCAATCCGTAGGTCGGCTTCACCTCAATCTGCGCTGCCTGCCCGCTGCGCTGCTCACGCGCCGAGACGTGCAGGATTCCGTCGGCGTCGATGAGGAAGCGAACCTCGATGCGCGGCAGCCCGGCGCTCATCGGCGGAATGCCTTTCAGATCGAAGCGGGCCAGCGAACGGCAGTCGGCGGCCAGCTCGCGCTCGCCCTGTAAGACGTGGATCGCCACGTTGGTCTGGCCATCGACGCCGGTAGTAAAGTGCTCGGTGGCCGAGGCGGGAATCGTCGAATTGCGCTGGATGATGCGCGCCACGGCGCCCCCGAGCGCTTCGATGCCCAGCGAGAGTGGCGTCACGTCCAGCAGCAGCATCTCCTCGGTGCTCTTCGAGGCGCCGGCCAAAATGTCGGCCTGCACCGCCGCGCCCAGCGCCACCACCTCGTCGGGATTCAGCTCGATGTGAGGCTTCTTGCCGCGCGCCTTCAAGTGAAAGATCTCGTCCACTAGCTGCCGCACGGCGGGAATGCGCGTGGAACCGCCGACGAGAACGACCTCGTCAATCTGTTCGGGCTTGAGTTCGGCATCCGCGAGAGCCTGCTTGCAGGGGCCGGCGGTGCGCTCCAGCACCGGCTCGATCAGCAACTCGAAGACCGCACGCGAAATCTCGCGCTGGTAACGGTCGCCGTTGGGTAGCTCGATGTCGAAGTGCGCGGCCAGCTCGGAGGAAAGTGCGATTTTGGCGTCGATGGCCGCCTTGCGCAGGGCCTGAACCGCGCCGGGATGGCGGCGAAGATCGACTCCGTGCTCGGCGTAAATCTCATCCAGAGCGATGGTCAGCAGCAGATTGTCGATATCGTCGCCGCCCAGATGCGTATCGCCATTGGTGGACTGCACCTCGAAGATGCCGTCGCGGAGCTTGAGGATGGAGATATCGAAGGTGCCGCCGCCCAAATCGTATACCGCAATGGTGCCCGTTTTGGCGCGGTCCAGCCCGTAAGCCAGCGCCGCCGCTGTGGGCTCGTTCACCAGGCGCAGGACTTCGAGTCCTGCCATTCGGCCGGCATCCTTGGTGGCCTGGCGCTGCGCATCGTTGAAGTAGGCCGGCACGGTGATGACCGCCTGAGTGACCGGCGCGCCAAAGAAGCGCTCGGCGTTGCGCTTGAGCTGGCGAAGTATGTATGCCGAAATCTCCGGCGGCGTGAACTTGAGTTCGCCCAGGCGAATGCGAGGGACTTCACCGGCTTCAACGTCTTCGGCGAGCCGGAAGGGAAAGAGCTTCAATTCGTCATGAATCTCTTCGAGGCCGCGGCCCATCAGGCGCTTGACGGAATAGATGACCCGCTCCGGCGTCTCGATGAGCGCCTTGCGCGCGGTGTTGCCCACTGTAACCGAGGGCCTGCCGCCCCCGGCGGGAATGGGATCGAGCGCCACCACCGACGGCACAAGATTCAAGCCGTCCGCGCCCGGGATCACCACCGGGGCGTCGCCCTGCATATATGCGACCAGGGAGTTGGTGGTTCCGAGGTCGATTCCAACTACGCGCCCAGTTAAGTTCGATTCCGCCATGCTTTTCTTTCAAGCTCCAATTGGTTAGCTAACTCTCCGACTGCTTTATTCTTGTACCGATTTGGGGGCCCCACCCTCGCGGCGTCTCTGAAAGGGTGAGAGGGACAAAATCACACAGTCAGAGACAAGGCGATCTCATCACTGCGTGTGGATGGCAAACCCAAGCGTTTCTGAAACGTCGCGAACCAGATTGCTGAGGTAGCGGCGCCTGTCGAGCAGGGCCACCATTGCCTTTTGCGCGGCCTGGCGCGCGGCCTTGCCGCCCTCGTCCCAAACCCGCCACAGCTCATGCAGATCGCTGTCAACCGCTGACAGCAGGCCCTCGAACTTTCTCTTTGCTTCCAACAAGCTTGTTTCGAGCACTTGATCGGTTTCGCCTAACTCACGGGACATACGCATCTCTTCGAGCTGCATGTTCAGGTCGAAGACCTCTTCGAGCAGATCGGCAGGCGCGCGGGCGCTCTTCTTTTCCCGGCTCTCTTCACCGTCGCCCACTTCGGCGCCCTCCAGCTTGAGCAGGTATTCGGTACGGCGCAACGGATCTTTAAGCGTTCGATAGGCGTCATTCAGGAGCGCCGTGTCTGCCAGGCTCCATTGCCGCTCATTCTCATCGGCGCGGGCAAAGCGATCGGGGTGTACCTTACGGCTTAGGCGGTGAAATTCGTGCTCCAGCGCAGTCAGATCGATGTTGAGCCGCCGCTCCAGACCGAAGACGGAGAAGAAATCTCCTCCGGGCGGAGGCTGAATCTTGCTGCAGTGCGGGCAAAAAAGCGTGAAATCGTTGTGGCCGATAGAACAGGACCAACATGCAATGGGAACCGCTGAATTGAGAACCTTGATCATAGTTGAACTCTTGCTACTTACCGAATGACTGCGAATCCTACGAGAACGACGAACCGCAGCCGCAGGAGCGCGTCGAGTTCGGATTGATGAAGTTGAATCCCTGCCGCATCAGCGTCTCTTCGTAGTCCAGCGTCATGCCGTGCAGGTAGACGAACGACTTGGGATCGACGAAGACGCGCACGCCGTCGAAGTCGTAGATTCGGTCGCGCTCCCGTGGCCGCGTATCGAACTTGATGGAATACGAGAGCCCCGAGCAGCCGCCGCCCATTACGCCCAGCCGCAGTCCGCCCTCTTCAGGCGAGACGCCCTCCTTGGCCATGGCTACGCGGATACGATTGATGGCGCGTTCGGTCACCTGCAAGCCACCTGCGGGCACCTGCGGCGCGGCTGGTGTTTGCTGCGCCGCTGGCTGCTCTTGAGCACCGATGATTGCTACATTCGACATACGTACCTCTTCTTACTGCGCTACGGCTACAGTTGCGGCTTCGGCCGCCACCGCCGCGCCGTTCTTCCTCTTCCAGTCGCCGATGGCCGCGCGAATTGCATCCTCGGCCAGCACCGAACAGTGAATCTTCACCGGTGGCAACGACAGTTCCTTCACAATGTCGGTGTTCTTGATGCCCAGCGCGTCGTCCACGGTGCGGCCTTTGATCCATTCCGTGGCCAGCGAGGAGCTGGCGATCGCCGAACCGCAGCCAAAGGTCTTGAACTTGGCCTCCTCGATCACCTGCGTTTCGGGGTTCACGCGAATCTGCAGCCGCATCACGTCGCCGCACTCCGGCGCGCCCACCAGGCCGGTGCCGACCTCCGTCGAAGCCTTGTCCAGTTGGCCCACGTTGCGGGGGTGGTTGTAGTGGTCGATTACCTTGTCGCTGTATGCCATGTGTTACTCCTTTAGCGGGGGAAGCCGCTGAAAAACAGTTGTCAGTGGACAGTGAACAGTGGTCAGTGGTCAGTGGCAGGAGCATCGGTGCTGTCCACTGTCCACTGTTCACTCTCCACTGCTTTAGTATGCCGCCCATTAAATCTTGGTCAGGTCAATGCCTTCCTTCATCTGCCGAGGACTGCTGACTTTTCCTTCCGTTCTTTCAACCATTTCAAGAGGGGTCTAATGCCTCCGATCGCAATGATCACAAACGGCAGTGCGGGGTTATGAACAAATGGAATCCAGGAAACCAGGCGGTCCAGCCAAGCAGGAAACAAGAAAGCCATAATGCTCTGCTCACCTGAAAATGCAACAACGAACATGATAAAAAGCAATGCCGCAATCCCAACCCAAAGGTGAATTTGCACCCAAGCGATCTGCTTGCTCTTCACGTCTTTCTCCTTTTGGCAGTGATCGGTGATTGTTTGGTGGTCGATCGGTGCTGTCCACTGACCACTGTTCACTGTCCACTGCCTTTCAATGCGCCGCCCATTGAATCTTGGTCAGATCGATGCCGTCTTGAACCATCTCGTAGAGCGGTGAAAGCTGGCGCAAATGCTTCACCACTTCAATCACCTTTGCGGCCACGTAATCTACCTCGGCCTGGGTATTGAAGCGGCCCAGCCCGAAACGAATCGAACTGTGGGCTACATCGTCGCCCAGCCCCAGAGCCTTCAGTACATAAGACGGTTCAAGGGTCGCGGAGGTGCAAGCAGAGCCGCTCGAGACCGCTATATCGTTGATGCCCATTAGTAGCGACTCGCCCTCGACGTACACAAAACTCATGTTCAGGTTGCCCGGCAGCCGGTGCTCCATGGAACCGTTCACGTGAACGTAGTCCAGCTCAGACTCGAGCTTCGCCTTCAGCCCATCGCGCAAGCCGCTCAGGTAAGCTGCCTCGATATCCATCTCCTCGCGGGCGATCTCGCAGGCCATACCCAGGCCCACGATACCGGGCACATTCAGCGTACCGGACCTCATCCCCCGCTCGTGGCCGCCGCCGTCGATCTGTGCGGCGATCTGAACCCTGGGGTTGCGCCGTCGAACGTACAGCGCGCCCACGCCCTTGGGGCCGTAGATCTTGTGTGCAGAGATCGATAGCACATCGATGTTGTCGGCGATCACGTTCACCGGAACCTTGCCCACCGCCTGCACCGCATCGGTATGGAAGATGATGCCCCGCTCATGGCAGAGCTTGCCAATCTCGGCAATGGGCTGCAGCATGCCGATCTCGTTGTTGGCCGCCATGATGGAAACCAGGATCGTCTTCTCGTCCATGGCCCGCTTCAGGTCGTCGAGGTCGATCAGCCCGTCGGCCTTCACTGGCAGGTAGGTCACTCGGTAGCCGTGCTTCTCTAGACGCTTGCAGGTGTCCAGGATCGCCTTGTGTTCGGTCACCTGGGTGATGATGTGGTTGCCGCGCTCGCGATACATCTCGGCGATGCCTTTGATGGCCAAGTTGTTCGATTCGGTAGCGCCGCTGGTAAAGATGATCTCCTTGGCGGTGGCCCCGATCAGCCGCGCAATCTGTTCGCGCGCGGCCTCCACGGCCTGTTCCGCTTCCCACCCAAAAGAGTGGTTGCGGCTGGCCGCATTGCCGAACTTGGTGGTGAAATAGGGCATCATGGCTTCGAGAACCCGCGGATCGAGCGGAGTGGTGGCGTGATTGTCCATATAAATCGGCAGGGTCACGCCCGAGGGCACTTCAACTTGGCTGGCAAATGTACTCATTGCGATCTCCACCTTCGTCAATTCAATTCTCCGCAAATTGCGGAGGGGGAAAACTTTTGATACTGCTTCCGTTCCATTACAGCTTCAAAGCGACCAACCCGTGGGCTTCCGACACATGCCGCGCGGGCTGCTCATGTTCTGCCAGATCCTGAATGCTGATGCTCTTCAGCACTCCGGCGATGGTGTCGTTTACCCGTGCCAGGGGTTCCTTGATGGTGCAGCTCGGGGTCAGCTCGCAGCCCTTCGCGCCCTTGGTGCAGGAGGTAATGAAAAACGGCCCGTCGATAGCATGAATCACCTCGTAAGCCGAGATCGATCGCGCATCGCGCGACAAGGCGTAGCCGCCATTCATACCGGCGTGGGAGCGCAAAAGGCCGCTCTTGGTGAGCAGTTGCAAAATCTTGGCCAGCAACTGCGCCGGGATCCCGTACGCATCGGCAACGTCTTTGGCGCTCAGCGCAGGCATCTCCGGGTGCTCGGCCAGGTACTTGAGCGCCATCAACCCGTAATCCGCTTTCTTGGTCAGCTTAAGCATTCAATATCCGACTTCTTCGGTCCGTATTCAGTATACGACCGTTTCTGTCGGGATTTCAAGTCCTCTTCGGGTTCATTCCCGCCCCAGGTTAAAAAAAATAAGAGAAAGATCGAAGATTCAACAGATTTCCGTTTCATAATCTCAAAAAGACCGCTACAATTTGGCGGAAAGAGCACTTAATCCAACCGATCCAAAGGCAATGGCTACCATCTGCAAGCACCCCAGGGTACGTATCGTTTCCCGGCATGAAGACATGGAATTTGTCGAATGCCTGGAGTGTGGCGAGGTCTTCGACTCCGAGGAGTTCCGCGATATGGAGATTGAAGAGACCGCTGAAGCGGAGGACGCCTCAGACGACTTCTGAAGCCGCGAGTCGAGCCCGCTGAATAAACTTCACTTGACGGCTGAGCCATTGGCCGTCTGCGCGCCCACGTGCCTGGCGGCAATCCAGGCGTAATGGAGGCCGGAGGCGACGGTCAGCGCGATGGTGGCATAGAGCGCCCCTTGCTTGAAGGTCGTCACCCAGCGGACCGTAGCGTGTTGATCCATCAGCATGGCCTGAAGCAGCACGGCGGCCACAGCGGCAACCTGGGCCACGGTATTGGCCTTGCCAAGCATGCTGGGCCCAAACTCGCGCCTCCCGGCTGCCGCGTAGAGAATTGCGGCGACCACCAGGATTCCCACATCCCTGCCAAAGACTAGCGCCGTCACTGTGACCGGAATCAGTCCCAGGTGCGTGAGCGCCAGGAAAAGAGTGCTTAGGAGCAGCTTGTCGGCCACGGGGTCAAGATACTGGCCCAGTTGGGAGCGCTGCTTGAGCATGCGGGCAAGCATCCCATCGAAGGCGTCGGTGAGCCCTGCTGCAACAAAGAGGCCGAAGCTCAAAGCGTAGTGAGCCTCCAGGACGGTGGCCACCAGGAAGGGCACCAAACAAACGCGCATCAGCGTAAGAAGATTAGGAGCGGAGCGGAATGGGTTCAATCGAGCGTTCGCAGCATCAGCCATGGCAGGTTCTTTTCGAGCGCAAGGCAAAGCCCCCATCCTCTGACCGGAGCAATTCCCAAAGAGACTTCTAGAACGACTTCCGGATAGGTTCAAAGAAAGACGAGGGAGGGTTCATCGTTCGTTAACGATGGTAAAGCATGGATGGCGGGTGCTGCACTGGACCGAAGCGCTTCGATCCTGGTCATTTTCGCCGAATCGGCCAGGTTAATGTTGAAATCCATAAGCTTGCGCATAAACAGCGATGCGGGAGCGATCTCTCGCTCCCGCATCGCCGATTCCCAGGTGACCTTGAATGCCTACTGCACAGAGACGTTCAACGTGTAGGGCAGCGACATCAGGTTGGTGCTACCGTAAAGAACGATGTTGCCCTGGCTTCCCGGTACCACGACGCTTCCAACCTGTTGCGCAACGACCGAAACCGCGTTCGCAGAGCTGGTGACCGGGGTACCGAGGACCGGAGCGCTTCCCAGTGTTGTGGTGTTGCAGGCGGTCAAGCCGGCGAACGATGTGCCCAGGGCCAGCAAGCAAATCAGGACCATGTAGCCCTTCTTGCCTACCGACTTGCGGCTGAATCCAAGCCCTACCAGGCCCAACCCGAACAGGGCCGCATATTCGATGGGATTGGAATGCGAATTCTCGCTGGTGGTAGTCCCGGCAGAGACGTTCGTGGTGACGGTGACTGTTATCGTCGAGGGCTGCGACGGATCGGTGTTGACAAGCACTTCGTCCGGATGAAGCACCCCGTTGATGTCGGTATAATTGCCGCCGCTGAAGGTGCAGGTGGAGTGGGCGGGCAACCCAACGCAGTTGAAAGCGATCGGCAAGGTGTAGTTGTTCAAAATCAGTGTCGGGGTGGAGCTTGGATAGGTGGGGTTGGTGCTCACGCCGTAGCCCAGGACCGACGTAATGGTCAGCTTGGTGCTCGCCGAAGCGGTGGTTGGATAGGTAGCCGCCGGAACGCTCAGCGCTCCCGGATTAGGGGTGATCGCAACGCTGGGCTGGCGGAGTTCCATGAATGTGATGGGCCCTCCGTTTGCTGTGGTTGAAGAGCTTGAAGACGCATAGTTCGCATCGCCGCTGTACACGATGCTCGTGATCGTCTGCGGAGTCACCTCGTTCGGAATATTCGAAACGTTGGTGATCTCAAGGCAGCCCGGCTGGAAGGTCGCGCTGCCTGTGGCATCCAGCGTGAAGGAGCCAGTTGGAAGCGCATTGGTGGGGGGACCATTCGGGCCGCATTGTGCGGTCGATCCCTGAACAAAGGAGACCGTTCCGGTTGGTACCAGCCCTGACGCTCCCTTCACCGTCACGACATAGTTGGTGTAGTAAGGCCGTAGCGACCCGTCATAGGGTACAAACGTGCCGTTCTGGTTCCCCATGAAAAGAACATAGGTTGGATTCTGAAGATTCGGAACAGCCATGAGCGGGTTGGCTTTCGCCACAACCCCTGAAATTGAAGCCGTCGACGCGCCGTATACCCTGTCGCCGATGTATTGAACGCTGAAGGTATGTGTCCCTGCGGTGATCCCGGCAAGAGTAATCGTAACCGTGCCCTTCGCCAGGGTCGCGGCAGACTGCGCAACGCCATCCACCGAGAGAATCACCTGTCCTGTTGGCGCAGCTCCCGTGCCGGATGAGGGAGCCACGCTAATGATAACCGGGATGCTCAGGACGTTCGCACCGCTGCCTAAGCTGACAGTTACCTTGCTCGCCGCAAGGGCAGCCGCGACTCCCGATGCATCGACAACCGCTGGAGTACCCGCCGCATTGCTCTGAACCGTAATTACGCTCGAAATGGGGCCTTGAACTCCCGGTCCCGTCGGGTTCATGGTGATGGTTGCTGTGCAGGTTCCTGCCGGAGCTACGGCACTGGTGCAACCGGCCGCGCTGAAGTCTACCGCGTCACTGCTGAGGAAGCCGGTAACGGTCAACGGAGAATTCCCAATGTTCAGCAGAGTGGCAGTCGCCGTTCCCGAAGCCCCGAGAGCCGGTGAGCCCGTATTGACCGATCCATCGATGCTCACAAGATGCAGGTTCTTGGCCGCCCCATCCGCCAGATAAACGTTACTGGCCTTGTCTAGAGCCAGGCCGGTTGGATTGGTTACGGCCGCTCCAATGGTCGTCTTGCTTCCTGGAGCCAATGCGCCGCTCACGTAGGGAATGCGCACCGTGCCTCCGCTCATGGCAGCGTACACGGCCCCGGATGGGTCGATCGCCAGGCCGGTTGCAGCGCCCAGCGTAGGCAGTAACGTGGTCTGCGTGCCGTTGGTCTGCACTTCGATGAGCATCGAGGAGTCGACAACGTAGAGGTTGTTGCTTCCATCGACGGCAACCACCGATGGGGCTGTGAAGCCGGTCAGATCCAACTCAGTTTGCGCAACGGCGCCGAAGGTGACGCCGGGGTCGATGAGCTTCACCACTCGCGCATTGTCCGGATCAGCCACATAGAGATTGCCCTGGCCGTCTGCCGTGAGGTTCAGCTTGGTGCCCAAGCTAGACTTCAGCGTCATCTGCCCAGCGGAATTCAGGCCGCTGTGCGTATTCGGCACCTCATAGACATTGCCGCTGTCGGCAATGAACACATCCCCGGCACCATCGACCGCAACTCCAGTCGGAGCCTTCAACCCTGTGCCCACGGAGAAGGGCACTGTGCTTGCCGTCGCTCCCGCCGGATACATCAGAACTTTCTTGAGACCGGCATCCGCCACATACGAATTGCCTGCGGCGTCTGCCGCAACTTCGCCCGGCGAGCTCAAGCCGCTCCCGATCGCGCTCTCAAGAGCCGGAGTAATGGAGATTGCCGCGCCCTGGGTCGAGCCGTACAGCGTCATCGAGCCGAGGGTGTTGTTCTCCGCATCCAGCATCAGCAGCTTGCCTGAGACGCCGCCGACTGCATTGGGACTCAGAGCCACATTCACAGAACATGTACTCAGCGCTGTATAGGCCGTACCTGCCGCGCAGGTGCCACCACTCCCAATGGTGAAGTCCGGAGTTGTGGCGCCTGCTTCTTCAATAACGAAACTCTCCGGCGTGACGCCCGCGCCGAGCCCGAAGTTGATCGCTGCCGCCGTACCTTGCGATCCGGCCATGCCAGACCCAAGATTCACATTTCCCAAAGCAACGGCCGCAACATCATTGATTCCGTTCCAGCCGCCCCATGAACCGGGCTTGGTTGGGATATACATGATTCCGCGCAGGAGGTCGAAATCGACGTTGGCGTACGCCGGAACGGCAGCCAGCAGGTAGGCGTCATTGGGATTCGGAGTCCCATTTTCATTCGGAACCAGGTATACGCCATTGTTGTTGTCGCCCACATAGACGTTTCCCGCCCTATCCACTGCAACTCCAGCCGGATTGGAGAGATTCGGATCCACCCGCGCGAGGCCTTGGTCGTTGGCCAGGTTCGTTGCGCCGGCCGGAATGCGCAGAACTCCGGTTGCACCGCCGTCTTCAAAGAAGTAGATATTGCCGGCCGCATCGATGGCCAGCGTCTTGGCGCGGCCCTTCAAGCTGTTGATAACGGTCGAGCCATTAGTAAAATTGCCGTTGGAATCGATGGTGTACAAATAGAGCGCGGGAGCATTCTCGGCGCTCACCACCATGGTCGTGGTTCCATTGGTCACATTTGAGCTAATCGCAAGAGCGCCCGCCTGGAACCAGTTCGGATTCGTGCCAAGGTTGGCCCAGGTGTAGATGGTGTTATTCGAGCCGGTAAGATTCCACGTGTGGTTCACGCTATCGTAGGGAATCCTCATCAGGTCGGAGTTCCAGTTCTGGCCGATCCACAAGTTATTCCAGGGATCGATGGCAACGCCCATGTTCGACCAGCCGCCGCCGGGACCGGATGAACCGGGCGCGGCCAGCGTAATCATCGCGCCTCCATTCCCAGGGAATTCGTACAATGCGCCTTGTTCAAAGTCGTCAACAACCAGATCGCCATTACTGGAGATTGCCGTGTTCCATTGCTGTCCCCAAGTTGCCGGATGAGTCTGCACGGCGGTGGGCGGGCCGGATACGACCGCTGGAATCACGCCGAGACCAGACAGCGAAACCGAGGCAAGTACATTGCCTTTTGCATCCAGCATCTCGAGCGTGGCGGAAACGTTGCCGACGGTATGCGAGAGCATAGCAACATTCACAGTGCAGGTGCTGCCCGCCGCATAGGTCGTCCCAGCCGCGCAGCTTCCGCCGCTGACAATGACGAAATCCGGAGTTGCGGTGCCTGCTTCCACAATCTCGAAGCTGGCCGGAGTCTCGCTCGCTGCGAAACCAAAATCGATAGTTTGATCGGCACCTTGCACAAAAGCGGGGGCCGAGCCAAGGCTCAAATTCGACAAGGAGACTGCGACGACGTCGTTGTATACTGCGCCGCTGGGTGAGGTCCAGCCGCCATTTTCACCCTGTGTGGTTGGAACATACATAATTCCATGAACGAGATCGAAGTCTACGTTGGCAAAGGCTGGAACCGCGGCCATCAGAACCGCGTCCTTCGGATTCGGAGTTCCACCCTCGTTGGGAACAAGGTAAAC
>Ga0182014_10004862_pt1 | contig 15177 bp, 16 predicted proteins | sample 612S2DmetaG_FD_120489 | JGI IMG/M metagenome (GOLD analysis project Ga0182014, IMG submission 120489) | Permafrost microbial communities from Stordalen Mire, Sweden - 612S2D metaG | ecosystem: Environmental > Terrestrial > Soil > Wetlands > Permafrost | place: Sweden: Stordalen | collected... | reverse complement strand
ATTACAGGAACATGCTAGAATAGCGGATGTTGTTACGGTTAGTCATTATCATTTTGATCATTTTACTCCTTTTTCGTTGGGCAGGTTTTTGGATTCTTCGCCTAGGTTTGCTGAGGAGATTTATCGGGATAAGCGGTTGTTTATTAAGAATCCTGAGTTGAATATTAATAAGAGTCAGATGAAGCGGGCTAAGGATTTTTTAATGGATGTGAAGGATGTGAATAGGGATATTACTTATTCTGATGGTTTGTCGGTTGATATTGGTGATACTCGGCTTGAGTTTTCGGATGCTCTTCCTCATGGTCCTGGTGGTAGTAGGTTGGGTTTTTTGGTGGCGTTGACTGTTAAATATAAAGGTGAGTGTGTGATGCATGCTTCGGATGTGCAGGGTCCTATTTTTGATGATACTAAGGATTTTATTTTGGATGTGGGTCCGGATATGTTGATTTTGAGTGGTCCTCCGATTTACTTGTTAGGTTTTGCTTTGAGTAAGAAGGATATTAATAATGCTAAGCGTAATCTTATTGAGTTAACTCAGGATATTCCTAAGGTAGTGGTGGATCATCATCTTTTACGAGATTTACGTTGTTTTGATTTCCTTGAATCAGTGAGAGCGGAAACAGATAATGAGGTGTTGGTGGCTTCGGAAATTATCGGTGAGGAGCCTAATTTGTTGGAGGCTCATCGTAAGGAGTTTTATCTGGAAAAATAATAGAATATTTTTTTTGGATAATTTCTTAATGAGAAATTAAATAATGGTTAAAATTAGATTTACATTTATAAATGAATCATTAAAATTAAAAACTTATTTAAATTAGAATAATGGGTTCAAATTATATGGAGATTTTTTTAGATGAGTAATGCGGTTCTTGTAAAAGATTATATGACTAAAAAAGTTATCAGTGTAGATTATGATACACCCTATGAGGAAGTTATTAAATTAATGATAGATAGTGGTCATGATGGATTTCCTGTTAAAGCTAATGGAGAAGTTGTGGGAATAGTGACGGCTTTTGATTTACTCATAAAAAGTTGGACTATTAATGTTGAGGATATAATGTCCACGGATGTAGTGGTGGTGGATCAGGAAATGCATATTAATGATGCTGCCAGGGTGATGTTTAGAATGGGCTTATCCCGATTGCCTGTAATAAATAAAGAATGTAAAATAGTAGGAATAATAACTAACACCGATGTTGTAAGATCAAATATTGAAAGATCTACTCCTAAAAAAGTTAAGTATTTCCAGGAAACTTTTGAAAAATTATATTGCATTAAAACTACTTTAAAAAGGATGAAAGTTCCCATAAAGGAACTTCGACCTACTCACAATAATATATATGCTGATGAACTTCAAGGCAGAACTTATGAGCTTAAAAATGGCTTAGCAGAACCAATTATAGTGATTAAGGTGGGTGGTAGATTTATACTAGTGAATGGTCATCATAGAACTATGGCTGCTCTTAAATTAGGCTTTGATCAAATAAATTCATATTTAATTACTTTAAATGAAGATATAAAATTGGGCTTAGAGAAAACTGCAGATAAAAATGGCATACATCATTTCCGGGATATGAAAATCATCGACGATGCAACATCCCCTAACTAACGAATTCTTAAAACATTTTACATTAAATTATTCTCTATTAAATTTTATAAATACTATTTTTTAAGGAAAAATAACTCATAAACAATCATATTCAACCAAAATCAACAAAAAACTCCTTAACAGGAGAATCTCTATTTACTACTAATTTATCTTTAAATTTTCATATATTTTTAATTAAAAATTTTACTTTAAATTATATAATAAAGTCAATTTGAAAGATATTTTTTAATGAAATGGATATTAATACAACAAAATTTTGAATTATTATAAAATAAAGATATTAAATTATTCAATTGTATAAAAATAAATTTAAAATATTATTAATATTTATTGTAAGTTGTTGATTTATATTTATGAAAGTTACTCCTTTGGCTTTTGAAAGTATTGTGTGTGTTCGATGAGTACTTCATTGAGATTAATGTTAAGATTTTAGTGGATTCTGGTAGTTGTTGGGTGCTAAGGGTTTGGTCCCACGCCGTGGAAGACTGAGTTTGATGCTTTGCATATGACTCATGCTCATATTCAGGATTATACTAGGAAGCGGATGATTGTTACGTTGATCATTATGATTATTTTACTCCTTTTCGTTGGGAAAGGTTTTTAGATTCTTCACCTCAATTTGCTGAGGAGATTTATACTGGTAAACGTTTGTTTAAGAATCTTGAAGTTAAATATTAATAAGAGTCATATGAAGCGTGCTAAGGATTTTCTAAAGAATGTAAAGGATTTAAATGAGGATATTTTTTAGTAAAAAAAACAAGTTATTTATCCTTTAATTAATGTAATAACTCTATTTAAGGTTTATTTTTTTTATATACTATCATGATATTCAAGTTTCCCACCACATTCACATTTGCTTGCAAAGTCGTCTGGTGATTCCCCTGCCTGGAGTTCATAATATCCATTACATTTATCACAAACCAGATAACCATCTCCTACATGTTTTCTGTTATAATGAGTGGTTTGTGATTTGTATTTGGTTGTATCAGTGTTTAAAGGCGTTGTATATGTTTTTTGGTCAATAAACTCCATTTCACGTAGCCTCCTAACTCTTTCTTCTGTTGGGGGGTGAGTCGACCAAACATTTTTACCAATATTAGCTCCAATCGCAGGGTTTATTATGTAAATACCATTTAGAGCTGAGTTTTGAATTTTACTTTTTGATTTTTGCTTAGCACTAATTTTCTCCAATGCACTTGCTAATCCCTCGGGATATCCCGTGAGATCAGCTCCTGTAGCATCTGCAAGGAACTCACGTTTTCTGGAAATTGCTAATTTGAGTAGTTGTGCAAATAAAGGGGCAAGAACAACTAGAATAATAAAAATAATTAAAATAATTAGCGCAGCAGGGCCACCCTGACCCCTTCCTCGAAAACCGCCATAAGCTGAGAAACGAGCCATATATGCTAAAAATATAATAGTTCCTGCTAGAACAACCGCCACTGTAGCAAGTAGGACATCATAATTTCTTATATGCGCCATCTCATGAGCGATAACACCTTCAAGCTCCAGACGGTCCAGCCGTTCCATTAAACCTGTGGTAACGGTAATACTGGAATTTTCAGGATTACGACCAGCAGCAAAAGCGTTGGGCACATCTGTCTTTATCATGTATAACTTAGGCATTGGCAAGCCAGCAGCTAAACTCAAAGCCTCTACAGTGTTATATAGGTAAGGTTCTTCTTGTTTGGATATCTCATGTGCACCTGCCATGGTTGTAACCATTTTTTGGCCCCCATAGTAACTAACCAGCAAAACAATACCAAAAATTATAACAGCAATAATTAGGCCAAAGAGTGGAGAACCAATGTATATTCCGATTAAATATCCTATGATCCCTATTAGAATCGCGTAAAGGAAAAAGAAAAGATATGTCCATCTTTTATTGGCTGTGATGCTTTCGTAAATGGGATCCATTTAGTACTCCTCATCATACATTTTTACTTGGGGAACTTCCCGTATTTGATCGGATTCAACTTCAAAAAATTCTCTGGTTTGGAATTTGAAAAACTGGGCCATCATGTTAGTTGGGAACTGTTGTATAGCATTATTTAAATCTAAAACTGTCCGGTTATAGCGTTGTCGGGCATATGCTATCTTATTCTCGATACCAACCAGTTCTTCCTGGAGCAATAAGAAATTTTTGTTGGCTTTAAGATCAGGATAATTTTCTGCAACGGCAAAAATAGATTTCAGGGCTTCAGTTGCAATATTATCTGCTCCTGCGTTTTCTTGTATGGTTGAAGCATTCATCCAGTCACTTCTGGCTCTGGTGACGGATTCGAGGAGTTCACGTTCGTGCTTCATGTACCCTTTGACTGTACTGACTAGGTTGGGAACCAGGTCAAAACGTTTTTGTAAGAGGGTGTCAATATTGGAATAGGATTTACCGACCATATTTCGCATTGTAATAAGGCGGTTATAACTATAAACCATGTAAAAAGCGATTAATATTAATATTCCAAGAATAATATATGAAACGTCCATTTTTTTGAACCCATCGTGTATAAGCTGACAGTACTCTCCTTTTTCATATTAATACAAAAAATAGGTATTTATTAATTTAAATATTTTTTTATAATGGTTTTGAATACACCTTCATCAATTTTTAAATTAAACTCCATTCATATAATGGGATGTATCTTCGTTTTCCTCTTTTAAGTGAAATAATCCTGAATTATATTTTTTCATCTAATTTAGACCCTTTGTAATTAATATAATATAACCAATATTTACTTTAATACTTCATGTAAATTGACTGTTAGATTGAAGGGTGAATGTTTGATGCAATTTTTACGGAATTTGCGTTGTTTTGATTTTATAAAATCAGTGAAAAATGAAACAGAAAATGAGGTTATGGATTTGGAGTCTAATTTGTTGGAGGCTCATCGTAGGGAGTTTATCTGGAAAAATAAATAATTTTAATCGTGTTTATTGAATTCTTGTAATATTGTTTTCATAGCTTCTTTATGGTTAGAGGCGCCGACTTTGTTTATTATTCTATTGATTTCTTTGATTCGTAGTTTGTAGAGTTTTTCAGTGTCTCCGGTTACCATATTTATTCTTGTGAGGTATACTAGTGCTTCTATTATTCCGTAGATAGCGCGGTTTAATGGTGTTACGCTGTCCTGATTTTTAATGATTTCTTCAACGTGAGCATTTACAATTGTAGTTTTACTAACTCCGAATTGGTCTTTCCGTTGAACTTCTCGGCGTTTGGTGATTAGTGCTTTGAAGTATGCCTCAGAGTTTTTTAATGCATAATTATCTCTGTATTCTATAAAACTTTCTATAGGGGGATTTCCTATAGTTGATTGGACGAATAGTAGTGGATCGTTTAGTATATTCACAATGAAAGTGTCATTATTGTTGATGTTTTTAACGGTTTTTGATCCTTGGTGGAGGTAGATTATGATTTCATCTACGCTTTTGCATGTGACACCTATGGGTGCTGCGTTGGGTGTATTATCAGGGTTTAGTGTGGTTATGATTGTTTCATAGAGTAATCCTGATTCCATGCCGATCGAATTGAGATTTAACATAATTATGATCCTATAAAAAAATTAGTTTTTTAGCATCTGTTTTCGGAGTATCCTTTTAAAAATAAATATATGAGATAAGCTAGTATAATTATAATTATTAATGGTAGTAGCCATATGATTAGGTAGAATACAATTATTGCGAGTATAATTGCTATTAGTATAAATAAAATGTCTCTTAGCACCATATATGATATTATAAGTTTTTATCCTTAAATAAATATTCACTTATAAATATGTTTTAGATAAAAAAAATAGAAATGAGTATAATTATGGGGAAATTGGAAAATGAAAATTTTAGTTATTAATAATCATGGTCAGTATAATCATCGGATTTATCGGAGTTTACATTACCTAAATATTCCCGCTGAGATGATCCCGAATACAGCAACAGTGGATGAAATTAGAGATATGGATCCTTTGGGACTTATTCTTGGTGGCGGACCGTCCGTGGAAATGTCTGGTAATTCTTGTGATATAGTGAATGAGTTAGATTATCCAGTACTGGGTATTTGTTTGGGTCATCAGATTATTGCACAGGTTTATGGTGGTCAAATTGGAAGTGCGGGTATTGAAAGTTATGCTAAAACCTTAATTAGCATAGTGGATGAGAATGATATTTTTAAAGATTTAGGGGAGACTATGGACGTGTGGACTTCGCATAAGGATGAAGTTCAAATTTTACCCCCGGATTTCAAATTATTAGCAGTTTCACCGGTTTGTGATATAGAAGCGATGAAGCATGAGGTTAAACCAGTGTATGGTATTCAATTCCATCCCGAAGTGCAGCACACGGAGAAGGGTTATATGATTTTCAAAAATTTTTATAATGTATGTAAGGAATTTAAGGATTAAATTAAACCTCAATCTTTCGTGTATATCATTAAATTATTTATTTTACCATTGGTTATCTCATGATAACCTGTTAAATTATGTGGCGATGAATCATCCCATACGAAGTAGTAATCGATATTATATTTTTTTAATTGAGTGGTTAATGTTTTATCATCAATATTTTTCGATGCTTGACCATATGATGTGGTGTTAAGGTAGAAGCATATGAATTGGGTTTCTAATAATTGATCATTAGTGGCTATATTACCGTGTACTTCGTATTGGGTTTTTAATGTATTACTTAAAGAGTTTATGTCTTTTCCAGTGTTAAGATTACTATGCAGTTCATTTATGGGCATAGTTATGAATGAAAATATAAAAATTAGTATTACTACTCCTTTTAGTATAGTTATTGGGGTTGATTTGAGATAATAATTCAATTTTTTAAATGATTCAGTGTTGAAGAGGAGATTAATTAAATATCCCCCCATAAGTATTAGGAGAATGTATATGGGCCATAAATATCTGGCTTCAACTAGTATTGGTAGGTAGCCTCCAGCGTATATTATTATGGTTATTAATGGGTATAGTAGATTCAGTTGTTTCTTTGTATTTTGTTTTTTATTGACAACCAAGTTATATAATAAGCGAATATTGAGTATTAAATAACTTATGAGTATTATAATGGATAAGAAGGAAAAATATTGGAATATATTTAGTGTTTGCTGGATATTATTCCATATAATTTTTAATTGATACTGGAAATTACTATATGATGAGAAGGGACTCCATGGTTTTAAGGCTTGTTCCTCGTTAATCTCTCCTGGTGCTGAGAGTCCTTGATTAAATTGTGGAAATCCATTAGACTGTGGACCTATAAGCTCATAATTAAAACTTCCAGCAGTCCCATAAGTGAGTTTCCCTTCTTTGGAACTAATTAAACCCACCCATACTCCACTTATAATTAGAAAAATAGTAAAACCTAGAATTAAATTCTTGGTTACCCGTTTTTTCTGTTGTGGTTCTTGTATTCGGTAATGATGGAGTATATTCATGACTAAATAATGTGCTATGAAGAAGGGAAATATGAAGCTTTTACCCGTGTAGGCGAGTGCAGCGAGTGCACCACATAATAATCCATTAGATAATTTACTGGAATAATCTGAATTGAATATGATTGCGAAGTAGTAAACTAGGAAGCATACGATTAATAAATCGGGTGTTATTACGTTTAATGCGAAATAGAGTATTACTGGTACTGTTATTAATAATGTTATTGTTCGGATGTACTCATTCATTTCGAAATTGTAGGAGAGTTGTCTTACACCGATTATAGTGAAGAATCCAATTATTAAGGATAATATTTTCGTGGAGTATAAAGCGTAGGCGGGTGTTTGGTTGAAATATAGGAATGGTATTAGTAGCCATGATATGAGTGGACCCGAGTAAGAATTGACTGCAGCATGATAATTTCCTGTTAAATAGATTTCTGCGATGTTGATGTATCCTACTCCGTCGGGATTGATTTGGTATTGAAAGTAACTGATAAGAATATACCCGAGAATAGTATATAAAATTAGGATTAGGTTTAATCTCCAATCTGACGTTATAAACCGAAATTTTGATTTGATTTCCATATTGATCTAAATTATTTTTAAATTAAAAATCTTATTTACTCTTCATGATAATCTTCTTCTGCATTAACTAGCCAAATATTATCTTTAACGGTATTATTGTTGATTATATTCTCCACTGCTTGCATTGCACTTAGCATGGAGTGATCCATATTATTATAACGGTGCATTCCATTTCTTCCAATTAAAAATAGATTATGATACTGGTCAACGAAATTTCGGATTAACTGGAATTGATCATAAGTTCCGAAGTAAGCGGGATAGGTTTTCGGCATTCTAACGATGAAACCATCTAGTACATCATTTTCATTAATCATATCCATTAATATGAGTTCTTGGATTGCGTAATTTATGAAATCAGCATCATCCATAGACCAATACTCATCTCCTTCGTTAACGAAGTATTCCAGCCCTAGTAATATATTTTCATCATTTTCAACTAGATAAGGACTCCAATTATTGAATATTTGGATTCTACCAAGTTTTACATCTTTTTCTTGTACATAAATCCAGTTATCAGGAATTATATTATTAAAGGTTTCAATTTTTGACTCATTTTTTATCTTCAATTTCTTTAATACCAAACCTACAGTCATGAAATCACGATAAATTAATCCTTCTGCAACTTCTTTAACTTGGGGTGATACTTCTCCTTTGAATGATTTTATTAAATCTTTCACGGGCATTGTTGAAATAAAGTAATCAGCAGTATATGTTTTTAATTCTCCTGTTTTTTCATTTCTGACTTTAACTCCGATTATTTCATCGTTTTTGCTAGTTAATTCTATTACACTGTTTTCTCGGTGTATTTCACCTTTATCTTGTTCTATTAATTTTGCGACTTCTTCCCACATTTGACCGGGACCGTATTTGGGATACATGAATTGTCCTATTAAACTTGTTTCCACATTTTTTTGGTTGATAGTAGAATTTCTGATGATAATATTTTTTAATCCATGTTTTACTGCTTGGGTTATGGAGAGTTCTTTGATTCTTTGGGATCCCCAGTCAGATTTTATTTGTTGGCATGGTACTCCCCATACTTTTTCAGTGTAATCTTTGAAGAATGTTTGGTATAGTTCTTCACCGAATCTGTTTATAAAGAAATCTTCTAATGTTTTCTCTTCATTTATGGGTTTTATGGATGTTTTGAGATAACTTAACCCGATTTTAATGGTCCTTTTAGCCCCTAAATTGGAGAATAAGTTAATATTTAATGTTAGGGGGTAATCGAAGAATTTACGTAGATAAAATATTCTGGAGATTCTTTTGCGTTGTAGCATTACTTTATCTGTTTCTTCGGGATTTAGCGTATTTTTTGGTGATCGTAATTCTTTTTTAAGTTTATTTTCATTGGGTAGGGGTGTTTCTTGTAATGGTAGGATATTTAGCCACCATTGCATGATTTTTTCTGATTTACTGAAGAATCTGTGTCCTCCGATGTCTATGCGGTTTCCTTTATAGTTAACTGTTTTAGATATACCCCCTATATCATTAGTGGCTTCGAATATGATTGGTTTTATGTTGGTTTTATCTAGTAATTCATATGCGGCTGTTAAACCGGCCGGACCGGCGCCTATGATAATTGCTTGCTTTTGCGTCATTTCATCCTGGTCAAACTTTAAATATTTTTAAAAAAGTTTTACTTAATTCGTTTTGGCTAGTTGTATAATGTATATTTTCTTGCTACGAAGTTCCAGAGTAGGATTAATGCTGCGGCGAAGATTTTTGACGTTAAATAGTATATATTTAATTCTGCGGTGAAAAACCATATGAATAGTTCATTTAATCCTAAGCCTATAATTCCAATTATAGTGAATATTGAGAATTCAAGGGTTAGGTTATTAAGGTTGTGTTTGTTGAATACCCAATGAGTACTTAAAAGATAGTTTGCGATTAATCCTAATGTAAAGGATATTGCTGCGGATATTAGATAGTAATATCCAAAAAAATTAGTTAAAATATATAAAAATCCTATATCTATTAAGAATGCGAATCCACCGACAAAAATATAACGGAAGAATTGTATTGATGTTTTATCTGTTTGATTTTTGAGTAAATTTTGTAGGGAAGTTTTTAATGATAATTTTAGTATAGTCACGCGTACCTAACCTCCCCACTAGAAAAAAATGTTTTTTTTTATTCCATTAAATTATTTTTTTTGAATTATTTTAATCATAAATTTTCATGATAATAGTGTTTGATTTTAATTTTTACGGGATGGTACTAACTTATTGTTTTATTACTTAAAAATATGCGAATTTATTATTAATTAACTTAATAATATAATTGAAAGAACATTAGCAGCGTGTAACTCAATAAAATTATGATATATAGATTATTATTATCATTATTTTAACGATGTTATTTATTTTTAAAGGCATTTTTTTATTAAAAATTGTAATATATTCTATTTTATTATAAAAAATTAATAATAAAATGGGTGCAATTGGAATGAAATATCTTCCTTGTATTCCATTTATAAACTTGGTTCAGTAAAAATTTATTTTAAATTTGTAATAGAGTTGTCTTTATTAAAGATTTAAAGCCTAAAAAAAAATGAATTATTTATTATGACATTAAATTAAAAATTATTTATTTACAAATGTTATAAAGAAAAATATATTTTTAGGATTATTATTATTATTATTGATACTATAGAATTTTATTCATTAAAAAAATATAAATTGGTGAAAAAGTTATGTTGGATCCATCTGATTTTATAAATGATTCTGTTTTGGAGCTTAAAGGTAAAATTGGTGATAGGAAAGCGATTATTGCGTTAAGTGGGGGTATTGATAGTTCAGTGGCTTCAGTGTTAAGTTCTCGTGCTATTGGTAATAATTTAGTCGCTGTTTTTGTTGATCATGGTCTCCTACGTGAAGGTGAAGCTGATTATGTTGAGAAAGCGTTTAAAGATCGGTTGAATCTTAGAATTGTTGATGCTAGTGATGAATTTTTAAGCCGGCTTGAGGGTGTGGTGGATCCTGAGGATAAAAGGATGATTATTGGTGAGGTATTCATTAATGTTTTTGAGCGGATAGCGGAGGAGTTGGGTGCAGAGTGTTTGGTGCAGGGGACTATAGCTCCGGATTGGATTGAGAGTCAGGGGCAGATTAAGTCTCATCATAATTTAGCGTTACCGCATGGTTTGGTATTGGAGATTGTGGAACCGATACGGGAGCTTTATAAGGATGAGGTTAGGATTTTAGGTTCGGAGTTGGGTTTGCCTGAGGAGATTGTTAATAGGCAGCCGTTTCCGGGTCCGGGTTTAGCGGTGCGGGTTATTGGTGCTTTAACTCGGGAGAAGATTAGTATTTGTCGTAAAGCTAATTCGATTGTGGAGGATGAGGTTAAGATTGAGAGTTTGGATAAGGTTTTATGGCAGTATTTCGCGGTTTTAACTGATAGTAAGGTTACTGGTGTTAAGGGTGATATTAGAGATTATGGTTACTTAGTGGTTTTACGGATGGTGGAGTCGATGGATGCGATGACGGCTCATGTTCCAGAATTACCTTATGAGATGATTAAGAGGATTTCGCAGAGGATTACGGCGGAGATTCCTGAGGTTACTCATGTAGCGCTTAGTGTTAGTGATAAGCCGCCTAGTACTATTGAATTTGAGTGAATATGTATGATTAGTGATGATATTTCTCGTGAGACGATTTTTGAAATATTAACTTTGTTTATTCGGATTAATAAGAAGTTTAATCGTATTGAAAGTCATAGTATTGAGGTGGGGGATGGTGTTAAGCTTTATCCTTCGGAACTTCATATTATTGAGGCTATTGGATATAATTATGCAGTTAATGTTACTAGTTTGAGTAGGCGGTTTGGGATTACTAAGGGTGCGGTTTCTCAGGTTGTTAATAAATTATCTGGTAAAGGTTTTGTTAGTAAGGAGCGGAGTAGGATTGATGGAAAGGAGATTATTTTATCTTTGACTGATGAGGGTTGGTTGGCTTTTGGTGTTTTGGATAAGTTTCATGAGCGGATGGGTAAGATGTTTATAAATTTTTTAGAAGTTTATACGTCGGAGCAGATTGATTCTTTTTTAGAGATTATGGGTAGTGTTGAGGATTATGTCGATACTTTTTTAAATGATGAGTTGGTATAAAGTTTTTTAATAAATTTATAGTTTAGTTACTAAACTGTAATATTAATTTACCAATAGTTGCTAGCAAATATATTTTTTTTAATATTATTAAAAAGGTGTTAATAAATGTCTATTAAGACGCATGTTCAAGAGCATTTTTCGCAAAGCCCATTTTCAAAACACTTCAATAAGCATTTTCCTATAAAAGAAATAATTGTTAAACAAATAAATTCAAGTAATCATCAAGTAGAAATAAGAAAATTCAATATTGAAGATATTGATGAATGCGTAGAATTATATAAAAAAGTATTCAATGGATCTCCTTGGTTTGATAATTGGATATCAACAAATCAAGTCAGAAATTATATTGAAGAATTAATTAAAAATCCAGTATTCGAAGGCTTTATCGCTTACGAAAATTCGAATAGCATTACTGCTGTATGTTTTGGCCACAAAAAATCTTGGTGGACTGGAAAAGAGTTCATTGTTGATGAATTCTACGTTAACCAGGATAGTCAAGGGAATGGCTTGGGTACCTTATTATTAGAGTCAATTGCAGAATACCTTGCTGTAGAAGATTATGAACGATTAACATTAACCACTAATAAGGAAATACCTGCTGAGAAGTTTTATATTAAAAATGGGTTTTATAAGAAAGATAAACGTATTTTTATGATTAAGGATATTTAAAATTTGAATAGGTTAGAATAACCTTTACTCTTCTTCTAATACAGCTTTTAGTGATCTTTATATTTAAATGAAAGTCCGCTGAGATGTTTCAAATCTAAACAATATATATTCAATTGTAAGGGATTTTTTTACTTTCAATATTCTACAGTTAATTCAAAGAATTACTGCAACTTATTATCCGCAAGTGATAGGTGCTACTACTTTACCTGCCTTGGCGGTCGAAGTCAATACGTTGCAAGGGGATCCTATAGAATTAGTAAATTTGAAACAATTTAAATATAATGAATAATTTGATATTCACGAATTCTGGATTTTGATATTAAATACTTTAAACTTAAAAAATTTATTTTTTATCTGATGATTGTTTTAGAATAGCTATTCCTCTTAGTGTTATCTGTGCTGAAAGAAACTTTAAGCCAAGTGTTTCGATTATATCCACGTTGTCATTATTATATAATTTTATAATATTTTCATCTAGCGTTTTATCGTCAATGCTTAAGTTGTATTTTAACATTTCCCTAGTTGCGTGATTTTGTGGGTTCTGTTCATGGACTTTATATAAATATCTTAGAATTTCTATTTTGAGTTTTTTGCTTTTCATTTTAAATTATCCCTTGTTATTTATATTAGTTATATACTATTTAATTAAAAATTAAAAATCTTTAAAATAACTATTAATTTTTTATTGTATCACTCATCATCATAAACAAATTTTACTTCCGTAAATTATATTTAGGGCATTTATTACCATCTTTTAGACCGGGATAATAAATGAATATATTTTTTTACAAGCATGACATAAATCTAGCTCATTTAAAGCTCTATGGCTTGTCTTTTCAACGCATAATGGGCATAAACCTTCTATTCTTTCACCATTTTGTACTAACTTACAGTTCATAGCACTTAATATTAAATAGATACATTTTTAATTATCAAAATATAAAAAAACGGTAAAAAAAAATTAAATTTATTGAGGTTTAATTTATATGAAACGTAAATGTAGAGAATGTGGTTTGAATAATGATGTGAAATTGGAGTATTGTGAGAGATGCGGAACGAAGCAGATTTTGATGCTCAAAAGATATTGAATTATAAAAATGATGTTGAGTTGGCTGATTTACTTTATAAAGCTTATACAACTCTGGGTATATCTAGGTTAGATAAAATTGATGGTAGATTTCTTCTAGTCAAACAATTAAACTTGATATTATTATTGAACAGAATACTAAAATTATTGAATTATTACAGAAAATAGCTGAAAAATGAATTCACAATGGTTATAACTACATCTTAAATAATTTTTAGAAAAAATGTTTAAATTTTATTTCTTTATTTTCAAATCTAATATATTTCTCTTATTTTAATTAGAATAGTAATTAATATAAATTATTAAAAGTTAAATTTTCATTTAATTATTTTTAAAAAAAAATTTAAACTTGAAGTATATGATTTTGGGGGATGTAGAAAATTATGAAAATTATTGATGATGTTTATGCTTTAGATTCGACTAAAGGGAATTATGCGTATTTAATTTCTGGTGATGAGAATATTATGGTGGATAGTGGACGTCCGGGTCAGGGTAAAGGTATTTCAATTGAGTTGGATTCTTTAGGAATTAAACCGATGGATGTTAATGATATTTTATTAACGCATCATGATATCGATCATATTGGTAATGCTGCTATGCTTCAGCAGGCAACTGGAGCAACTGTTTGGGCTTCTAAGGAGGATATACCATATATTTATGGTGATGTTAATCGTCCGGGTATTAAACGATTTTTTTCATTTATTATGAGGGCTAAGAAGCCTGAAAATATTAAGAGTTATGGTAGTGATGGTATTGATGATGTTGAGGTCATCTTTACTCCGGGTCATACTCCGGGTCATGTGTGTCTTCTTTATAAGGATGTTCTTTTTGCAGGTGATTTAGTGAGAAGTAGTAAGGGAGAGTTGAGTACTCCACCGTCTTTTATGAATGTGGATGATACTGTTATAATGGAATCTATTAAAAAATTAGATAGTTATAATTTTAATTGGGTTTGCCCAGCGCATGGTGAACCTATTAAGAGAGATGGTCTCTGGAAACGGTTATTAGAAAAATGAATTTCTATATATATTCAATTTTTTTTATAATAATTAAGTAGATTTTTTAGTTAGTATTTTAAAAAAAAAATATAATTTTATAGTTATTTTTCTATTGCTGTTTTCATATAGTTTAATGTGGATTCTGTATCTTCATCTAATGTTTTTTGTAGGCGACCGTGTATAAGGCTGACTATTGCTCCTTCCCAGGATTCCTGGGAAGTGACTACTGTTTTATTATCTTGTGGTTTTAATGTCCATACATGTATGCCTTTAATGCCTAATGTTTTACCTATCCAAACTATTCTTTTAGATGGATTTATTTCGTGAAAATGGATGTGATTGATCCAGGCCCAGCCTTCCATTTGAACTGTTTCCCACAGTTAGTTTTCCATCGAAAGTTACATTTTTAACGCTAGGATTTCATTTGGGCCAGTTATTAATATCAGTTAATACATTCCAAACGGTTTCAGGTGCCGCATTTATCTCGATTTCACTGCGGGCTATGACTGGAGCTTCTCGTTAACTTTAATTAATAACATCCCTTCATATTAATAAAAAAAAATATTTTTTTTAATCTTCTTTTTCTTCGAATAAGTCTTTTCGAACCCCGCATAATGGACATATCCAATCATCGGGAAGGTCTTCGAAGGCTGTACCTGGCGGTACTCCGTTATCAGGGTCTCCTTCTTT
>Ga0182014_10004861_pt1 | contig 15178 bp, 13 predicted proteins | sample 612S2DmetaG_FD_120489 | JGI IMG/M metagenome (GOLD analysis project Ga0182014, IMG submission 120489) | Permafrost microbial communities from Stordalen Mire, Sweden - 612S2D metaG | ecosystem: Environmental > Terrestrial > Soil > Wetlands > Permafrost | place: Sweden: Stordalen | collected... | reverse complement strand
AGGTGTTTTCATCGGAGTGAGCCTGAACGGAGCCGTGGTGCAAGCCGACAAAAGTGGAGACAGAGCCATGTATGGCGACGACGTAAACCGCCATGAAATTCTTGACGGCAAAGTTGCCGTTCCGGAATCGGCGCAGGCACTGCTGCACGAAATTGGCGGATATGCCCATGAAGCCAAACTTCAATAGTGGACTCCAGGCGACGGGGCGGGATCTTCCGTGATCCTATTCCCCGTCGTCAGATATAAGGTGTGAAGGCGATATGACAAGACACTTTACAAGTATTTTCGGAGGTTTGCCTTCACAGTTGAAGGGGTTGGGGGGCCTTAAGCTCTTTGCTCTGGCAGTCTTTATGCTGGCATTGGCAAGTCACCTTCCCCAGTATACCGGTATACCTTCTGCACCGCTGCCATCATCGATTGCACGAAACCCTAGATTTTCCAGAGTGAGCATTATGGAACAGTCTGCTGACTCCATGCCGCCTAAGCTTGATGAAGGATATAAAACCATGCCTTTGCCCGAAGAAGTTCAACGCCGACTCTCGGCTCGCGCCGTTACCGATCCCGATCTCGCAAGCCTGCTGGCAATTTTCACAAAACCCGATGAGACTGTGAGCGAAATTCGGTTAGATCAGGTGATCGGAGATGCCAAAACTCCACGCTCTGAGGGGAGCCAGTTAATTTGACGTTGGGATGCTGGGGATGACTAGCTGCGGGCTTAAGCGGCTTTGAGCATCACACTCTTCGACGCGATGCACTCCATCAGATCTTTCCAGGATCTGACGAATCCTGCGGCTCCTTCGTCCAGAAGTTGAGCAGCCAAGGCATCCATATCAATGCCCGCCTTGGCGAACTTGGCCAGCACCTCTTCGGTATGTACGGACAAAGTCTCGGCCATCTCCCCATGATCGGCGAACGCTTTTAACGTCGCTTCAGGCATCGTGTTCACGGTGAAGGGTGCGGCTAGGCCCCTGACGTAAAGGATGTCGGAGACCTTGGGGTCCTTGGTTCCAATGCTGGCCCATAGGAGGCGTTGCACGCGGGCTCCCGCGTTCAAGGTACGCTTCCAGCGCGGCGAGTCGAGCAAACGGCAGTAGCTTTCATGAGCCCGTCCGGCTATCGCAATGCCGAGTTGGTTAGTTGGTTCGCGTAGCGCATGGGGTACTTCCTTATCTACCGCAACATTCCCATCGGCTGACGAACAACGAAGCCACGGATCCGACATCGGGATTCAGCCCACCGGCAATGCGCCGCTCGATGCCGCGAAGGTACGCCTCCGCCGCCGCGACATACTGCGCGCGCGAGAGCAAGAGTGTAACGTTAATCGGCACGCCCGCAAAGATCGCTTCTTCGATGACGGGGACATTCCCCGGATGTCTCATTCGATTTGGGGTTGTGCCAGGAGCCGCCTGGGTCGATGAGCGCGTCAGCCTGTTTCGGCCCCCAGCTGTGGCGCTTGTACGGGTGAACCCGGCGGTGGTGCTTGAGTACCGGGTCAACTACCGCCCAGGCGGCCTCAACCGCATCCTCACGCGTGAAGAGCGCTCCATCGCCGATCATAGCATCGCCCAAAAGCCGCTCGTAAGGCGATTCCTCCCCGTCCTGTTCTTCGAACAGATAGAGTTCCCGCTGGTCCCCGACGAACTCCTTACCTGCGAGCTTGACGCGAGCGGCAAGGGCAATGGCCGAGTTGGGGGAGAGCCGGAAGCGCAGGTAGTTCGCCAGGCCGGTCGTCGGCGCTGAGTCGGCGAAAAGCCTCTGCGGCGGCGGCTTCAACTCCACCAGAACCTCGGTCGCTGTATCTGCCAGGTATTTGCCGGAGCGCAAGTACCACGGCACTCCCTCCCAGCGCCATGAGTCGATGAAAAGTCGCAGGGCACAGAAAGTCTCGACGTCGGACTTCCTCGCCACGTCTGGCTCCTTCCGGTAGCCAGCGTACTGCCCGCGCACCAAGTCGTCGGGCTTCAGCGGGCGCATGGCTTGAAAGACCTTGGCTTTCTCGTTGTGCACGGCTCCAAAGTCCCTACCGGACGGCGGTTCCATGGCAAGTAGCGCCACGATTTGGAAGAGGTGGTTCTCGATCACATCGCGCAGACAGCCGGCAGTTTCGTAAAACGCGCCGCGCTCCCCGACGCCGAAATCCTCGGATAGGGTTATCTGGACACTGGCTACGTAGTTGCGATTCCAGATGGGCTCCAGGAAAGAATTGGCGAAGCGGAAATAGAGGATATTCATGATCGCCTCCTTCCCGAGAAAGTGGTCAATGCGGAAGATCGAGTCTTCCGGGAACACCGAGTGCGCGACGCGATTGAGCTCCTGCGCCGAGGCCAGGTCGCGTCCGAACGGCTTTTCGACAATGACGCGAGCATGCTCGGCCAGGTTCGCGGCTCCGAGTCCTTTAATCACTGTCTCGAAGAGTGAGGGCGGGATAGCGAGGTAGTGTGCCGGGCGTCGAGCGCTACCCAGTTGCTTTTTTATCGCCGTGAACGTGCCCGGATCTTTGTAATCCCCACTCACGTACCGGAACAGGGCCAGAAGACGGTGGAGAGCGCGCTTGTCATCGATCCCGCCCGATCGCTTGATGCTGTCGGTCACACGTCTGTGCAGACGATCGAGACTCCACTTGGGGAAGGCGACGCCGACTACCGGGACCTTGAGGACATTACGCTTCACCATGGCATAGAGTGCCGGGAAGATCATCTTGTGGGCGAGATCGCCGGTTACACCGAAGAGCACCAACGCGTCGGAACGGGAGCCCGTCATCAGGCGCGTCCGTTCTTGGCTGTGGTCTTTTGCTCATGTCTTCCTAACTGTGAATCTTCTCGCATAGACCAATACATCTCGAATGATTTTTTCACGCGCCAACCCCTTGGTTCTCCAGGGCATGCACTTTATCAACTCGGCGGCGGTGGCGTAGCGCACCGCTGAAGTGAGCGGTCATAAAGGTCTCGATCAGCTCCCAGGCGAGCGCAGACCCGATCACTTTTCCGCCCAGACAGAAGACATTCATGTCGTCATCTTCGACGCCTCGATGAGCGGAGAAAACATCATGGATGAGCCCGGCACGCACACCCGCAACTTTGTTCGCCGCGATGGACGCACCCACGCCGCTGCCACATAGCGCCACTCCGCGTTCGACCTCCCCCGCGGCCACGGCCCTGGCCATTGGGATGACGAAATCGGGGTAGTCATCTGCGGGGTTCAATTGGTGTGCGCCGAAGTCCACGACCTCGTACCCCGCGCCACGGAGCAACTCCGCCAACTGCTCTTTTAATGCGAACCCTCCATGGTCCGCGGCAATTCCCACGCGCATCATGGGTTCTCCTTAACCTGGCGAAGCACGTTATGTGTCTGCTTGCAGACATTTTCCACAGTCAAACCGAGCGAGGAATCCGCTTGTGGCTCCCAAAGTTAGCTGGTCTTGAAATAATGGGCGACCTTGTGGCCTGCTTCTTCCGAGTAGTACACGATTGCGTGGGCAGACTTTTTCGCTGTGTCCTCTGTTTCTTTCCCGGCATCTTCGGTGGCATGCTCGGTTAGCCGGTAGGTCTCCTCGGTTCCGTCGGCAATTTTGATCGTCATCGTCCGGGCGGCGCGGTCAAACTTGGTAATGGTCCCCTCGCTCGTCTTCAGTCCATCCTTGCCGATCTGATCGATCTCCTCAGCAGTCTCGTCTGCGCCCTGTTTTGTATAGTGCACGACGACGTGGGACCCTTCCTGAAGGTTGCGTGCGGCCTCCTCAGCTCCCTTGTGGGTCTCCTTCCCGCCATGCACCACGGTTCGTTCCACGAGATGCATTGTGTGTTCGGTTCCGTCATAGGCCTTTACCATAAAGGTTTTCGCGGTACGATCAACTTTTGTGACAAGGCCTTCGACCGAGGCGGTCTTTTCTGTTGCACTGAGGATGCTTGCAAAACTGAAAAGCGAAATGCCGACAACAGCTACTGTTAAGATGCGACGGGATGTTCTGAAACTCATGATTGGCGCTCCTTCATTTTTTGGCTTAAGCCGGAATTTCAGATTAAATCCAATATGGCATTGTCGCCACGATTCCGCGAAAACACACATCAATAGTCCCCAGCGAATATGACAGCGCTCTAATAGAAAAGCTGTTCCCTATTGATCAGGCTCACAGAGGGCCTCCTCAAAGCGTGGCATGGTCTTGGGCATGGCCGCCGGCGCTTGCCACCGCGAGTCTTTTCAGCCACAGTTCGACACTATGAATCGACATCGGGCACTCTTCAGAAACTCGCATGTAGGTGTTCAAAATGGTACAGACTCCTCTTTTGCCGTTACACGATGAACACGGAGATGCCCCCTTACAGCTCATCGATCTCTTTGACGGCGCCGGTAATTTCCCGTACCACAGTGTCAAAGGCGGCTGGGTCAACCGGAACGGCTCCCTCCGACCATAGAAAACCCCGGATGCCCGTTGGGACCTGCGAAGAAGGCAAGGACCGGGTAACCGTTAAGAAATGACAGTCTGCCGGTTCCTGCGGTTAGTGGAGTGGAGAACGGCGGACATCCGTTGTCGAAGGCTGGAATACGCTCCGACAGATCCCGACTGATTTTTACTTCTCGAACACTTTTTCGATCTGCCCGACTTTCTTCTGAACTTTGCCGGTGTTTTTTTCAGCGTTGCCGTCGGCCTGTAAGTTAGGATTATTCGTGACTTTGCCGAACGTCTCTTTGACTTTGCCTTTCACTTCATCAACAGTGCCTTTAATCTCATCCTTCGTGCTTGAGTTCATCTGTTTTTCTCCTTGTAGTTGACTAACACAAGTCCGTGGATCCCCATGTCCAGGGTTTCCTTCCCGGATTTCGAAAGCGTTTATAGCTTGGGTCCGTCGACCCGCCTTTGCGCAATGCGGTTGGTCGCCAAGTCGGCCATCGTAAGCTCCTCTTCTTTTTCTTCAGTTCAACCTTTACGCCACATCTTTTCTTTCCACAATCATTGGTGCCTGCATCAGTTCCTCAAGTAGCCAGCGGTAATGGATCATCGCCGTTCTAAGCTCTTCGGTGGTTGTTTCGGCTTTGCCCACCCGCACCGCAATCTCATGCGCGGACCGGTAGTTCTCCACCACTCGGGGGTGGTCGACAGAGATATCGGCGGCGCGTTGATTGAAATCGGATACGGGATAGCCGCGGACTTTCATTAAAGAGGACACCAGGTCGTCGGCTTCTGCGACTGCCCCCTTTGGGGAGTCGATAAAGCGGGACTGTACGGACTCCCACTGTTTTGAAAAACGCTCAAACTCCATCGCATCAAGATCGCGAATATTGAGCTTTTCCACCCGCTTTTCGCGATCGGCTAATTTCGCTTCTGCTTTTCGTTCTGACCCTTGCTCCCGCACTGCCCGATCGTACTCGGGGCCAAATTTCTTCCGCAGGACCGCGGTCGAATTCCTGTGTTTTCCCATGTAAAGAACAGCAATTACTGCGGCGGCAACAATCACGACGGTAGCGACCGTCATGAGTACCCTCGGATCCATAAGGTTTAGATTCATCGAAATCTCCCTGCACCCAACATTTTCACAAAGATAATTTTGTTCACACGAGTCCTCTGGCAGAGGAGACTTGTGAAAGAACCAGTATCAGACTTTGGGCTTCGGAAAAACTGATCAGAATTGATCGTGTTGTGAATCAACCATATGTTCAGGCTTTCCAGGATAATTCTTCGGTCGATGATGAAACGCCACCGTGTCGCGGGACATACCGGATTATATCCAGTGCTTTCGCAGCAGCCACACTTTGATGATCTGTGTCAGGCCCATGTAGCTGAGCAGCGTGAGCATAAGGATTGGCCAGTACAGCCGCGGCAGGTGCGTGAAGCCTAACGCAGAGGCCAAAGGGGAATACGGCAGCCACACGCCCAGAGCCATGATTGCGACTGTTGTAGCCGTCAGCGCCCAACTCGCACGGCTCTGCAGGAAGGGAATTTTATTTGTTCGAATGACGTGGATGATGAGCGTCTGCGTCATCAAGGACTCGACGAACCATCCGGTCTGAAATAGCGATGCTCGGGATGGTTCCCAGCAGTGGAAGAGGTAGAGCATGACGAAGAAGGTCGTATAGTCGAAAATCGAGCTGATAGGGCCGATAAAGAGAATGAACCGCTTGATTTCCCCGATGTTCCAGGGGCGCGGACTAGCCACTTGCTCTTCGTCCACGTCGTCAGCCGGAATGGGTACCTGCGAGAAGTCATACAGCAGGTTGTTCGTCAGCACCTGAATTGGGGCCATCGGCAGGAAGGGGAGGAAGGCGCTCGCTCCCAGCACGCTGAACATGTTTCCGAAGTTGGAACTCGCCCCCATCCGAATGTACTTTACGATGTTCGCGAAGACCTTGCGGCCTTCGATTACGCCTCCTTCCAGTACCATGAGGTCCTTCTCCAGCAAGATCAGGTCGGCTGACTCCTTGGCGATGTCTGTCGCGGTGTCGACCGAGATGCCAACATCCGCCGCTCGCAAGGCGGGAGCGTCGTTGATGCCATCGCCCATGAATCCGACAACGTGCCCTTTGCTCCGCAGCACGCGAATGACCCGCTCTTTGTCCGCGGGAGAGAGCCGGGCAAACAGCGTCGCCTTCGCCGCAGACTCGGCCAGTTCGGCATCGGACATTTTCTGCACGTCGTCGCCCAGCAGCATGGGATCGGCCTGAAGGCCAACGTCCTTGCAGATCTTGCGGCTGATGAGGTGGTTATCTCCGGTAAGGATTTTTACCGCTACGCCATGCTTGGCGAGAGCCGCAAGGGCAGGTCCGGCGGTGTTCTTGGGCGGGTCCAGGAATGCGACGTATCCTCTGAGCACGAGTTCGCTCTCGTCTGCCTTGGCGCAGATTTGCTTCCCGGGGAGTTCCTTTGAAGCCACGGCCAGCACGCGGAACCCGTCGTTGCTGAGGCTGTCGTATTCTGCTTTCAGCCCGACCATCCGATCGGTTTCCATCGGCGACAACTTGCCATCGAGTTCAAAATGCGAGCAGCGGTGAAATACGTCCTCCGGAGCCCCCTTAGTCAGCAGGATCGCCTTACCTTCGGCGTCGGCCACCAGGACCGACATCATGCGTCGCGTGAAATCGAATGGGAGCTCATCCAGCTTCGTGTACTTCTCGACCACCGCTTTCCCGTGGAAGTCAGTGCTGTCCAGAATCGCCCGATCGAGCAGGTTTTTGAGACCGGTCTGGAAGTAGCTGATCAGGTACCCGGCCAGGAGTACGTCCTCGGTTTCGCGCCCAGCGACATTGCAATGCCGCATGAGGACGACACGGTCTTCGGTGAGCGTCCCCGTCTTGTCGGTGCACAACACGTCCATGGCTCCGAAGTTCTGGATGGAGTTAAGCCGCTTGACGATTACCTTCTTGCGGCTCATGGCGAGGGCGCCATTCGAGAGGCAAACGGAGACGATCATCGGCAGCATCTCGGGAGTGAGGCCTACCGCCACAGCCAGTGCGAAGAAGAAGGCTCCCTTCCAATCGTGTTTGGTGAAACCGTTGATGAAAAAAACCAGAGGCACCATCACGGCCATGAATTGCATCATGAGCCACGTGAAGCGGTTCAGACCTTGGTCGAAGCTCGTCAGCGCTCGTTCCCCGGTGATCGAGCTGGCCATACTGCCCAGGTAGGTTTGTACGCCCGTCGTCACCACGACTGCTGTTGCCGTGCCGCTCTCTACGCTCGTCCCCATGAAGCATGTGTTCTTGAGTTCAGTGGGTGAGGTCCCTTTTTCAGCCTCGGGATCGTGGAACTTCTCGACCGGAAGTGACTCACCTGTGAGGCTGCCCTGGCTAACGAAAACGTCTTTCGAGGACAGTAGCCGCACGTCGCCGGGAATCATATCGCCCGCTGCCAGCTTGACGATGTCACCCGGCACCAAGTCCCGGAGTGGTATCTCTCTCGCCGCGCCGTCCCGAACCACGGTCGCGGTCACGTGAATCATAGCCTTGAGCTTCTCTGCGGCGGAGTCCGCTCGCGCTTCCTGCCAGAAGCGGAGTCCGACGCTCAGCGCTACCATACCCAACATCACAGAGCCGGCGCGCGCATCGCCCGTAAGAAATGAAATTGCCGACAGAATCGAAAGCAGGATTACCAGAGGGTTGCGGATGATTTTCAGAACGCGGACGATCCACCCTTGCTTCCGTTCTTGCGCGATCTCATTCGGACCAGTACTGCGCGCGCGTTCTTCAGCCTCAGCTTGCGTCAGGCCATTGAGAGACGTTCGCAAGTCCCGGAGCAACTCCTCGCCGTCTTTCCGGGCGGCGTCGACGACTGCGGGCGAAACACGAATATTCTGGCTCTTCGTCTTTGTCTTAATCGGCGGCTCATTCGGACGAAACGGCGGCGCAAGCTTAGAAACTGGCGTTTCAGCGTTGGCCTCAGCTCCCGTCGCATTATCCGCATTCGGTGTTGTCATCGTTTCCTGAGTCGGCTTACGGGGAAGCTTTCAAGCCATGGAATTAACCGACAGATTTTTCGTTATTGCTGGATCTGACTGCGACTTTCTTGATGAACCATTCCTGAGCGTTCATGCTGCGGACATTGTCGCAATTGGAAGGCCGATCATAGGTACCATCGGGTTTCATACGGCGGGCGTTGACCACGTCGGCAAGGTAGATGGCAAGCACCTCATCATGGAGAAACCGCACCAGCTTGGGGTCGCGCACCGGAAAGTCCACTTCCACTCTGCGATTAAGGTTGCGCGGCATCAGGTCGGCGCTGCCCAGGTAAATCTCCTCTTGTCCAGCATTGCGAAAATAGAAAATGCGGCTGTGCTCAAGGAATCGTCCCACGATGCTTGTGACCCTGATGTTTTCGCTGACACCAGCTATCCCGGGACGCAAACAACAGATCCCGCGCACCAGAAGATCCACCTGGACGCCGGCTTGTGAGGCCTCGTAAAAGAGTTCAATCATGCGCTTATCTAACAGGGCGTTCATCTTGAAGATAAGGTGGCCCCGCTCGCCGTTGCGCTGATGCTCGATCTCGCGGCGGATGAGCCGCTCGAAGTTTTGCCTCATGTCCACAGGGGCTACCAGCAACTTGCGATAGTCGACCTTAGCGGAATAACCGGTTAAGTAATTAAACAAATCGGTACAGTCGGCGCCGATCGCTTCATCACAGGTGAACATTCCAATATCGGTATAAAGCTGAGCGGTAACGCTGTTGTAGTTGCCGGTGGAAAGATGCACATAGCGGCGGATGGCATCGCCCTCGCGTCGCACTACCAAAGCGGTCTTACAATGCACTTTCAGGCCCGGCAGACCGTAGACAACATGCACTCCGTCGCGCTCCAGAGCGCGGGCCCACTCAATATTGCTCTCTTCGTCAAAACGAGCCTTGAGTTCCACCAACGCGGCAACCTGCTTCCCCTCGCCGACGGCATCCAGCAGTGCCTCTACCACCGGAGAGTTACGGCCCACGCGGTACAGGGTAATCTTGATGGCCAAGACCGCCGGGTCACGGGCCGCTTGCTGGAGAAACGTCACCACCGGTTGAAACGAATCGAACGGGTGGTGCAGAAGAACGTCTTGGCGCCGGATAGCGGCAAACATGTCTTCGCCGTCTTCCTCGGGCTGCAGTGCAGCCGGGACCGCCGGGAGGAAAGGCTTATCCCGCAACTCAGGACGATCGACCGCCGAAAGATGTTTCAGGCGCGACAAGGCAATCGGCCGCCCCACCTGGTAAACATCATCGGGATCGACTTCGAGGTTCTTCTGCAGGATTTCCAGAACTGCCGGTGGCATGTCATCGTTCACTTCCAGCCGGATCACGTCCGCAAAACGCCGCTGCCAGACACCCTCTTCAACCGACTCCAGAAGATCGCCGGCCTCAAGTTCCTGGATGGCGCTGTCCGCGTCCCGAGTTACGTGGAAAGGATGGGCTTCAATGATTTCCATTCCTGGAAACAGGCTTTGCAGATTGGCCACGATGACCTGCTCCAACCACACCAGGTACTGTGGCGCAGGCGCTTTCTTTTTCTTAGTCACGCCTTCTTTGGCTACCGGAATTATCGGTACGAGCTGCGGCAGGACATCGGGCACTTTGACCCGGGCGAAATGTTCAACGTCCTGCTGGTCGCGGATGAGCACGGCTAGGTTGAGGCTGAGGTTTGAGATGTGCGGAAAGGGTCTGCCAGGATCGAACGCCAAAGGAGTCAGCGTAGGAAAGACTGTTTCGGAAAAATACTTGTTAACGTTCGTCCGTTGTACCGATGTCAGCTGAGAATAATCCACGACGCACAAACCAGCCTTCTTAAGGGCCGGGAAGAGTTGCCGGCGCAAACACTCGTGTGCGGCTTTGAACAGGTCCGAAGCCTTTTCACGGATCGCGCCCAACTGTTGTTTGGGCGTCATACCATCGGGATCGCATTCGAGTACACCGCTCTCCACTTGCCGCTTAAGACCGGCTACCCGCACCATGAAGAACTCATCCAGGTTTGAGCCCACAATAGAGAGAAATTTCACTCGCTCAAGCAGGGGATTGTGCTGGTCCTGGGCCTCCTCCAGCACTCGTCTCTGGAACGCGAGCAGGCTGAGTTCCCGGTTAATGTAAAGTCTTGAATCGTCCAGAGAACATGCGCCGCGCGAGCCCGTTCGGTTGGATTCTTCTTGCCGTGGTTTGGCGGCCCGTCGCGAAACCCGGTGCTTGATCTTGGTGGCGGGAGTGTGCTCGGCGGACATCGGAATCGTTAAGAGTATACCGATTAAGCCCACCCGCTGAGCCTGAGATGAATCAGTCGCCCTGTCAGACCATAGCGGCCTGACAGCGTTGTTAAGCGCAAATATAAAGCACGATTGTTAAAGGGGGATTAATTCTCTTTCAGTTCGTGCGCAACTGTCCACTATTGCTCAGACCGACGGAATTGAGGATGAGAGAGTGATTCGCTGGAGCTCTCAATCCAAGGAACTCGACCGGTTCGGTCGCGACCCGCTCCCGCACTGACAGAGGCGCATTATGAAGTTCAGTTTTCTCTCCGTTCCGTTCTTCGCCGCTATCGTCCTAACTGGCTGTAACTCCGGGACACCGACGACCGTAGCCGCCCGCAATAGCACTCAGCTTACCGCCGCTGGCAGTTCGTTCGTTTATCCCGTCATGATGCAATGGGTCCAAGCCTATGGACAGGACCATCAGGGATTACAGATCAATTATCAATCGATTGGCAGCGGCGGAGGCATCGAGCAGCTCAAGAACGGGATGGTGGATTTTGGCGCGTCCGACGCCGCGCTCGATGACGAAAAGCTGAAGGAGATGCCTGCTCTGGTGCAGATCCCGGAGAGCGCTGGACCGGTATGCATAACTTATAACTTGGAACAGCTCAAAGTGCCCCTGAAGCTGAGCGCAAAAACACTCTCGGGTATTTATCTCGGCACCATCAAGAATTGGCAGGATGCTGCAATCAAGAAGGACAATCCGGGAGTAAATCTTGCCAAGCAGGGTATCGTCGTGGTGTATCGCACCGACGGCAGCGGCACCACGAACATCTTCACGACTTATCTTGCCGCCGTCAGCCCCAAGTGGAAGAGCCAGGTCGGCCAAGGCCTCTCCGTAAGCTGGCCAATCGGAATAGGGGGCAAAGGGAGCGAGGGCGTGACGGGCGTGGTGAAGCAGAGTTCCGGCGCAATCGGGTATGTGGAGCTGACTTACGCCGAGGAGAACCATCTTCCAGTCGCGCAGGTCCAGAACTTGGCGGGCAAATACGTGAGCCCGACGGCTGCGGGAACGAGCGCCGCTATCGATGCGTTTTCCGGCGAGCTATCGAAAGACGTGCGCACGCCCATCGTGAATGCTCCGGCGTCGGCGCCGGATGCTTATCCCATCAGTGGCCTCACCTTCTTGCTTGTGCCAAAACAGGCAAAAGATGCCAATAAGGCAGGGGAGGTTAAGGGCTTCGTCCAGTACATCATCACGGGCGGGCAGGACCCCGCGGAGCAGTTGCATTATGCAAAGCTACCGGCGTCTCTGCAGCAGATCGATGAACAGCTCTTGCAGCAGGTACAGGGTGGATCATAGAGAGCACTTCAGGATTCGGCGGGCTATCAGGTTCTTAGGGCCGGAGGCCTGAACGTGAGTATCTCTGGCACGCGTGTTTCATGGCGTGCTAAGGAACTTCGGCAGATTTTCTGCTGCGCGGCCCATGGAGCGAGCAAGGCTTAGTTTAGCGACGTTGTGGGAGAACACGCTGTTGATGTAGTCAAGCTCAGCGCCCGCCAGCGCTTCCTGCGACTGAACCAGTTCTACACTGTCGGCCACACCTGCCTCCACACGCTGCCGCGTGAGATCGAGAGTCTCCCTGGCGACCCGCGCATTCCTCTGCGCCACCTCAACCTCGCTCGTTGCCGCCTCTAAGTCGAGATAGACTTTTCGAATGTCTCCCTCTACTTGCAGTTTGAGATCTTCGAGTTCGGCACGTCTTTGCGTTAAAGTGGCGTCGGCTTGCTCGATGTCGCCCTCCGTTCGGCCACCCTCCCAAATTTGGAAGCGCAGTGTCCCAGTGACCGAGAACGTTCCGTGAGATTGGGACGGATTGGTTCCGATCACTCCATAATCGGTGTTCACCGCAAGCGAGGGCAGTCGCTCTGAGCGCGCGCCAGATCGCGCGAGATCGGCGGCCCGGACTTGAGCCGCGGCTGCCCTTAAATCCGGACGTTGCTCGAAGGCCTGTCTGAACGCCTCTTCCAGGGTAATCGGCGGCGCAGCCGAGAAAGGAACGTCATCGGAGAGGTCGTACTGATCGTTAGGCGGCAAACCGGTCATCCGCGCCAGGTTGATCTTCTGCTTCGCAAGATCGTTCTGCAATGAAGTTACTCGCTGCTGTTGGGTAAGCGCTTGCACTTGGCTGCGATCGACATCGACCTGTGCCACCACTCCTACAGCTCGTTGCTGTGATGCTTGTTTGTAAAGAGCGTTTGCTGTGTCGAGTTGAGCAAGAGCTGATTGCACTCTGGCTTTGTCGGCAATAACCAAAAGATAAGCTCCCCCAACGGCTAATACCACGAGATCGCGAGAATCTTGAGCCGAAAGTTGGTTTGCACGGAAGCTTTCATTGGCCGATTTGTAGTTTTTCCACTCGGTAAGATCCACTACGGTTTGTGCGAGACGGGCTCTCAAGTCAATATAGTTGTAGGGCCCCAAAACCGTTGGCAAATTGAATCCTGGAATCTTCTTCAGGCCCTCGGCTGCCAGGCTGGTCTGCTGCACGGTTTCGGCCAGATCGCCAGTAAGGTTGGGGAGAAGTACGCTGCGCGCCACGCGCGTTTGCCCATGCGCTTGACGCACAGCTTGGGCGAGCCCAACTGCTCCCAGATTGTACTCAAGGCCGCGGCGGATGGCGTCTCGCAAAGACAGCTTGCCGGAAAACGGCATGGTGGCGATACCAGACGTACTTCCCGAGTAAGCCCCTTGAACCTGAATCGTGGGATTGAGTGTGTTGACGGTGGTCGCTACGCCCGGAGTGGAGGACTGTGTTGCCGTCACCGAGCCGCTCTGTGCGGTTCGGCCGGACAGCGGCAACTGCGTTGCTTGCGCGCCTTGGGATTGCCCAGGCGGCGTCTGGGCCGACGCATTTCCGCCTGCGATGCACATGCTGAGCAGGATCACTGTCGCGCTCGTCTTCAGCTGTCTCGGCAGCGTGGCCACTTTCTTCTTCTTCCTCATGGGCAATGGACCGTGCCTTTCCGTTCTCAACTAAGTTGCTTGCGAAAACGCCAAACGCTGAGCGAAACCAGGACGATGGTAAAAATCGACAACGCCAGGAAATTGGGCCATAGCGCGACGATCCCACTTCCTTTGAGCATGCCGCCGCGGACGATGGTCGCGAAATGGTGAATGGGATTCAGGATCGTAAAGGGCTGCATCCATCGCGGCATCGCTTCGACAGGATTCAGAGCTCCTGACAGAGAGGACAATGGCGGATTGATGAAAAACGCAGTCAGCTGCGCCTGCTGGGCCGACTTACTGAAAGTTGCAATCACCGTGCCCAGACTGATCCCGGACAAAATGCACAGCATGCCGCCAAACAAGACGTAAGGCAAGCTGCCATGAAACGGGATGTGGAACGCGATTTTGAGTGTCGCAACGCACATCAGCATCATGATGCAGAGCAAGGTAAACAGTGGCACGATTTTGGCGATGATGATTTCAGATGTGCTGGCTGGAGACATGAGCAACTGCTCCATGGTGCCAGTTTCGCGCTCTCTCACCATGGCCGCGGATGCAACCAACGAACTGTTCATAATCAGCAAGAGACCGAAAACGCCGGTCGCAATGAACCAGGAATCAATCAGGCCCGGGTTGTAGAGGAAAGCCGGCATCAGTTGCACTTGTCCCCGGCGACTGATCTCGGACGCAGCAACCTGCTTAAAGCTGGGATGAATGCCCATGCTCTGCAGCCCGGCATTGTAAGTTTGAATGATGCCTTCCGCATAGGCTTGGCTAATGGTGGCAGTATTCGCGTTCGTGGCATTTAGTAGGAACTGGACGGTGGTGGAGTGTCCGCGATGCAAATCCCGCGCATAGTCGTAGGGTACCCGAAGAAGAACTCCCTCGCGAGAGAGGAGCCATTCCGGCGGCCGGGGACGTGGCGCTACGCGTCATGGCCAGCATGCCCACGATCGCCGGTGTTTACCGGTTGGACCAACTGATTGCCGCGATTGCCCGGCGTTCGATATGGCTGACAGATCCCTACTTCGTAGGAACAACGTCTTACGTGGAAGCCCTGAAGGCTGCGGCGAACGATGGCGTGGATGTAAGGCTCCTGGTGCCACGGGCTAGCGATATTCCGATGATGCGTGCGGTGTCGCGAGCTGGGTTCCGCGGACTCTTGGAAGGAGGGGTAAGGATATTTGAATGGACTGGTTCCATGGTGCATGCCAAGACGGCAGTCGCAGATGGCCGCTGGGCGCGGGTGGGTTCGACTAATCTCAACCTGGCCAGCTGGATGGGAAACTGGGAACTGGACGTGATCGCGGAGGACGAACGGTTTTCACAAAAGATGGAGAATATGTATTTGCAGGACTTGGCCCATTCGATCGAGATTGTTCTGCGAGACAAGAACCGCGTACGCCCAGCAGTTGAGCGAACGGGGAACGGGCCTCCACAGAAAACCGCATCCGGAAGCGCCGGGCGTGCTGCCGCCGGAGTTCTTCGGATCGGCAACGCAGTGGGAGCGGCTATCACCAGTCATCGGGT
>Ga0182014_10004860_pt1 | contig 15178 bp, 11 predicted proteins | sample 612S2DmetaG_FD_120489 | JGI IMG/M metagenome (GOLD analysis project Ga0182014, IMG submission 120489) | Permafrost microbial communities from Stordalen Mire, Sweden - 612S2D metaG | ecosystem: Environmental > Terrestrial > Soil > Wetlands > Permafrost | place: Sweden: Stordalen | collected... | reverse complement strand
GCCAGCGGGTTGTCCGGCCCGACAACGGTGAGGTCGGCGCAATGCTCCCGGGCGAAAGTCTGGAGCCCGGGCAAATCCTCCGCGCCGAGGTTGACGCATTGGACGGTCGCGCTGTTCTTTGCCAGGCGTTCGCGGGCGATGCCGGCATTGCCGGGCGCGCACCACATTTGGGTAACGTGGGGCGACTGCGCCAGTTTCCAGACCAGGGCATGTTCGCGCCCGCCGGCGCCGATGACGAGGACTTTCATGGGCGGGATTGAATCAGGAATTGCGCCGGGGGCAAAAGCAATTTGCTAATATTTCTGCTAGACATTTAGCGGCTTTCGTGTAAAGGGAACGGCGCTGAACAAACAACCATACAAGACGAATATGAAGACTGGATTGAAATTGGCTCTGACTTTTGGATTTGGGATGGCGCTGGTGCAATTCACCGCGGCGGCCCAGACCCCGCCGGCCTCGACCAACGCCGCGCCGAAGCTCTCCCCGGAAGAGATGAAGAACAACATGAGCCTCGCCATTGGCACGGACATTGGGCGGAATCTCAAGCGCGGCGGCGTGGAGTTGGATATGGAGGTGCTAACCTCGGCGCTCAAAGATGCGATGGCCGGCGGCACGCCCAAGCTGACCGATCCGCAGATCCAGGAGGCCATTGGCAACTACCGCAAGGAGTCGATGGCCAAGCGCGACGAAGAGCGCCGCAAGACCGCTGAGAAGAACAAGAAGGAGGGCGAAGCCTTTCTGGCCGAGAACAAGAAGAAGCCGGGCATCCAGACCATGGAGGTCAAACTGGCGAACGGGACGACGGCGGAGATGCAATACAAAGTCATCACCGAAGGCAAGGGTGTCATTCCCAAGACCAACGACACCGTTACCGCCAATTACCGCGGGACCCTCATCAACGGCAAGGAGTTTGACAGCTCGGCCAAGCACGGCAGCAAGCCGTTCAAGTTCCAGGTCACGCGCGTGGTGCGTGGGTGGACCGAGGCGGTGCAGAAGATGCCCGTAGGCTCGAAATGGGAACTCTATCTGCCCTCCAGCCTGGCCTATGGCGAAAACGGCTACGGGCCGACCATCGAGCCGGGCGCGACCCTGATCTTCGAGATGGAATTGACGGGCATTGAGGCCCCCCAAGCGGCGCCTCCGCCCGCTCAGCCGCTCACCAGCGACATCATCCGCGTCCCTTCAGCCGATGAACTAAAGAAGGGCGCCAAGATCGAAGTCATCAAGCCCGAGGACCTGGAAAAGCTGACCAACGCGGCCGCCCAGAAGGTGGAGAAGAAGTAGCAGCCGGAGACGGCACCCTGAGTTCGGGTTCTCAGACGACCCGCACTACTCCCCTGCCCTTCACCACCTGGCCAATGAGCCAGGCCGGCTGCTTTTGGGCACGGATCCACGCGAGGACTTCGTCCGCTTTGTCTGCCCCCACGATCACGACCATGCCGATGCCCATGTTGAAGACTTGATACAGCTCCGCCTCCGGCACGCCGCCTTTGGCCTGGATGAGCCTGAAGATCGGCAGCACGTCCCAAGTGCCTTGGCGGATGACGACGTCGCAGCATTTGGGCAGCACCCGTGGGATATTATCCACGAATCCTCCGCCGGTGATATGAGCAAGGGCCTTAATAGTAGGACAGGCGTCCCGCCTGTCTGTTGAATGTAGTTTGGTTCGTGACTTCCGTGACAAACGGGACGCCTGTCCTACGTTGAACTTCTTCAGCAGCTTCTGCACTAGCGGGCCATAGCTGACATGCACTTTGAGCAGTTCCTCCCCAATGGCGTTGCGCAGCTCAGGCACGTAGCTCCGGGGCTTGAGCCCCAATTGCTCGAAGAAGATCTTGCGGGCCAGCGAGTAGCCGTTGGTGTGCAATCCGCTGGACGCCAAACCGATCACCGCGTCGCCCGCGCAGACCGCTTTGCCGTCGAGCATCTGGGATTTCTCGACTACACCGACAATGGTCCCGCTCACGTCGTATTCGCCAGGCTGGTAGAAGCCGGGCATTTGGGCGGTCTCACCGCCGATCAGCGCGCAGTGATTCTCCGCGCACGCTTTGGCGAAGCCGCGGATGATATCCGTGAAGACGCGCGGCTCCAGCCGGCCGGTGCCAAGGTAATCGAGGAAGAAGAGTGGCTCGGCGCCGAGCACCGCGATGTCATTGACGCAATGGTTGACGAGGTCCTGGCCGATGGTCTCGTGGCGGTCGAGCGCAAAGGCCAGCTTAAGCTTGGTGCCGACGCCATCGACGCTGGACACGAGGACGGGCTGCTGGTACTTGCGCACGTCCAACTCAAAGAGCCCGCCGAAGCCGCCGACTTTGCCGAGCACCTCGGGCCGATGCGTCGCCCGAAGCATCCGGGGCAGGGCGGATTTCACTTTGTTGCCGAGGTCAATATCGACACCCGCGCGGGCGTAGGCCTTTCGTTTCATGGGCGGGGAAAATAGCGGCAACCGGGTTGGAGTCCAAGCTTTAGCTTGTTCCAGCCTAAATCGGGCGAAGGCTCAAACGCCCCCAACATCCAACATCCAGCATCGAATATCCAAAGGCCCCCAAACCGGCCCTGGGGCGCGACGGTCAATGTTTGGTGCCGGGCGCAACTTTTGCCTGGCTGCGTTTTTCAATTTGCTGTGGCAGCGATTTGCGGATACATAGGGATATGCGCTGGCGGGTAACAGCTTGGGTGTCGCTCGGCGTCAATATTGCATTGGCCGCCGCGTGGCTGTGCTACGCACCCGGGCAAGCCGCCCGCACCCGCGCTATTGCGTTTGAGCAATCCTCGACGAACGAGATCAGGACCAACACTATTCTGCGCCGGCAGCTTTTCTCGTGGCGGGACGTCGAGTCACCGGATTTTACCACCTACATCGCCAACCTGCGCGGCATCGGCTGCCCGGAGCAGACGATTCGCGATATCATTATTGCGGATGTCAACCAGCTTTACTCGCGGAAGCGGGCCCTGGAGCTGACCACGGCGGAACAGCAATGGTGGCGCAGCGAGCCCGACCCCCGTGTCGTTCGCGCCGCCGCCGAGAAGGCCCGCGAATTGGAAGAGGAGCGGCATGCCCTGCTGACCCGGCTGCTGGGGAGCACTTGGGAGACAGGCGATCTGGTGAGCATCCCTCGGCCCTCGCGGCCAGGCGTGGTGCTCGACGGCCCCGTGCTGGGGACACTGGCCGCAGAAACGAAGCAGGCCATCGAGGACATCACCTTGCGCTCGCAAGACCTCATGCAGGCCTATCTGGACGCGCAACGCAGCGCTGGGAAGGATGCCGATCCAGTGGAGATGGCCAAACTCCGGCAGCAAACCCGCGACAGCCTGGCTCATCTGCTCAGTCCGCCGGAGCTCGAAGAATTCCTGCTGCGCTATTCCCAGGACGCCAATGAGCTGCGCGCACAGTTCGGCCAGCTTCACTACTTCAACCCCACGCCCGATGAGTTTCGTACGGTGTTCCAGGCCACGGACGGCCTGGACCAGCGCATCCAGTTGCTGGCGGATGCCACTGACCCGGGCAGCGTCGATGCGCGCAAGGCGCTGGAGAACCAGCGCGAGAACGCGATCAAAGTGGTGCTCGGACCGGAGCGTTACGAAGAATATCGCCTGCTGCACGATCCGGCTTACCAGGACGCCGTGGCGGCAGCCGAGGAGGCTGGCACGCCCGAAGCCGCGGGCACGTTCTACGCCATCAACCTGGCCGCCCTGGCCGAAGAGAACCGCATCCGCGGCGACACGAATCTGACAGCCGACCAGAGGAGCATCGAGTTGAAGCGGCTCGAGCTGGAACAGCTTCAGGCCAACACCGTCGCGAGCGGTCAGGACTTGCCGCCGGAACCGCCGCCTTTGCCGCCTCCGCCAAAAAAGGTATATGTTCTTGGCCCCGGTGACAGCGCAGCTACCATTGCGATGATGTATGGCCTGCCGGTCAGCGCCATCACGGCAGCCAACCCGCAGGTGAACTTCAACCGGCTGAAACCGGGTGATGCCATCATCATCCCTAAGTCGCCATTCGCACCCGGCTTCGCGCCATAAGAGCCCGCCTGGGCAGACTTTGTGGGCCGAAGAACTGGCGGGCATCAGCCAGCAGGCACGTGAGCGGCAGCTTTGCGATTGCCAGAGCTATAGCTTCTTCACTTGGATGCCTCCACCGCTGGTGCGCAACTGCACGGTTTGGCCACCCCCATTGACCGAGCCTTCGAGCCGGTCCCTCTCCTTCTTTCCGACCACAGTCACTGGCACTTCCGTGCTGACACTGCCGCCCGAGGACTTGGCGTCCAGGTTAAAGGCCGCGGTCGCCGGCACGCTCAGGCTGATGCCGCCGCCTCCGGTCGAGAGCTTGACGCCTTCGGACAGTTCGGAGGGCAGCACCGCCTTGATGGAACCGCCGCCGGTCGAAGCTTCAACGCCGCCAGACACATTCTCGATGGTGAGACCGCCGCCGCCGGCAGTAACATGCGCCGATCCTTGGAACTTCTTCACGCTGACCGAACCGCCTCCCGTTGAGCCCGAAAGAGTGCCGGAGCCGCCCGTGACTTCGATGCCGCCGCCACCCGTGCGGAAGCGGAGGGCGCCTTCACAATCGCCGGCGTTGACGCCGCCGCCTCCGGTTTCACCGTTAAGCGGACCGTGCAGACGCGCGAAACTCAGTCCCCCGCCGCCGGTCTGCGCCTTCACCTCGCCCGTGAGATCGACCACGTGCATGCCGCCGCCGCCGGACTTGATTTGGGCATTAAACTGCGCCGGCACGGTGATTGTGTATTTGGCGTCGTTTTCATTACGCCCGGTCAGGGACCAGGACCACTTCGAGTTGCCATGGGACCGAATCGTCACCGTATTGCCATCCTGCTTGAACTCGACGGGGTTCTCGCGCAGGAAAGCCTCCTCGTCGGCCTTCTTCTTCCGGCCAATCTTGCGCCAGACATCCACGACGACTTCGCTGGTGGCGTTGGTGCTGACGTCGATGGAGCCAAAGTCCACTTCCACCGCGACTTTGCCGCCCGGTTGGGCGGAGTACTGCTGGTGAAGTTTCTCTTCCGTCGCAGCCTGGGCGGCGGCGGCGCTTATCAGGAATAACAATACGGTTGGTGTCAGTGCGGTCAGTTTCATAATAATCACTCGTTTCGTTGCGGCTACGCCAGCCGAGTTAACGACCCATCAGTCCGGTCAAAGGCCAGCTACCTCATTCCTTACGGAAATCCTGCCCAATGTTACAAATAAAGCAAGCCGCACGGGCGCAACATAGCAACGCAGGCAAGACGTTTGTTGGCTAACAGACTCGCAGGTCCGATTCGCCGATTTCCTTATGTCAGCGGGACCGGCCGAGAGTCCTCCGCCCCAGAGCGCGGCGGCGGGTTTTGCTGCGAGAGGGGATTCGGTGGCGGCAAGGGGAATCCGATCTTGTTCTCGCGCAGCTTCTTCTCGATGCCAAAAAACAGATCACTGCGAAAGCACCGCGGCGAGGTCGTCACTTCGGCCGACCAGACGGCAAGCTCGAAATTCAGCGAGGTGTCGCCAAAGCCGACAAAGAACAGTTCCGGTTTGGGGTCCTTCAGCGCCCTGGGATGCTGGTCCGCGACCTCGATCATGATCTGGCGCAGCTTCGGCAGGTCGGTGCCGTAGGCCACGCCAAACGGTATGCGGAACCGAACACGGGGATCTTCATAGCTCCAGTTGGTCACCCGCTGCGTGATGAAGTCGGCGTTCGGCACAATGATCGCCATATTGTCATTGGTAACGACCGTGGTGCTGCGCAGGTTGATTTCGCGCACCTGGCCGGCCACACCACCAATCTCGACACGATCCCCAATGGCGATGGGCCGTTCCGCCAGGATAATCAGGCCACTGATGAAATTGCTGATGATGTTCTGCAGGCCAAACCCAAAACCGACGCCCACGGCGCCCGCGATGATCGCCAGCGAACTCAAGTTGATGCCGACCATCTGCAAGCTGATGTAGAATCCCAGCGCGAGCAGGGCATAACCGGCTACGCGAGCCAGGGCGAATTGCAGCGCCGGCTCGAGGTGCGTCCGCCGCAGCAGGCGGGTGACGAAGTAGCGGCGGAAGATCCTTTCCCCTAGTATGACCAGTCCGAAGAGGAGGATCAGCGCCAGCAGGCTAGCCACGGTAATGTGGCTGCTGGGGAAGATGGGATAATCCATCACTCGCCGCATCGTGCTAGTAACATCAACGACTACATTTGTCATACGGTTGCCTCGATGTAGCTGCGCCACTCGGGTGCGTCCATTTGCTCGAAGATTACCAGGTCCATTTATCGGTTATGGTAACCGCCGAGCGGAGAAATGCGAGGAAACGATTGCCCGGCGCTTACAACTCGACGCGTGCATTTCCGGCCACCCTCCCGGGAGCACACGTGCAATGAGCCTGGCGCCAGGGAGCCATTACGGAGGAGATTGGGAGGCACTCCGGGGAGTGTCCGGTGGGTCTCCGGTAGATAGCCCTTGGGTTCCCGGCATCCCCAAAGCGCCTTTGAGGCGCCTCGACTGTATCTCCGCCGTGGATTCAGAGCATTCTTCAGCCGCACGGTTCGATGCCGCCGGCAGCGATTACCTGATTGGACGTTACACACGCTCCCGAGGATTCAGACTAAGCACACCCACGCTCCGCTACGCCCGGCGGAAGGCGATGCCCAAGGCTTTGGGTGCCCGTGAACGGCCCACAAAGCCTGCCAGAACCAATATGGTGACCAGGTACGGCAGGATTTGGATGAATTGGATCGGGATGGGCTTGCCGCCCCACAAGCTCACGCCCTGGAGCCGAATCTGGACGGCCTCGGCGAAGCCAAACAGCAGGCAGGCGAGGGCGGTTGGCACCGGCTTCCATTTCCCGAAGATCAGTGCTGCCAGGGCCATGAATCCGCGGCCCGCCGTCATGTTCCGCGAAAAGGACGAGGCCAGAAATATGGAAAGCGATGCACCGCCCATCCCCGCCAGGGCGCCGCTAACTATCACCGCAGCCCACCGGATGCGGTTGACGCGGATGCCGGCCGCATCGAGGGCCTCGGGATGTTCCCCGGCGAAGCTAACCCAAAGACCTCCTCGCGTGTGCTTCAGCCAGAGCCAGCATAGTCCCACCATGATCCAGCCCAGGTAGAGCGGCGCCGATTGAAATCGCTCGGCCGCAGGGATGGCCGGCGTCTGGCCAGTCACGTCGTAGAGGACCTTGCACAGGAACGGCGTCAGCCCCAGCGCCAGCATGTTGATCGCCGTGCCCGCGACGATCTGATTGGCGCGGAAACCAATCACGAACAGCCCATAGAGGGCGGCGAGCAGAACGCCCGCGCCCATTCCGGCGGCCGACCCCAGCCACGGCGAGTGGCTCATATACGTTCCCACCGCCGCGCCGAATGCCCCGATCAGCATCAGGCCTTCAAGGGCAATGTTGATGACACCCGAGCGTTCGCTGAACATGCCGCCGAGCGCAGCGAAGATGAGCGGCGTCGAAACCCGCAAAGTCGAGGCCAACAGTTGGAGGATCACGCCCTGCCCTTTCCGATGCGTGAGCCGCTACTGGGTCCTTCGAGGCGTTCGATGTGAGGAATGTGAAGCATGGGAGCTATTTAGCCCTCTACGTTGGCCAAATTGGGCTCGGGCCTTTTCAGCCAACTCCAGAGTCCCTCGGCAGACACGGACAAGATGATGAGCGCCTGGAGCACCAGCGACAGTTCCTGGGTGACCCGCTCAGTTTCGAGGTCCAAGGCCGCCGCTCCTTTATGCAGCGCGCCAAACAGGAGCGCGGCCGCCACCACGCCTGCCGGCTGGTTCCGGCCCAGCAATGCCACGGCGATGCCGATAAACCCGTATTCCGGTGAGAAGCCTACCTTGAACTTGCCCGCGTTCCCCAGCACCTCCCCTATCCCGACGAGCCCGGCCAATCCGCCGGCCAGGCACATCGCAATGATCCTGATTCGGCCAGGATCAATGCCGGCAGCCCGCGCAGCCGATTCGCTCTGCCCGACGGCGCGAAGCTCGAATCCCAGGACCGTTCGCCAGAGGAACACCCACACCAGAATGGCGGCCAGGAGTGCCAGCGGCAGAGCCAGGCTCACGGGCGCACCGCCGAAAATGCCGAACTTATGGATCAGATAGCTCGCCCCGATTGGCCGCGTCTCCGGGTTCTGCGAGTCCGGGTTCTTGAGCACGTAGAGAGCCACGTAGCTCGCCAGGCCGGCAGCCACGAAATTGAGCATGATGGTGTTGATGACCTCGTGACTGCCGCGCCGGGCGCGGAGCCAGCCCGGGATCGCCCCCCACAATGTTCCCCCCAGGATCGCGGCGAGTCCCGCCAGCACCGGAGCCAGCGGCGACCACAGGCCGGGCCAGATCGCGCCCACCGCCGCCGCCGCCAGGGCCCCCATCGTGAGCTGTCCTTCCGCGCCAATGTTGAAAAGCCCCGCATGAAACGCGACCGCCACCGACAGACCGGTGAAGATGAGCGGGGTCGCATAGAACAACGTCATGCCGAAGTCATAGCCCGATCCGAACGCCCCTTTGCCCAGAACAATAAAAACATGCCATGGGTTCTCCCCCGCCAACCACGTGACGGCCAGCCCCAAGGCAAGCCCTAGCACAACAGCCAGAATGGGTTGAAGGAGCTTGCGTATCACGGGACCAAGTTCTAGCCGATGCCGCGGGCTTGCGGAAGGTGAAAAGGTGCGAATCTCAGATTGGAGATTTGAGATTTCAAACGAACTGAAGACGGCCAGCTCGCAGCTCATGGAAGGCCAAAATGGGCGATTGCCCTGGCGGGGACGAGTGCGCAGAATCCTGTGGCGGTCAGTGAAGTCTAATGGACCGCCAACAAGCATGCGCGCGCGACAATATGATCCTGGCTACGTCAACTACTTCGAATACTTTAACCGGCAGCACTTTTTCGAGGCGCATGAGGTATTAGAAGCGCTCTGGCTGCCCCAACGGCAGGGCCCGAATGGTCTTTTCTACAAGGGGCTGATCCAATTGGCGGGCGCATTCGTCCACTTGCAAAAGAACCGGCTGGGCCCGGCGGTGGCGCTGTTCGGGCTGGCGCAGGCGAATTTGCAGAAGTATCCGGCGAACCACGAAGGGCTCGCAGTGGCAAGCGTTTTGGCTATGATTGAAGACTGGCTGCGCAAGTCGAAGTCCGCTGATCCACTGACCAATCCCTTTACGCCAGCCGGGGCGCCGCGGCTTTGCTTGCAGACATCCGGGTCAAGGGATTAAGAGCGCATAGGCCGGAGACTTCACGCTGCGCACGGAACGACGATAAGCCGGAGCGTAGGCATGCGAACGGCACACCGTATGCGAATGGTTTAAGCCGGCAATATGCCGGCGCTCCGGGGCCGAGGAATGGAGTATGCGATGCAGGAAAGCAACCATCATCCGGGAAGCGTCTTAGCTCACTGCAAGGCGGCGTTGAGCGAGTAACTGCCGCCCGCCTGGGTTGCCAGTGTAGTGGTGGTGGCGCCGGAACGCAAGTGGCAGGGGCCGCTGAGTTTGGAGCGGACCGTGGCGCGGGCCAGTTGGCCATCCTTCCACTTGATATCCACTTCGAAGCCATCGCGGGCGCGAAGTCCCTGGACGCTGCCGCTGGGCCAGCATTTTGGCAATGCGGGCAGCAGGTTGATTTCGTTTTCGTGCGATTGCAGCAACATCTCGCAGACGCCGGCGGTAATGCCGAAGTTGCCGTCCATCTGCATCGGCGGGTGGAGGCCAAAAAGGTTCAGGCAAGTGTTGCGATTGGCGAGCAGGCTCTGAAGCATCCGATGGGCGCTTTCGCCGTCGTGGAGGCGGGCGTAGAGGGCGCAGCGCCATGCGAAGGACCACTCGCGGACATCGGAATCCGCCGCTTCACCGCGGGCGATCAATGACTTCTTGGCGGCGGCGGCCAACTCAGGGGTCCGGGTGGCGCTGATCCAGTTGCCGGGGTAAACGGCGAACAGGTGCGAGGTGTGGCGGTGGTGATCGTTCGGGTCGTCGCGGTCAACCATCCATTCCTGGAGCTGGCCCCACTTGCCGATCTTCGGGCCCAGGAGTTTATCACGCAGAGCGGCGATCTTCCCGCGGTAGGGTTCGTCCAGACCGAGGGCTTCGCTAGCCGCAACGTAATTGTTGAACAGGTCCCAGACGATTTGCTGGCTGTAGCTCACTCCATCCTCTTGCGGCCCATGTTCGGGGGACCAGCCGTCCGGAACGACGAGGCGGCCGTCAGGCAGCGCCTTGAGCCGAACTTCCCAGAATTCGCAGGTCTCTTTCATTACAGGGTAGGCCACGTTCTGGAGCCAGGTCTTGTCGCCGCCGAAGGCGTAGTGCATCCAGAAGTGCTGGCAATACCATGCGTTGGCGGTGATGTCCCACTGCCAGCCTTCGTCGCCGTTGATGCCGTGGGACGTACGCACGGCCCAGCCGGGTGATTGGCCGGACGGGGTGGCGAAGCGCTTTTCAGCGGCGGTGGCTTTGCGCCACGGCTCGAGCTGGCTGACGATGAGGTCGAACAGCGGGGTGTGGCACTCGGCCAGGTTCGCCGGCTCCGCGGGCCAATAGTTCATCTGGATGTTGATGTTCGCATGGTAATCGCTATGCCACGGCGGGTCGTTGCTGTCGTTCCACAGCCCCTGCAAATTGGCCGGCAGCCCGCCCGGCCGCGAGCAGGAGATCATCAGGTAGCGGCCGTACTGGAAGAGCAACTCCTCCAGGTTCGGGTCACCGCCCTGTTCGGCATGCAGCACTTTGCGCTGGTCAATCGGCAGCGCAAGGCGGTCGGCCGGGGTCGCGCCCACGTCCAGTGCCACCCGGTCGAAGTACGACTTATGTTCGGCGACGTGCGCCGCCTTCAGATCGTCGTATTTTCTTGCCGCCGCGGCAGCGAGCCGTATCTCGATCGCGGCCCGCGGGTTCTCGCCGCGGTACTTGAGAGCGTAATCCAGCGCGTAGTCCGTGCCCGCCGCGATTAGAAGCGTGAGGGCGTTGCAGTTCGTGAACTCGAGCCTGTCCTCGCTGGCTCGAAGCGTGCCGCCGTCGTTGAGGGCCAACAGCTTCGCCTCGTATTTCAAGCCGTTCACAAGAGTCCCTGCGAACGTGAGGGAAGTTCCCGCTGCCGCCGTCGCTTCCTTGTGCGCACCCTGGAGTTGCACTATGCCGGTGCAGGCGCCCGGGCGGTCTGCCCAGAACTTCAAGACCATCACTTGATCCGCGTGTGAAACGAACGCCTCGCGCCGGAACGTGACGCCGCCGGATTGATAGGTCACGTTGTGAATGGCCGTCGAGAGGTCGAGGGAGCGCCGGTAGTCCTGAATGGCACCGGCAGTGGCATCCGGCGCGACGTTGACGAGGAGCTCGCCAAGCATCTGGTACGACCCCATTTTGGAATAATCATCGGAGGAGATTTCGGTCCCCGTCCACAGGCTGATCTCGTTGAGGACAACGCGTTCCTGCTTCGGCCCGGCGTAAACCAGGCCGCCGAACGTGCCGTTGCCGATGGGCAACGCCTCGTTCATGCCTTTGTTGGCCGGTTTGTCGTACCATAGGGTCAGGTCGCCGGCATACACTCGGGCAACCCAGCCCGCCGCAATCATCCCGACAATCAAGAATCTTCTCATGTGTTCACCATTCGTGATGCGGAGACTATGCCAGACAACATCCCACAAAGTCACAACTGAAACAGCTTGATATGCTCGTCTCGTTCTGACGCCATAAGGCCGTAATGATCGAGCCCGAAGGCCAGTTCTTCTGCACCCGCGCCGTTTCAGTAATCCGCTGAGGCGCCAAAACCAAATCCCTCCCATCCAAACTATGAAACCGATGATCGCACTTCTAGTGCTGGCCTTGACGCCGCACCTCGCTTTGGCCAAAGAGTTCCATGTCTCAGTCAAGGGGAACGACAGCGACAAGGGCTCGGCGTCCAAACCGTTCAAGACGATTTCCGCCGCCGCCCGAGTCGCCCAGCCCGGCGATGTCATCACCGTGCATGCGGGCGTGTATCGCGAGCGCATCAACCCGCCGCGAGGGGGCAAGTCCGATACCAAGCGTATCGTGTATCAGGCAGCCCGGGGCGAGAAGGTCGAGATCAAGGGGTCGGAGGTAGTGAAGGACTGGGTAAAGGTGCAGGACGACGTCTGGAAAGCGACGCTGCCCAATTCGTTCTTCGGCAGCTTCAACCCCTATAGCGACCTGATTCGCGGCGACTGGTTCAATCGGCTTGGCCGGGACCATCACACCGGCGCAGTCTATTTGAACGGCGACTGGCTAATCGAGGCTGCCAAATTGGAGGAAGTGTTGATGCCGGCGGGGACAAGCCCGGCGTGGTTGACACAGGGGGGCGACCAATATCTGCTCAATGTGGCGTGGCTGCGGCCTGGCAATGGCAAAGGTGATTCAGGCCGGATTCCAGCCACGCGCTACGCCGCCAAAAACGGCACCAGGAACGCCCCTTGCACTGAGGGTGGCGAATGCATCGGCTTTATCGAGCAGGGCCACTGGGTTCGCTATGAACAGGTGGACTTCGGCTCAGGAGCCGAACAGATGGAGATTCGGGCGGCGTCGGCATCCGGCGGTGGCATCATCGAGATCCGGCTGGACCAGCCGGAGGGGGAACTGCTGGGCACTTGCCCCGTGCCGAACACCGGCGACTGGCAGGATTGGGCTTCCTTCCAAGCGCGGGTTAAACCTGTCAGCGGAACCAGGAGCCTGTGCCTGGTGTTCAAGCGGCCCCCGTCGGCACCGCTGAACGCGCCATTGTGGTTTGCGCAAGTGGAGGCCTCGAATACCACCATCTGGGCGCAGTTCCCGCGCGTGAACCCGAACGAGCAACTGGTCGAGATCAACGTCCGCCGCACCGTGTTCTACCCGGACCAGCCAGGGCGGAATTACATCACCGTGCGCGGCTTCACGCTGCGCGACGCCGCCACTCCCTGGGCGCCACCGACGGCGGAACAGATCGGCCTGATCGGCACCCACTGGAGCAAGGGCTGGATCATAGAAAACAACGTTATCAGCCATTCTATCTGCTCCGGCGTCGCCCTCGGCAAACACGGCGGCCAGTATGACAATACTTCCGCCGACACCGCCGAGGGGTACGTGAAGACCATTGAGCGCGCCCATGCGAATGTGATCGCCTGGACTCGGGAGAACATTGGGCACCACCTCATCCGCAACAACACGATCTCACACTGCGAGCAGGCGGGCGTGGTCGGCAGCCTCGGCGCCGCATTCAGCACCGTCACCGGCAACACGATCCACGATATCCACGTCCGCCGACTCTTCTCCGGGGCCGAGATGGCCGGCATCAAGTTCCATGCCGCCATTGATTCGGTCATCGCCCACAACCACATCTACCGGACGTGCCTCGGGCTCTGGCTGGACTGGATGGCGCAAGGCACGCGTGTGTCGCGAAACCTCTTCCATGACAATGCCAGCAACGATCTGTTCGTCGAGGTGGACCATGGGCCTTTCCTGGTGGACAACAACCTATTCCTGTCCGCCGGCAACCTGCTGGACATGTCGGAGGGCGGAGCCTACGTGCACAACCTGTTCGCCGGCAAGATCACCAACCGGCCTGAACCGTCCCGTGATACACCCTTTCATCCATCCCATAGCACTATGGTCGCCGGGCTCGTCAGCATCAAGGGCGGCGACGACCGCTATTACAACAGCATCTTCGTGGGGAATGGCGAGACGCTGACCAGCGACCGCAAGGGCAACCTGAAGGAGCTGCGCTGGATCAGCAGCTTCGGACTGTGGGGCTACGATGGCCGCGAGCAACCGCTCCAGGCGGGCGGGAACGTCTATTACCGGGGCGCGGAACCCTACTTGCGGGAAGCCGGGTCCGCCCTGCTAGCCGGAACCGATCCCAAAGTGAAACTGATGCCACAGGGCGACCAGTTCATTCTCCAGATCAGCCCGGGGCCGGGGCTGAAGCAGGCCGGCACGACGCTCGTCACCACCAGCACCCTTGGCCGGGCCAAAACCCCCGACCTCACTTATGAGCAGGCGGACGGGGCGCCGTTGAAGGTGGACATCGACTACTTCGGCAAGCATCGGAACCAGTTGCACCCAACGGCCGGGCCATTCGAGAATCCGGGCGCGGGAGATCTTCAGCTAAGGGTCTGGTAAGGAGACTTGGCCTGCTTTGTCGTGGGAGCATTGGCCTGCTCGCGCAAAACCGTCCCGTCGCCCAATGCCGAACGGTTTCCCGTTCGGGCGCAAGCTTGCGAGGCGTCCAGCCGGTCCTATTTGTCCGCCCAAGTTACCCGTTGCTGCGGCCCGGGCAGTTTGGGAAACGGCGCATGCGGTTCGGTCTGATACCAGTAGGCCACGCTGTAATAGTAGTTGCCGCTGCGGAAAGGCGGACTGCCATTGCCGTGTTCGATCTGGAAGCGCAGGGACTTCCTGAAAGCAACCGGGTCGGGCACGTGCCACCGGTAAGCAGTGGTGTAAGGCTCTTCCAGCAGAGTGACTCCGAAATAGGGAAAACAGCCCGCGCGCAAGCCGTAGGATTCGCAGAAATAATCCTCCGAGCCGGTGCCCTGAATGGCGTGCTGGCCATCAATGTAAACGATCTCATCGCCCTCGCCCCACCAGCCGCCGTCGTTGTTCTTTACGCTCAGCACACAGCCCACCAGCGCCCCGCGCCCCTGGGCTTCCAAGATCGTATAAGGCCCTTCCGGCGGCGGGGTCGCCTGGCGGTATTGAGCATGGAAATAGCCCACGTTGCCGGGGGCTTTGCGGTAACTTCGATAATTGACCTCATACCAATGCTGGCTCGGCTGCTTGCCTTCGTTCGTGATCGTGATCCGGGCCGAGCGCCTGAAGGGCATGGGAAAATAGCTGTTGCGCGCGGCACCGAGAGCCGCGGGATCGGTCGGCTTACCCGGCTGCTGATCAATGCAGATCAACGCCGAGTTCATCCGTTCAGTGAAACCAAAGCCCACGCCGAAGAAGTCCCCGACGGGCACCTCAACGCTGGGGTCCTTTTCGCCGTCCCAGTACATTCGCAGCACGTGCCATTGCAGATGATGCGCTTCATGGCTGGTGATGTTATCGCGAAAGTGCATGATGCAGCCGGGCCTCTTGACGGTAATTACTCACGCCAATTTTGATCCCTGGGGCAGGAAGGGGTGACCGTCGAGGGCATGGCGGAGGTATTCGAGCACTGGCAGGCCGTGCTTGCGCAAGGTTGAGATATAACTGAGGATTCG
>Ga0182014_10004855_pt1 | contig 15189 bp, 15 predicted proteins | sample 612S2DmetaG_FD_120489 | JGI IMG/M metagenome (GOLD analysis project Ga0182014, IMG submission 120489) | Permafrost microbial communities from Stordalen Mire, Sweden - 612S2D metaG | ecosystem: Environmental > Terrestrial > Soil > Wetlands > Permafrost | place: Sweden: Stordalen | collected... | reverse complement strand
GAAAACTCGCCGCTTTTCCCGGCGAAAGATTCCGCGTGGGAGATGGCGCCCTCGACCATCTTGGCTTGCTCCATCACGTCGTCGTTCTTTTCCTGATAGGCATTCGCGATGGAGAGCAGCACGCGCTTGAAGCTGGGACGTCCGTATTGGTCATCCGGCGGGAAGTAAGTTCCACCGTAGAAGGGTTTGCCATCGGGGGTGAGAAAGGCGGTCAGCGGCCAGCCGCCTTGCCCGCTGATCGAACTGACCGCGACCTGATAACGGCTGTCGATGTCGGGACGCTCGTCGCGGTCTACTTTCACGGCGATGAAACGCTGGTTGATGATCTCCGCAATTTCGGGATTGTCGTAAGATTCCCGATCCATCACATGGCACCAGTGGCACCAGACCGCGCCAATATCGAGCAGGATGGGTTTGTTTTCGCGCTGCGCCGTCGCAAAGGCTTCCTCGCCCCATTCGTGCCACTGGATGGGCTGGTGCATGGCGGAGCGAAGATAGGCGGAAGACGCCTTCGACAGGGAGTTGTGCGCCGGGGTGGTCATGAGTTTAAGTGTATAGCGACGGAACAGGAAACGCCTTTGATTGCAAAATTCGCGGAGGTTTCGCTGAGAGCGCCGAGCCTTTCAGTCCGGCCAGTGAAGGACCAGCGCCCCGTGCTTAAACCGATTGACACAAACCTTTGCAATGTCTAGGCTGAAAGTGTATGGAAGTGAATCTTACGCCCGACCAGAAGGCGTTTGTCCGCCAAGCCATCGAGAGCGGACGCATTCACCGCGAAGAAGAAGCAGTGCGGGAAGCTCTTTCCCTGTGGGAGGAACGCGAGCGCAAGCGGGCGGAATTCCTGGCAACCATCGAGGATGCGAAAGCCTCAACGGAGCGTGGCCAGGGACGCGTCATCACACAGCAATCGATGCAGGAACTTGCCGAAGATGTAAAGCAGCGCGGAGTAGGCCGCCTCACCGCCGAGCGACAAGCGTCGCGCTGATGGCGCACCGCGTATCGCAACGAGCCGAGGCTGATCTAGACGAGATCTGGTATTACGTCGCCAAGGAAAGCGATAGCATAGAGATTGCAAACCGCCTGATCGATTCCATCACCAACCGCTTTTTTCTCCTTGCTATTCATCCGCACTTGGGTCGTTCGCGAGAGTATGACTTCGGAATTGGCTCACGCAGTTTCTCCGTCGGGCAATACGTCATAGTTTATTGCGTTGAGAACGAGGATGTACTGATTCTTCGCGTTGCACACGGCAGTCGCGATATTGAAGCGCTGTTTGGAGGTTAGAAGCCAGCGGAGCGATGAAGGAGCTGAACCATGCCGATGAAGAACCCGCCGCATCCCGGCGGCGTTGTGCTGCGCCAGTGTATCGAGCCGCTGGGCTTGACCATCACGCAAGCCGCCGCCGCCCTGGGCGTCACCCGCACCACGCTGTCAGAACTGGTTAACGAAAAGCGCGGGATTTCTCCCGAGATGGCCGTGCGTCTGTCGAAGGTTTTCGGCGGCAGCGCCGCAACCTGGCTTACGCAGCAGGCGCACTACGATCTCGCCCGCGTCCGCACTGATCGCATTAAGCTCAAGCGGCTGGAGTTTGCTTAAGACCGATTGATTCGCATCTCGGCGCCACGAATGGCAGAGCGACGGAAGGGAGTGGGGGGGCCTACCCCACCAGCGGATTGATCACCCGAATCGTACCGTACTTTTGTCCCACTGCTAAATCCTCGGAATAGAGAACGGCCGCGCCTGAGCTTTCGGCGGCTTGCAGAACTAAAGCATCCCAAAACGAAGTCTTGTACTGCACTTCGATCTCGAGCGCCTGAAGGATCGACGCCGGAGTGTTGACCACGATTTCCCAGCTTAGGTAGTCCTGAATCAGCCGGCGGACTTCTTCCACGGGAAGCGGGCGGGCAATCTTGCGGCGAAGATTGATGCAGAGTTCCTGCAGTACCTGAGTGCTTAAGACGCCTTGCCCGGAAATCCAGAGGCGCTCGATCAGAGCGCGGGCACGCTCGTGCTTCAGACCGGTGGAGTGGTCATGCGCATACATCAAGATGTTGGTATCCACGAAGTATTTGTCGGACATGGTTCATCGTTCGTGAAGTTCGTCACGCGAACGGGGCGGTGTCCATTGCACGTCGAGTCCCTTGCGCAGCCGGGCCAGGGCGCGTTTTCGCGCCCGGTCATAAGTCTTGCGCTCGCTTACGATTTGCTCCAAGCGAGCAGCCACTAAGGCACTGATCGAAGTGCCCTCTTCGGCCGCCAACACCCGCGCTTCGCGCAGAAGAGTGGTATCCAGCTTGAGCGTTATATTAGCTTTCATGCTTAGCACACAGTTACGTGCAGCACCATTATACGTGCAGCCAATTGGCGTGTCAATTGAGAACATCGGGAGAACATCAGAGCAAATTCCGCACTTAGCAGACTAATCGTTTTGCAATCAAACAATACAAATCCACTGCGTCGCTCAATTGCTTTTTCTCGATGTATTCGCCGTCGGTGTGGGCGACGTGGATCGATCCGGGGCCGATCAGCAGCGGCTGTCCCCAGTTGGTAAGAGCGGGAATATCGGTGGTGAAGGCGGCGACCATGGTGGGGAATCCGTCCAGGGTGCGCAGGCGGACGAACGGAATCTCCAACACGAATTCGATCTTTGCCAAGCCTGCAACAGCTTGCTCAATCCCCCGGCGTAGTTCCTCCGTGAGCCCGACCAATCGATAGAGCAATTGCGCTCTGGCCTTGTCCGGAATCACATTAGGAGCGCGGCCGCCTTCGATCACCCCAATATTCAAGGTGCTCGGCCCGATGCCTTCCTCGCTGGGCAACTTCATGGCGCGGAGCCGCCGCAAGGCCTCCAGGAGTTTGTCGATCGCAGACTCGCCCAGTTCCGGATAGGCGGAGTGGGCCATCCTTCCCTCAGCAATTACATTCACTCGAAGCGTGCCCTTGGATGCGCTTGCCATCCGGTTCTCCGTGGGCTCGCCGTTGACCAGGAATCTGCATCCCGAAGACTGCCGATTGGCCACCTGAGCTCCCAAGCTGTTTCGTTCCTCACCCACCAGGAAAAGGAGTCCCACGTAAACGCCATCTTCACGCAACCGTTCGGCAGCCGCGATCTGAGCCGCGATGATTCCTTTGGCATCGCACGATCCCCTGCCGTAAATCCGAGTCGCATCCTCGGAGGAAGGTATGAAGGGCGGGACTGTATCCATGTGGGTCGAGAAAACGATGTCAGGCTTGAGCTGTTGCGTCGAGGTTGCGTACACGTTGAAGCGATTGCCTTCAACGGGCATTTTCACTGCCTGATACCCCAACCGGCAGAGTTCGCCATGAAGAGCCTCACCAACCAGGGCTTCGTTGCCGGTAATCGATTCAATGTCCACGAGTTGACGCGTGAGAGCGACGACATCCATGGGAAGAGGATAACGCAGGAGTGCTCGAACGAGCACGTTAGAGAGGTTCCTGACAACGTCTGGGCGCGGTAACCAAGCTTGGCGCTGCTATCCTGTTAGCTCGCACCACTATGAATGCGCAATTCAGTTCGATCCGCTCTCTGTTCCTCGACGGCCCGGCTGGCAGGCTGGAAGCGCTGCTCAACTTGGGCGCGGAAAATACGACTCACGCGGCTGTGGTTTGCCATCCTCATCCTCTCTATGGCGGGACCTCGCACAACAAAGTGGTTTTTCACACCATGAAGGCGCTGAACAGTTTCGGGTATCCCGTATTGCGCTTCAATTTTCGCGGGGCGGGACTGAGCCAGGGAAAGTACGACCACGGCAATGGCGAAGTGGAGGATGTGCGCACGGCGCTGGATTGGCTGGATCACGAATTTCACCTGCCCTTGATCTTCGCCGGATTCTCCTTTGGGGCTGTAGTGGGATTGCGGGCGGCGTGCCCCGATGCGCGTGTGCGCGCTGTAATCGGGCTAGGTTTGCCGGTAGCGGCGATTGATGATCGCGTTTATGATTTCGAGTTCTTGCGGGATTGCGTGAAACCCAAACTGTTCATTAGCGGCGATCGCGATCAGTTTGGGCCGCGTGCGAAACTCGAGCAGATGATGGAAGCGCTTCCCCAGCCGAAAAAACTGGTGATCGTCCAGGGCGCGGACCACTTCTTTGAAGGCCGTTTGCGGGAATTGCGGGAAGCGATTGAATCGTGGATAAAGGAAACGTATTCCTTGTGAATCCCGTGGTCGCAGCCCGCCCTCGGCTGTCCCGCGTGAATCTTGGCTGAGAAGTAATCCCTTCTATAATTCCCTCATGTCTTCGGCAGCGGCCAACCGCGAGCGACTCGCCATCGAGATGCGAGTTCTGGCTCGGCATCTTTTCGAACACGCTCTGGCTGAATCGAGCATCGATCGGGCTTTCGAGCGGCATGTTTGCTGTGAACGCGGCGTCTTGCGGATCGGCGAGGACCTTTACGATCTCCATGCCTACAATCGCGTGCTAGTGGTTTCCATCGGCAAGGCTGCCCACACGATGGTAAGCGCGTTGGAGATTCAGGCCGGAGATAATTTTGAAGGCATCGTCGCCAGTTCGGTGCAGCCGGCTTCGCAGACGCGCGGGTTTCGTTACTTTCATGGGGGCCATCCCACGCCGAATGAAGAATCAATTCGCGCTGCCGAGGCCATACTAAAGTCGCTCAGCGCGCAGAATGCGGCGTCGCTGGTGATCTTCATGCTGAGCGGCGGCGGCTCTTCGATTGCGGAGAAGCCCATTGATGACGAGATTTCTTTAGAAGAGCTGGTCGCGACGTACCGTGTACTGGTACACTCCGGCGCGCCCATCGCCGAAATCAATGCCATTCGCAAACATCTGTCGGCGATCAAGGGAGGAAGACTGGCGCAGGCGGCCCTGGCGGCGCGGCAGGTCTCAATTCTAGTCTCGGATGTACCTGACAACACGCCGGATGCTTTGGCCTCGGGCCCAACCATGCCCGATTCCACTAGCGCGGAAGATTGTTACGCGATTGCGGCCAAGCACCGGCTGCTGGAGCAGTTTCCGGCTTCGGTGCGCGAGTTATTTCAACGCCATGCTCTGGAGGAAACTCCTAAATCCGATGACCCGGCTTTCCATCGCAGCCGCTGGTGGACGGTATTGTCAAATTCAACTTTGCTGGAAGCCGGCAAAAAGGAAGCGGAGCGCCATGGCTTCACCGTCGAAGTGGACAACAGTTGCGATGACTGGGATTACCAGCCCGCGGCTGATTATCTTCAAGAACGGCTGCGCGCGCTGCGAAGAGAATCGGAACGGGTCTGTCTGCTCTCCGGTGGCGAAGTCACGGTGAGGGTCGCCAACGGAGGCGTAGGCGGACGCAACCAGCAATTTGCGCTGGCCTGCGCACAGAAGATTGCGGATGAAAACATCACCGTGCTCAGCGCCGGCACGGACGGGATCGACGGCAACAGCCCCGCGGCAGGCGCCATCGCGGACGGAACCACTCTGGCACGCGCAAGGTCCCGCGGGTTGGAGCCAGCAGCCAGCCTTTTCAGCTACGATGCCTATCCGTTCTTCGACGCCTTAGGCGACACAATCATGACCGGACCGACTGGCAACAACCTGCGCGACCTGAGAATCCTACTGGCGTACTAAGCCGACTTTGGCATCTTGGCGAACGCCTCCTCTTGTTCCCGTTGCATTTCCTCCGGAGACATATCGCGGGTGTGGGTTGCCAGCGACCACTTGTGGCCGAAAGGATCCATGACAATGCCGTAGCGATCCCCCCAGAACATATCCATCGGCGGCATCTTCACCGTGGCACCAGCCGAAACCGCGCGCTGGAATGCGGCATCTACGTCATCGATATAGATGTGAAGAGCGACGCCTCCGCCGCTGGCGGGCGGGGCGAGCGATCCGCCCATCTCCGGGAACTCATCGTTCAACATCAGCATGGAATCTCCGACCTTGAGCAAAGCATGCATCACCTTGCCTCCCGGGCCTGGGGCGACGTTAAGCACCTCGGCACCGAGGGCCTGCTTGTAAAACTCGATGGCGCGATGCGCATCGCGAACCGTCAAATGCGGTGTGATGGTGTGGAATCCGTCAGGAACAGCTTTTACTTTGGCAGTCATAGAACATCCTCCGGAGGAAGAGTCTAGACGAACCAATGTTAAAAGTTGTTAAAAAATTGACTGGAACTCCGCCTCATTTCATAAATTCGTGCGGGCGCCTCGCCGCTTCGTGGGCCGCATCCAGCCAAGGCCGACCGCAATGATCAGCCCCGACGAAAAGGACGGCTGGCTGAAGCGAAGTTTTCAGCGTCCTGAGAGAGTTTTAATTGGCCGATGGCGGGTTGCATGCTCAAGCAAGTTACGGACTGCCCGATGACACGGCAGGCTGCGCGCTGAATCACGCGTGCGGTCTCAACGAAACCGTTGTCAGGATAGTTCCGCAAATCGGTTCGCTCCGATAATCGAAAGGGAGGCTGTATGCGCATCTGTTCCGTGAGTTGGCTGTCAATGTTGCTGGCGTTGGCTTTGATCCTTCCCGCCGCGGCGCAGGATTCACCCATTTCCGCTTCGTCAAAGTCCGATGCGGATGCCCCCCTGGTTCCCGCTACGGCGGCGGCGACCCCCTCCACACCGGCCTCGTTCGATGAAGTGATTGACCGCGTGGTGCAACAGGAGCATCTGCTGCTGGCTCAAATGCGCAACTTGCGGCCCATGGTTGAAACCTATCTGCAGAATCTGAAATCGGATGCCAACGGCAATGTCTCCCCGGTGAACGACCAGTACTTTCTCGGCCGGCTGGATATGACCGATAGTCCGGAGAACAAGTCATTCGTGGGCCAGCCGGGATTCGGCAGAAGCCGGTTAAGCAAACTGACGGGCATCTTTTCCATGCATGTGGTACCGCTGGGTTTTGCCCAGATGATTGTGCCGGATACCGACCTCTACAAGAAATACTACGATTTCAGTTTCGTCCGTCGTGAATTTCTGGGAGAAGTTCGCTGCTTTGTCATTGATGTCCAGCCCAAACCGGAAGCGCCCGCGGGGCGATTCCAGGGGCGAATCTGGGTGGAAGACCAGAACTACAACATTGTCCGCTTCAATGGCACCTATTCACGGATTGCCCAGAACAAGTTCTTGCATTTCGACAGCTGGCGTCTAAACCTGCAGCCGGGGCTTTGGCTGCCGGCGTATGTGTACAGCGAGGAATCCGACCTGGAGGGCAGCTCAGGCCACGCGCACCTTAAAGCCCAGACCCGCCTGTGGGGGTACGAGCTGAAGGGCACGGCAAAAAGTCGCAACGAGGAGTTCACCCAGATTCTGGTGGATTCGCAGCAGCCGGTAAAGGATCAGAGTGGCACCACCGCAGATCCGACGCCGGTGCTGGCGGAACGCATGTGGGAGCGCCAGGCGGAGGACAATGTGATCGAACGCCTGCAGAAAATCGGTCTGCTTGCCCCGTCCGGCGCCGTCGACAAAGTGCTGGAGACTGTGGTCAGCAACCTCTTACTCACCAATAACCTTGATCTGCAATCCGAGGTGCACTGCCGGGTCCTGCTCACCGCTCCTTTGGAATCTTTTACCATCGGGCACACGATCGTGGTCAGCCGTGGCCTGTTGGACGTGCTGCCGGATGAGGCCTCACTCGCCATGGTGCTGGCGCATGAACTTGGCCATATCGTGCTCGGACACGGCTTCGACGCCAAAATGGCCTTCAACGACCGCATGTTCTTCCCCGACGAGCAGTCGTTTCAGCGCCTGCCCTTCAAGCGCAGCCCGGCGGACGAAGAGGCTGCGGATGCGGAAGCCCTGGAATTGCTGAACAACTCTCCGTACAAAGAAAAGCTGGGCACCGCGGGGTTATTCCTGAAAGCGCTGCAGCAGCGGGCGCAGGAGCTGCCCAACCTGATCCGTCCTCACCTGGGAAATAGTTTGGCAGTAGGGGAAAGCGTCCGCATGTCCGCACTGCTCGCCACCGCGCCCCCACTCGATGAGCATCGCATCGATCAGATCGCCGCGCTTCCCCTGGGCGGACGCGTGAAGCTGGATCCGTGGAGCGACCAGGTCGAATTGGCGAAAGCCCAGCCTGTAACTCTGGCGTTGGCCCGCGAGAAGAGGCCATTCGAGATTACGCCGTTCTTCCCCTACCTGACGAGGACTGGCAAGTGAGGACGCGGGCTTGCCTCATGGGCCGGGGCGATGTTAAGCATCTCGGCGACGAAGGGCCTGCTGGTAAAACTCAATGGCCTGGTTCGCGCCGCGAATCCTCAGATGGGGCGGCGAACCCGACTGGTTCGGTCTCCCAACACCTTAACTAAATTATCCTCCGTCACGCTGGCCCTACTGCTCCCCGACCGCGGAAACCGATGCTGTGTCTTCGAGGTCGGACGTGCCCCAAAGGATCGAAGTGCCCCAAACGATCGAAGTCCCCCAAACCACCGAATCGCCAGACACATTCGTGCCCCAAACCACTGAACTCCCGGACACATTCGTGCCCCAGACCACCGAGGTACCCCAAAGCACCGAATTTCCCCAAACCACCGACTTGCTGGATACCATCCGATTGCCGTTGGTGAGCGTCACCGCGCCCGTCCAGAAGTTGTAGACCGCGGTCGGAGACAATGCCGATCCCACGGTCGCCGGCGCCAGGTCGTCGTTGCCCAAAGCGGCCCCAATGTCCAGATATCCCGCTCCCACCGTGAACATGTCGTAGTAGGAAGTGTAGGTCTGTCCTGTCGTCGGATCGGTAGCCACGCTCGATACTGGGAAAGTCTTGTATGCGGTCTTCATCAGCCGTGCCTTGACCTGGTCCGGCGTCAACGAAGGATGCGCTTCCAGCAACAAAGCCACCGCGCCAGCGGTTGCCGGAGTCGCCATGCTCGTGCCGCTCAACATGAAATAGTCGCTGGAGTCGCCCGAGATTAAGTTGGCCGGGTAGTTCGTGGCCAAAGTGCCGGTCAGGTCGGCGAGAGAAACCACCATATTTCCGGGAGCAACGATATCGGGCTTGACCACGTGGTCAAAGGTCGTCGGCCCTTTCGAACTGTAGCTGGCAATCCGGTCGTCGGTGCGCGTCAGCGTATTCTCGGACTTCATCGCCCCGACGGTGATGACCAGGGGATCGTTGCCCGGAGCGGCAATGGTGCCGTAGCCGTCGATTCCGCCCGTGTTCACACGGCCATAGTTGCCCGCAGCCGCGACCACGACAATGCCGTTTTTCCATGCCCTTTCCACCGCTTGACAAAGAGGATCGAAGGCATAGGGTACGAAAATTCCCCGGCCCAGCGAAAGATTGATGACTCGTATGTTGTACTTGCGCTTCAGTTGGATCGCCGTCTGAATGGCTGCGATCACTTGGCTGTCGTTGCCGGAGCCATTTCCGTCCAGCGCGCGCAGATCGATCAGGTTTGCATTCGTCGCAACGCCGGCATATTGGCCGCCTGACATATAGCCGCTTCCGGCGATAATGCCTGCCACGTGCGTCCCGTGTCCGTAGGTGTCATAGACGAGCGACCCGCTGGGGTTGTATTCGTTCGCTCCCGTGAAATCCTGATGGTAGAGCACCCGGTCCCAAATATCGACGTGATTCGGATTAATGCCGCTGTCGATCACGGCTACGCCAATACCCGTCCCGTTGTACCCCGCGTTCCACGCCACGCTGGCGTTGATCGCCGCATCCGTGAACTCGTCCATTCCCCTCAGGGGATGGTCGACGCTTACAGAAACCACGTCGGGATCGGCTTCCAGGGCAAGGAGTGCGTTGGCTGGCATGGTGAGAGCGAGTCCCTTGACCAAGCCGAGCCTGTGATTCAGGCGCGCGCCCATGCGCTGCGCTCTTGCCTCGTGCTCGGCTTGCGGTGCACGCTTATACTGCACAATGACCTTCACCGTCTCGTCCGCGGCCGCGCCCTGATGGGCTCGGGCCACAACCGCTGCGAGGTCAGGGGCGAACTTATTCGCCGGGCGGCCGTCGGCCTCCAAAGCCTGAGCGAAGACGCTGGCGACCAAGAGCGCCCCCAGGCTGAAACGCCTTCCCCAAGCGGCACCGTGCCGCTGGCCTCGATTCGCGCTCTTTAGTTTCATAGTCCTTGACATTCCTTGAGATCCCCTCGTCGGAGCCGATATAAACGCTTGCGCTCAGGTTCCGGTTCTTGTTGTGCACGGAGGAGGCCAATCCAGCTCTTGTAAGCCATTGTCAGCATTGAGAATACGGTGACCGCCGGGTGAGTGGTTGGGCCAATTTGTCGTTCGGCATCGGGGATGGGTCAATATGGCCCAATGAAACCGGCCCCGCCAATTGCAGGGTGGTTTTTCACAATTGCCTCTACAGGGTCGGTCTCAGGTAGGTCGAAGCTGGTGGGCTATGCACATATTCTGGTGCATAATTTGCCTCAAAAAAAACTCTTAATTCCGCCCAAAATCTAGAAAGCAAAGGGTTGGAATTTTTCTTGCCTCCTAGATCTATGGTTCTTAAGGTAGTTAGAGGCAAAATCTAGAAAACATGGGAGTTATCGCCGTTTCTGTCTGCCTGCCTGCGGTTCCGTTTCGGGGCCGGGGAAAAATGGAACTCGTGCGAAGGATTTCGCCTTCGCCGTCATTGATCGGATTCGCAGTTGGGCGGGCCAAAGCTGCGCCGACCGTCGGGTTGTCAAAGATCCGTTGTTTCGGTGCTCTGGTTATCTTCCAGAGAACCTGCGTATTTCTATATTATCGCGAACGAGGGGATGAGAGCAAGAAGAAAGTGGGCGACTCGGGGGAAGCCGGTTCCCATTTTGGGAATTCTGGCGACTGCGTGAAAGGCCCGCTGCCAGCGTGAAACGCAGAGTCCACTGGTCTTGCTGACGGCAAGGCCTCTAAAAGGCCCGCCCCCGCAAAGAACGCCAGAAGAACGAGGCACCCGCGTTTTGAGCGTAGGGAAAGCATGCCAGTCCCCCGCAGTGAGAGCCGGGCGCAGTTTTTGCCGCGCTAACCGCGCCCGGAAGCCTTTGAGATTCGTCAACTCCGATTAAGCTCTTGAAACAACGGGCTGGGCACGGATGGCAGAGCCGCCCAAAGTGTCCGCAGCGATAGAGCGCCGCAAGAGTAACGCCCGTTGAGGGGTTAGCGTGTAATATTTAACCGGTACGGATGTATTCCATTCGTGGCCGACATAAACCTTACGCAAGCTGAGGCCGATTCCTTGATTGCTATGGAGAAGCACCGCCTCGATGACAAAGTTTTGCTTTTTCCCGGTCCGGGCGAGCGTATTGCTGTTCCTTTGACCTCTCAGGACAAGCGAGAAAATTTCACGCTCGACGTGACACGCTCACAAATTAAGCTAACGAAAGCGACCTATCAGAACAGGGCGCGGCAGGCGATTGTGCTCATGCGCTTAGACCTAGACGGCCCGCCACACCGCAACCCTGATGATTCGGAAATCGCCTGTCCTCATCTTCACATCTATCGTGAGGGATATGGTGATAAGTGGGCGATCGTCGCACTGGCTGATATTTACACCGCTCCCGCCACTCTCTTTTCCCTCTTTCAGGCGTTTATGCGTCACTGTAACATCACAAAACCGCCTGATTTTGAACTGGGGTTGTTTTCATGAATGTCGCTGAAATCGAAAAGCTTCTCAATGATTACCGAGTGTGGCTCAAGGAAAAGACCACGCTGCGCGCAGTGGACGACACGTGGGTTGAAATCACGACGCCCTACCTCGACCGGCATAATGATTTGCTCCAAATTTATGCGAAGCAAGAGAACGGCGGTTTCCTTTTGAGTGACGACAGCTACATCATTCACGACCTAGAAGCTTCTGGCTGCAATCTCCACACTGAAAAGCGCCAAGACCTGCTACGCATGACGCTCAACGGCTTCGGTGTAAAGCTTAACAACGAAGCTCTGCAAATCCACGCCACTGCGCAGACCTTTCCTTTCCGCAAGCACAATCTCATTCAGGCCATGCTTGCCGTTAACGACCTTTTCTACCTGACCAAACCCATTGTTGAGAGCCTATTTTTTGAGGATGTGGTTGCATGGCTTGACGGAAATGATATTCGCTACACTCCAAAAGTAAAATTCACCGGGACCAGCGGGTTTGACCATCTCTTCGATTTTGTCATCCCAAAATCCCGCAAGCAGTCGGAGCGAATTGTGCAGGCTATCAACCGGCCGACGCGCGACAACGCCGAATCCTTTATTCACGCATGGAGTGACACGCGCGAGGTCCGCCCTCCGGAATCCAGGGCATATGCTCTTTTGAATGATGTGGAACAGCCCGTTTCAGGCAGCGTCCTGGATGCATTCCGCAATTACCAGATACGGCCTGTTCCCTGGACTCAGCGCGTGGAGGTTGTTCAGGAACTGGCCGTCTGAGCTTCTGCCTGCGGCGCGGGCAGGCTGGGAAGCTGTTCTAGGGGCGACTAGAGGATCCTAACTAAGGCAGCGGATCCAGAACTCCTTTAGAAAAACCGGGTCACGCCTTCTTGCAGGACCAGCACGCGATCCTCGATGCCTGCGGCTTTGGCTTCCTGCTCCAGCAGTTGCAAGGGCTCGTCCATGGGTTCGTGGGAGAGCTGGAAGGTTCCGTAGTGCATGGGCACCATCCAGCGGGATTTCAGATCGAGAAAGGCGCGCGTGGCGTCGGCGGGATTGGTGTGGACGTTGCGGAAGGACGGCGGATTGTAAGCTCCGATGGGCAATAGCGCCAGTTCGGGCGCCAGGCGTTGTCCGATCTCGCGGAAGCCGGAAAAGTATGCGGTGTCGCCGGCGTGATAGAGCGAGTGCTTGCTGTCGCGCAGCACATAGCCGCCGTAGCCGCGATGCGAATCCTGGATAATGCGGGCGCCCCAATGCCGGGAAGGCACGTGGGTGACGGTGAGTTCGCGATGGCGGTAACTGTTCCACCAGTCCAGTTCGACCACATCGCCAAAGCCCAGGTCGGAAACCAGATCCATCACGTGATGCGGAACCACGATGATGGGCGGTGCGGCGCGCCGGCTTCGCGCCTGCTGAACGATGGCGCGCAACGATGGCCGGTGCAGGTGGTCAAAGTGAGCATGCGTAACCAGCACTAGGTCGATGGCGGGAAGGTCGCGAAGTTGGACTCCAGGCTTGCGCAGGCGCTTGAGCACAAACAGCCAGCGCGCGAAATTGGGATCGATGATGACGTTCTGGCTGCCCATCTGGACGAAAAAGCTGGCATGCCCAATAAACGTAAGGCCGAGATCTCCATTGGTGACTAATTTGGGTTTGTAAGTCTGGCCAATTCTTGGAGTGACCGCGGAGTGCCGTACTAAACGGCCAAACGCACGCGCGCGTTTGCGTAGAACGGGATTCGTGAGCGTTGGCTTTAACATCTGCTCCTGGCCGAACCTGGTTTTGATGCGTTTGCCACGGTTCAAGCGCGCAAGGGCCTTGGGAAAGTTTCCCAGGCTCCTGCAATGTTTGAGCGGAAGAGCTGCTTTCATTCTAAGGCATTTCACGGCCAATTGCTTGACCGTAATGCGCCGGTCAGTTCTAATCCTTGTGTAACCTCAGAACGAATTCATAGGAGCGAACATGCGGGTTGCTTTCTTAGGTTTGGGAATCATGGGACGGGCGATGGCGTCCAATCTCGCCAAAGCGGGCCACGAAGTCACAGTGTGGAATCGCACTGCGGGCAGGGACGTGGAAGGATCGCGAAGCGCGGCGTCTCCGGCGGAAGCGGCGCGCGGAGCCGAAGTCGTGTGGACGTGCGTCTCGGACACAGCCGCAGTCGAAGGTGTCCTGTTCGGACCGCAAGGGGTGCATGAGTCCCTGGAGCAGGGCATGACCATCGTGGACTCCAGCACCATTTCACCTTCCGCGACGCGCCAGTTTGCCGAGCGGGTGCGCGCGAAGGGTGTGCAATACGTGGACGCACCGATGACCGGATCGAAGGCCGGAGCGGAAAGCGGCACTCTGATTTTCATCGTGGGCGGAGAGGAATCTGCGATTGAAAAACTGAAGCCTCTGTTCGCGGCGACCGGCAAGAAGTTCTTCCGCATGGGCGAGACGGGCAAAGGACAAGCCTCCAAACTGGTGATGAATCTTCAAATCGCGCTCATCTACGAAGGCTTTGCCGAAGCCCTCACGTTGGCCACCAAACTTGGAGTGGATGCCGATGTTCTAATGCCATTGATCCAAGCTTCCATGGTTAACTCGGGCGTGGTGGAGTACAAAGCTCCGTTTGTGCTGAGACGTGATTTTTCCCCGAACTTCCCGCTGCGCTTGATGTATAAAGACCTTCGGCTGGCGCTGGAGGCGGCCAAGGAAGCCCGGGTGAAGCTGCCGGGACTGGAGACGGTGGAAGAAATCTACGAAGTGGCCGCCGAGGATGGCAAAGGCGACCTCGATTACGCCGCGACGCTAACCCTGCTGGAGAAATGGGCGGGAGTGGAAGTAAAAGGCGCGTCGGCCTGAGCTTGCGGCCTTGGGTCGACATTTGACTTTGCCCCCTCCCCCCACGCCCAGGAGTGCGCCATCTTCGCTTTGTATTTGCCCAGGCGTCGTGGCACACTACTTAGCGAGGGCTTGGATTTCCACAGAATGACAATTATTCACGGTTGCGCCCAGATAGCTGCTCGTTTAAGTTTCGATGGTCCCCAAATTATGGCGCGGCACCCCATCGCAGTCGATCTATTCGCAGGAGCCGGTGGCTTGAGCCTTGGATTTCAGCAGGCAGGGTTCGATGTCCGTGCTGCGGTTGAGTACGACCCGATTCACTGCGCTGCCCACGAGTTCAATTTCCCAAACTGCGCGACAATCTGCCGAGATGTGACAGCAATAGACGGCGACTACATCAGATCGAAATCGGGTATCGACAAGAACGACGTCACTGCGGTTGTCGGCGGTGCGCCGTGTCAGGGCTTCAGCCTTATAGGATATCGGGCGCTCGACGATCCGCGTAACAGACTCGTGTCGCACTTCGTGAGGCTGGTCAATGAGCTACAGCCGAAGTACTTCGTGTTCGAAAATGTAAAAGGCTTGACTATTGGTCACCACAAGAATTTTCTGAACGAGTTGATCGCCGAGTTCAAGCGAATCGGCTATTCCATCGTCGAACCGTATCGAGTGTTGAACGCGCTCTGGTATGGCGTGCCGCAGGACCGTGAGCGATTGTTCATCATGGGTGCCCGCGAGGGGCAGACTCTGCCGTCGTATCCCCCGCCGACACATCAGCCGGACCGAGAAATCCACGATTTTCGCAAGCTGCCGCTGACCCCGACAGTGTGGGACGCCATCGG
>Ga0182014_10004854_pt1 | contig 15192 bp, 9 predicted proteins | sample 612S2DmetaG_FD_120489 | JGI IMG/M metagenome (GOLD analysis project Ga0182014, IMG submission 120489) | Permafrost microbial communities from Stordalen Mire, Sweden - 612S2D metaG | ecosystem: Environmental > Terrestrial > Soil > Wetlands > Permafrost | place: Sweden: Stordalen | collected... | reverse complement strand
TGAAAGGCGTTCAGCCTTATGTGCGACGTGCGGATTCCCTCCATTCCCCCGATGAAGCCGATCCGCCGGTGGCCCAGTTCCCGAAGATGCAGCACCGCCTGGCGGTAGCCGCCCTCGAAGTCGATGGCCACGTCTCCCGCGCCCTCTTGCACGCGGCGTCGATCGGTGGTGACGATGGGAATGTTGTGCTCAAACAGCGGCTCAACGCTGCGGGTGTCGTATTCCGATGCCATCAATACCACGCCGTCCACGCGGCGCATCAGCATGCGGCGCACCGAGCTGATCAGTTTCGGCTCGCTCGATTGCGTGGTGGCCAGCAGCAGCTCATGATCGTTCTCTACCAGGACCGCTTCGAAATTGAGGATGAACTCCGGATAGAAAGGGTTGGTGAGGTCGGGAACAATGAGCCCGTAGGTGTTGCTCCTGCCATATTTCAGCGTGGTCGCAATCGGATTCGGAATGAAGTGAAGCTTATCGAGGATCCGCCGCACGCGCTGCGCTGTCTCTTCCTTCACCGCGGGCGAACCATTGATGACACGGGAAACAGTCGCACTGGAGACTCCAGCGCGCAGTGCGATGGTGCGCATGTTCAAGCGGGGTCGTTCGCCGGCGGGCTTCATCGTTCTCACCCTATCCTACACAAGCCTGGGGTGCCGGGAAGTCGAATTCCATCGGGCGGCAGGGCAATCGCATGAACGTCTATTGTTGCCGAATAGGTTTCCTTTTGCGGTTCGTGCGGGTCGATGGCCGAGCCTCCTCCCGGAGGAGGGGAAGAGAATAGCCCAGGGCTGAGCGAAGCGCAGCCCTGGGGCTCGAACCCAAGCACGAACTCTCGCCCCGTAGGGCAGAAACGAGAGCATTGATCCGGGCCTCGGCCCTTCATGCAATTGCCCTGCATCGGGCGGCCGAAACCTGAGGCGGCGGGCGGAAACCTGCCAATCCGAGAGAATGCCCAAACCGCCGGCGTCTCTTTCCACCCGGGGGCCGTCCTGGGTGGCGGGCGCACTTTGGTTTGGCCGGCGGTTGACCAGCCTGCCGGAGCGGCTCATCGGGCGCCCCTCGTTGCAGTGGCGCTTGCGCGCAACTGGTGTATACGAGTACATCGCCGCCCGGCAAAGCCCGGCAGGCCGCCTCTACCGGATCGCAGCCATTCCCGCCGCGTGCGGCCGGCATGAGGCCTTGCGCGCCCGGCGCCCGTTCGACTCGATCAAGCCGTGCCATAGCGGATGAAACCGCCGGCGGCGCATGGCCGCATTCTTTGCCATGAATACCAAGTCCGCGTTCTTGAAGCGGTTGCCCTTAACCGCACCGAACAAGCAGTTCTTGACAACGCCAATCGCCCTTGGGTAGTGTTTTCCTCGAAGCGAAACCCGGCGTCTGAATCGACTCGCATACCATCTCACCTGTTTGCGCTTGCGCCACGGGGATGCGGCTTGACAAGTTTTGCAACTCGGGCGTATCTTTTCCTTCGATGTACGGATGATGGGCTTGATTGCATACGTATACATTTGTATACGTATGCAATCAGGCCCCGGACAGCGCACCCTTAACAACGTTTGCAGTCCCGCAAACTACCTGCCCAATGGCAGATATCAGGACTCGAATGTATCCGTATACACTTGAGCCCTGCGTGATGCGTAGCGTAGGCCGTGTATCTGCTTTCCAAACTGCACACGCTTCAACGCAGAATCGATCGGGTAACAATGAGAACCATTTGGAGGCAACTTATGATGTTAAAACGCCAGTGGATATTGACCATCCTTGCGCTTGCGCTGCTCTTCGCGCCGGCGCGCTTCCTCCGTGCGCAGTTGGACCAGGGAACCATCACCGGAGTCGTTCAAGACCCGTCCGGGGCCGTGATCGGACACGCCAGCGTAACCCTCACCAACGTGGACGAAGGCCAGGTCCTCAAGTCCAAAACCGACGGCGCCGGGGTTTATACCTTCTCGCCCATCAAAATCGGCAACTACACCCTGTCGGCCAGCGCGCCCAACTCTGAAACCACCACCCAAACCAACCTCCACCTGAGCATTCAGCAGCGCCTCAGCGTGGTCATCACCCTCAAGCCCGGCGCCGCCACCGAAACCGTTACGGTCACCACCGAAGCTGCCATCATGCAGACCCAGGACAGTTCCGTTGGCCAGACCATGTCCACGGAAGAAATCAATGACATTCCCCTCAGCGGCCGCAATTGGGTCTTTATTGCCCAGTTGGCTCCCGGCGCGGCTCTGCCCACCGGCGCCCGCGGTGGCGGCAGCGGCGATTTCAACGCCAACGGCCAGCGCGCCGAAGAGAATAACTTCATCCTCGACGGCGTGGACAACAACGCCAACGTGGTGGACTTCACCAACGGCGCCAGCTACGTCGTCAACCCTCCTCCCGATGCCCTGGCCGAGTTCAAGCTCCAGACCAGCAACTATTCCGCGGAGTTCGGCCATGCCGCCGGCGCCGTCGTCAACGCCAGCATCAAGTCCGGAACCAACAACATCCACGGCAGCGCATGGGAGTATGTGCGGAACAACGACCTGGGAGTCGCTCCGGCTCCGGCCTGGTCCACCGGAGGCACTGCTCAACCGGTTGCCCCTTATCACCAGAACATGTTTGGCGCCACCTTGGGCGGCCCGCTCCTCAAGAACAAGCTCTTTGTCTTTGCCGACGCCCAGGCCAACCGCGTCGTCTTCAACTCCAATCAGACCTTTGCCGTGCCCAGCTTGCTCGAGCGCGCCGGCGACTTCTCCGAAATACTCAACGTGAGCGACCCAAGCACGGGCAACACCCTTACCGGCGCCGCCCCGATCCAGCTTTACCAGCAGGATCCGGCCAATATAAACGCGCCGGTTGCCATGCCAAACAACTGCATGGTGGCGACTTGCCCATCCGGTGTTGGCCAGGGGCTTACTCTGGACCCCGTCGCGTTGAAGGTTCTGAGCCAGTATCCGAAGCCAAACAACGCGAACTCAACCCTGTGGAATAACTACTCCGGCACCTTTCCCATTCGAGACAACACGTTCCAGTGGGATGCGCGCGTGGACTATACGATCAGCGCCAAGGATTCGGCTTACTCCCGCTATAGCTACTTCAACGAGGTCGGCACCGGTTGGGGTGGTCAAGTTGTCCTCGGCCCCATCCTCGACGGCGGCGGCCAGGCCAGCAACAAGAACTACGGCGCCAACTACATGGCTTCCGAGACCCACGTCTTCAGCCAGACACTGGTCAATGAAGCGCGCTTTGGCTTCAATTACCTGCACACCGGCTTCTATCCAGCCAACGCCGGCAATGCGACCCTGGCCGCGAATGAGGGCTTCGGCGGCATTCCCGGAGGAAATCTGAACGGCGGTTTGCCAAACTCCTGGTTTGACGGCGCAGCCTCGCCGCACGGCTTTGGCGCCGCCGAATGGGCCGCCACCGACGAGCATGAGAACGTCTATCAAATCATCGACAACGTGACCAAGGTCGCCGGCAGCCACTCCTTGAAGGCGGGCGTCAGCTACCAGAACATCCGCTTCGCCACCCTGCAGCCGCAGGAGCCGCGCGGCGCGTACGATTTCAACACCAGAGGCACCTCGGACGCACACAACAATGGCGGCTACGGTGTGGCGGACTTCCTGCTCGATCAAGTCAAGTGGGGGCAACTCTACAACGCCGTCGTCGACAGAGACCAGCGCGCTAACTTCTCCCTCTACGCCGAGGACGATTGGCGCATCCGGCGCGACGTGACCGTCAACGTCGGACTCCGCTATGAGTACTTCCAGCCCTACAAGGAAATTGACGGCCAGCAGGCCAACTTTTACTTCAACTCCACGCCCACGCTCAATATCGCCACCAGCGGCGGCGTCCAAACCGGCGCTACCCCCAGCGTGACCGGCACCTACCTGATTCCCGAGATATCGGCGGCCGCCGCGTACTCCACCATCCACCTGAACGGCTTTGATTCAGCGCTGAGCAAAGACGGCATGAGCATCGTGACCGACCAGAATCCGCGCCTGCAATCGGCCCCGCTCGTCAACCTGGCTCCGCGCGTGGGCCTATCCTGGTCGCTTAATCCCAAAACCGTGGTCCGCGCCGGATACGGCGTCTTCTATGGCGGCTTGGAGAGCCTCGGATACTGGGGCAACCTGGGCGAGAACTATCCCTTCCAGGTCTCGGCCAGTTGGGATTCACCAGCCTGCTTGACCAATTACTGCCCGCAACCTTCCGACCCTGTCGCAAGCGGATCGTATGCCAAGGCCATCACTATTGAGAACGGCTTCAATACCATGCTCAGCCAGCCCGCCGGCATCAACAGCGTCGTCACCGGCTTGGGTCTGCGCGGCACCAACGCGAACTCAAAGTCCACCTACACCACCGACTGGAACCTCTCCGTCGAACGCACCGTCCTCAAAGACTTTGTGGGTACGGTCGCCTATGTTGGCGATAACTCCCACCATCTCATCATGAATATCGATGCCAACGCACAACTGGCTATCATCAGCCCCAGCGGCAATGGCCAGGCCACCCGCCCCATGCCCGACTACGGCGGCTCGGCCTACACCGGCTTTGAAGGCATGAGCGACTACCACAGCATGCAGGCAAAGCTGGAGAAGCGCATGTCCCACGGCTACAACCTGCTGGCCAGCTACACCTGGTCGCATTCCCTTGACAACACCCCCACCCCGCTTGGTTCCAGCGGCTTTGACACCGGCAACGCCATTCAGACCAACCTGGTTCCCTTCAAGTACGACTACTCGAACTCTCCCTGGGACATCCGCCAGCGTTTCACCCTCAATGCCCTCTACCAGATTCCTTTTGGCAAGGGGCGCACTTACCTGAACAACAATGCGGTGGCCGACGCAATCGTCGGTGGATGGTCCGTGAACGCCTTGTTCACTGCGCAAACCGGCGAGCATTTCACGGTCGGCACGGCCAGCTTCAGCGGAGCTCAAGGCTTCGCCTCCGGTCCCTATGCAAAACAGGTCGCTGGCGAATACAGCTCGGGCGGCAGCAGCTCGAACTGCGCCACGAAGGTCAAGACCCGCTCGGCCTGGTACAACCCCTGCTCCTACGCGAATCCGTGGGATGCCGGCGATTCCCATATCTTTGTCGCTCCCAATGGTTCGCCCACTACCGCGACATTTGACACCACAACCAACCAATGGCCCACGGGTTCCGTGGTCAACCCGCACTACATTCCCAACGGCGCAGGCGACACCAGCGCAGCCGGCGACACGACACCGGTCTACGTCACCGATTTGAATTCGATCCTGAGCTACGCCGGCGGCCCGCGCACCAACGCGACCGGCCCCGGTTTCGAGCGTGTCAACGCGTCCATCTTCAAGGACTTCAGCGTCTTTCGTGAACAGAAGCTGACCTTCCGCGCGGACATCTTCAACGTCATGAACACGCCGGCATGGGGCGAACCCGGCGGCAATAACAGCAGCACCGGCGCACAAATCACCAGCACCCGTAGCCTGCAAAAGGACTCGCCGGACGAGCGTTTCTTCCAGCTTTCGCTTAAGTACGCGTTCTAACTCGGCGCGACCGCACTTTGCGAAACCACCACTCGACGAGGGGATCCGCTGCAAAGCGGGTCCCCTTGCTCGCTTCCGATCGAGCCCAGCCATCTGCGACAATTCAAGCGGCTGCTATCCATTGCCTCGTCATGGTCCATCACTTCGAAAAGCCGGCAGGAGTCCCTCAGTGAGAAAACGGCTCGGAAAATTCTCTTGGGCGTTGATGCTGCCGTCGCTTCTTGCGCTTTTTCCAGCCACGATCCACTCTCAATCTCCGCATCCATCGGCGAGCGCCGCCATGGAGCGCGATTTCCAGGCGGCAATGGCGGCCGAAGACCAGGGCGATCTGGACCGGGCGCAGGCTCTGCTGTCCAAGCTCCACGACGCGCATCCCGGCCTCTTCGCGGTCAATGAGTCGCTGGGACTGCTTCTTGCCTCGCGTGGCGACCCATCCCGCGCGCTGCCTCTGCTTCAAGCCGCCGCCCGCGAGCAGCCCTCAAGCGATGCCGCGCACGCCAACCTCGGCGCCGCGCTCTACTCGCTCCATCGCAACCCCGGCGCGATTGCCGAGTTTCAGCGCGCCGTCCGTTTGAACCCAGCCAATCAATCGGCGCAGAAAAGTCTTGGCAGCGTGCTGATGGAAGAGCACAGGCCGGCCGATGCGGCAGGTGCTTTGGCCGCCGCGCTTCGCTTGAGCCCCGGCGACCCCGACCTTCAGTTGGATTGCGTCACCGCCCTGCTGGCTGCCAAACGAGTGCAAGAGGCCAGTAAAATCCTCTCCAGCTTCCCGGATGCCGGCCACTCCGCCCGCGCCCAGGCCCTCATCGCGGAAGCCGACGAGCAGGAGGGTGACTTCACAGGCGCCGGAAAGCACTTCGACCGGGCCGTCGAGCTGGAGCCGAATGAAGAGAATGCATGGCTGCTCAGTCTCGAACTCCTGCGCCATTGGACATTCGACGCGGCGGCGATCGAGCTGAAGGCCGCTTCCGCCAAGTTCCCCGGCAGCAACCGCATGCGCATCGGATTGGGCGCGGCTTACTTCGGCGCCGCGAAATACCCCCAGGCGATTTCCGTCTTCGCGGATCTGTTGCAAAGCGAACCGGACAATGCCATGGTTGCCGACTTGCTGGGAATATCCTGCAACGCCGTCACGCCGGAGCCGCGCCCGCGCTGCGCTGTGCTGGTCCACTATGCCGAGTCGCACCCGGCCGACCCGCGCGCCTCGGCCTATGCGGCCGCCTATCTACTCAGCGAGAGCGATTCTGAAAGCCGGCGGCCCTTGATTCGGAAACTGATTGAAGCCGCGCTCGCCGCCGATCCGCCGCTCCCCGAGGCGCAGTTCCAGATGGGAACCTTCCTTGAGGACGATGGCCAGTGGAACGACAGCATCCCCTATCTCGAACGAGCCATCCAGCTCAAGCCAGACTACTCCCAGGCCCATTATCATCTGGCCCTTGCCTACTGGAGAACGGGCCGCAAGCAGGAAGGGCAGGCGCAGATGGCGCTGCAAAGAAAGTACTCCCGGCAACAGCAGCAGGACCTCGACCGGCGGTTGAATCAGATCACAACATTCCTGCTGAAAGCTCCCAATTAGCGGCCGTTCGTCCGTCCATTTCCACCCTCTGAACCAGGAACCGGACAAGGCGAGAACGATCATCTCAACAGCGTCATTCGGCATCCATCGCGAGGCACACCATGCACACCACCCGGCGCAATCTCTTGAAGGCCGCCGCCGCTCTGCTGGTCGATCGCTGGGCCAGTGCGAACCGCCGCGCCTTGGCCAGCGTTCCCGCGCGGAATCCGGGACCAAAGGTCATCGTTGTGGCCTGCGGCGGCATGCGCCGCTCCGATACCTTCTCCGAATCCGGCTTTCAGAATATCCCCCACCTCCATCGCGATCTGATGCCCCAGAGCGCCTTCTATCCGCTCGTCCGCAATGCCGGCGTCACCTCGCACTACAACACCATTTCCAGCATCCTGACAGGGAACTGGCAGCGTCTCGACGACTGGGGCAAAACGCCCCCCGCAAGTCCCACCCTGTTTGAAGTCCTGCGCAAGCAGACCGGCATGAGGCAGGACGAAACCTGGCTGATCTCCAGCAACAAGGCATTGACCAGCAAAATCGGCTCAAGTTCCATCCGCGACTTCGGGCCCGCCTATGGGGCCAATGTCATCTTTCCCAAACAACTCCTCATCAACGCGGTGATTCATGCCGCCGCCAAGGGCCATCCGGTGCACAGTACCGACCGGTCCACCGTGCAACCGGAAATTGAGGCCATGCTCAACAGCGACAACTACGACGGATTAGGGTGGTCTGTGGCTCAAGATTCCGGCTCCCAGGACGATCTGACATTGGGCGCGATGAAACAGGCGATTGAAGATCTGGTGCGCACCAACGCCCCTGTCACGGGAGACGAATTTACCTTTCTGGTCAGTGCCGAGGTCATGCGCCGTTTCTCGCCCTCCATGCTGGTGATGACCTTTTCCGATATGGAGGTGGCGCACTTCGGGTCCTATTCGCTCCATCTCGGCGGCATTCGCACCGTCGACCGGCTGGTCTTTGAGCTATGGCAACAGGTCGAGGCGCTTCCCGCCTACAGCGGCAAGACCACGCTTTTTGTCCTGCCCGAGTTTGGCCGCGATCTCGACGGGTCCAACACCAACGGCTTCTTCAATCACCGGCAGAACAGCGACTCCACGCGGCTCACATGGATGATCTGCATGGGAGACGCGGTGCCCAAGGCCCAGGTCGTCGAGAATCCCGTCGAGCAAATCGACATCTGTCCCACCATCTCCCGCCTCTTCCAACTCCGCAACCCGGACCTACCCGGAAAACCCCTGCCTGGACTATGGATATGACACTCGCCATGACAGATGAACGGGATGGCAACCAGCAGGACGATGCAGCCAGGCTGGCCGCCTATCGCCGCCTGATTGCGCGCCTGCCGATTACCATGCGGCCCTCTCTCAACCAGCAGGTGGACGGGTGGAACACCCTGTTTCCATTCGAGCGCAACCGGCTGCAAAAGTTCATGCGCGGTCTCGACTCGTTCCAGCCCACCGCGCTCGATGCGCTCACCGCGAAGTTGAGAGCGCTTGAAGCCACGATGGGCGTCGAGAATTGGAGTTTCTCTCAGCGCGGCGACACCATGGAGAATGCTTCCTTGTTGGCGCGCTCGGCATACTACGCCGAGTGGCGGCGCGAAGTCGAGAGGATATTCGAGGCCGTCAACACCGCTTCTGCGGACCATCGAACGCCACCGGCCGACCCCGCCCGGTTGATCCTGCTGATTCTTCCCGAGTGCCTGCCCGTGGACCCTGTGACTGCCTGGAATGACTGGGACCCCCGCGGGCGCGCGTTCAAAATTGCCGGCGACGCGCGAAAGCTTTCTGAATTGCTCTTCCACGGCCAACCGCCCCGGCCCGGCATCCGCGAATTGCTGGCGTCGCAACCCGGCGCGGCAAGCTCTGACCTGTGGCTGATCGATGCCGGATCAAGCCCGGTCGGCCCGCTTGCCGGCGTGGCGCAACCAGACCTTTGTTCCCTTGACTATGCTGCCCTGAAGCCCTTGCGCGACCGGGTTCTCGCCCAAGTGAATACAGTTCCCAAGAACATCGAGGACTCCGATCAAATCCTGGCTGCGATACGCCTTGAGGATTGGGAGAAATGGTGCCCTGCGGAACTTGCCGGCCAGCCCCGGTTGCGCAACTTCCTGATCGATCTCTTCCTCAGCGGAAACGGCGCACTCATCTTCGCCAACGCCTTTGTTGAATGGGCGGCCTCCGAGGCGTTGCGCCGCGCTCGTCCGCGAGCGTTGGTTGCGCGCTTCGGCTTGCGCGCCAAGCCCAAGCTCTTCACCGGCATTGCCATTTTTGAAAACCAGCAGACGATCAACACCCTTCCGGACGTTGACGATCCCGAGGGCAGCGCCATCGACGCGCTCGTTCTTGCCCGTTATGTCTGGCTGTCCGCGACCCGCTATCCGGAATACCGGCAAGCGTACTGTCTCTGCGTCTCGGAGTTTCGCAATTCCGCCTATCTGATATGTCCTGAGGGAGGTAGCCCGCCATGGAATCTCGAACGCCCGGTAACTCCCGACGAGATCGGCTCCCGGCTCGCTCAAATCCTTGCGGCTTGATGCAGGCAATCGCTGAGGATACCCAGTAAAACGATTGAGCGCGCGCACTCAAGGAACCCGCTCGCGTCAGGGCTTGATGCTTGGCCACCCTCGAGCAGGATTGAATCTGCATTGACATTCGGCTGCTTTGGAAGCTAATATTACCACCTATGAATACGTATACACAGGGGCGCGTTGAACCGCCGCTCTCCAGCCGGAACTCCGCCCTCACCCCTCCCGGCCGATGGGCGGATTACCTGTCGCTGCCCCTGTGCGCGGCAACCGCCGTTCTGCCGCGCCTCCCCGGAGCCGGCGTATCGCACGGCGCCATCCTGCGCCCCGCTGCCATCGGAGCCTGCGCAACGCTGAAGATCCGCTCCGCCTCGACCATCGAGCAACTCACCGGCCGGCGCTCTTCTGCATTCGCAACTGCGTCGCACATGGCTTCAGCCTCTCAGAAGGCCGCGGCTATCTTCCGCTATTTGAGGTGCGTCAATTGATCTCTGTCAGGTTGAATCCGACTGCTCTCTCCCTCTTGATTTGTGCCGCCATTCTCCCGGCGATCACGGTTCCCGTTCCATGCCAAGTCCCCGTATCTGTCCCGGTATCCGCCCCGGTGTCTGTCCCGCCTTCTTCCCGGCACACGTTCACTGTTTCCGGAAAGCAGTTTCTGCTCGATGGAAAGCCCTACCAGGTCATCTCCGGGGAGATGCACTACCCCCGCGTTCCACGCGCCGGCTGGCGAGATCGCTTTCGCAAGGCCCGCGCCATGGGCCTCAACACCATCACCACCTATGTATTCTGGAACGTCCATGAGCCTCGCCCGGGCGTCTATGACTTTACCGGCCAAAACGACATCGCCGAGTATCTGCGCGAAGCCCAGCAGGAGGGACTGAATGTCATTCTGCGGCCGGGACCTTATGTCTGCGGCGAGTGGGAACTGGGCGGCTATCCGTCCTGGCTGCTGAAGGATCGCAACCTGGTGCTGCGCAGCGCCGATCCCAGGTACATCGCCGCCATGCGCGCCTGGTTTACGCGGCTCGCGCAAGAGATCATGCCGCTCCTGGTTCGCAATGGCGGCCCCATTATCGCCGTGCAGGTTGAAAACGAGTACGGATCAATCGGGGACGACCATGCCTATATGGAGACTGTGAAGGGCGCACTCCAACAGAGCGGCATCGCATCTGACGTCTTGTTCACGGCCGACGGGCCTGACGGCTTGTCCGCAGGGTCGCTCCCAGAACTGCCGGCGACGGTCAACTTCGGAACCGGCGATGCCAACACCGCCTTCGCCGCGCTGGAATCGTTGCGTCCCGGGGGACCCCCCATGAGCGGCGAATACTGGACCGGCTGGTTCGACAAGTGGGGCGGGAAGCACCATGAAACCGACGGCGCGCTCGAGGCCGCCGAATTGGAGTGGATGCTCAGTCACGGCGACTCCGTCAACATCTACATGTTTCACGGCGGAACCAACTTTGGCTGGATGAATGGCGCCAACAGCGACGGAACAACCTTCCTGCCAGACACCACCAGCTACGACTACAACGCGCCGCTCGACGAACGAGGCGACCCGCGGCAAAAGTTCTTTGCCTTTCGCGACGCCATCGCGCGCGCCACGCATCAATCGCCGCCATCCATCCCGGCCGATCCGCCGGCCCAGGCCTTCCCCGTCTCACCCCGCATGGAGACGGCCTCTCTGTGGAGCAACCTCCCCCAGCCAATCGAGTCCGAACCCCTGCTGACCATGGAAGACCTCGATCAGTCCTACGGATACGTGCTTTACCGCACCGCATTGGGAAAAGGCGACGGCGGTGAATTGGTGCTCGACGGCCTCCACGACTATGCGCAAGTCTACATAGACCAGAAGCTCTTGGGCGTCCTCGATCGCAGGCTGGGCACATCGCGCCTGACGCTTCCCGTCGTCGACCGGCCCGCCACCCTGGATATCCTGGTCGAGAACAGCGGGCGTCTCAACTACACCAAGGGCATTCGCGCCGAACGAAAGGGACTTACAGGCTCGGTTACGCTGGGCGCCAAGGAAGTGAAGCATTGGCGGATTTACTCGCTCCCCATGAGCGATCTGAGCAAACTCCAGTTTCACGCGCAGCCATGCGAAGGCCCCTGCTTCTACCGCACCGATATGGAGGTTTCCGCGGCGGCCGATACCTATCTCGATACGCGCGGGGTTCGCAAAGGAGAACTGTGGATCAACAGCCGGCCGCTCGGCAGGATTTGGTTCATTGGCCCCCAATACTCCCTGTTTGCGCCCGGGTCCTGGTTGAATCATGGGCCCAATGAAATTGTCGTTTTCGATCTGCTCGGCGCCCAGTCGGAAGCGCTCAAGAGTCTCGACAAGCCAATCTTTGCCGCGGACAGCTCGGCAAAGCGCGATTGAGCGAAGGCTTTTCACGAGCTGAATGAATCCTCGGCGCCGTGGCGGGCGCCGCCGCTCCATCGCGGTTCCGCCACCGCTCGCCCCCTCGCCGCTTCCCGCCGCCCCGCCCGCACGAATAGGCAGGCCCGGCGACGGGCCCAAAGCCGGCCTGGAGCGTTCTTTGGCCCCCCTCCAACCGCTCCCCAGGGCGATTCGCTAATATATTGTTTTGGATGTAGTGAGGATCAAACCCTATGGCAGTCTCGATCATGGCCGGGATTCCGGCGCTCAAGGAACTCAATGGCGACCTGCGGCGGCGCATGGACCAGGCCGTGGCCACCTTCCAGGCCAGTCTGGCCTCCACCCGCACCGGCCGGGCCAGCGTGCATATGCTCGACCAGGTCAAAGTGGACTACTACGGCACCCACACCCCCATCAGCCAACTGGCCCAGGTCTCGGCGCCCGAGGCGCAGATGATCCTCATCGCGCCCTGGGACCCCACCACCCTCAAGGAAATTGAAAAGGCCCTGCGCACCGCCGATCTGGGCTTCAACCCCATCTCCGACGGCAAGGTGCTCCGGGTCCCCGTCCCTCCCATGACCGAGGAGCGCCGCCGCGATGTCTGCAAGCACCTGAACAAGGTGCTCGAAGAGCACCGCACCGCGGTCCGCAACGTCCGCCGCGACGGCAACGACGCCCTCAAGAAGCTCGCCAAGGACAAGAAGATATCTGAAGACGAGGAGAAGCGTTCTCTCGAAGAAATCCAGAAAATCACCGACGAAGAAATTCGCCGCATGGAAGAGCTCTCAACCAAGAAGGAAGCCGAAGTCATGCAGGTGTGATCGCAGTTCCCTCGCACCCGGCCCAATCGATCCGTTATTGATCAGGGTGCCCCGATCGAGCTTCTGCGGCCTTTTGAATCGCCTCCGCATCCGCGAGATCCTGCGGCCTTCCCGCCGCGAGCTTTGACGCGATGAGGTCGGGCGCGGAAATGAAATACGCCTTGAGACTGCTCGCCGGGTCGATGACACCTTCAACGCGCCTTCCCCAGGCCGCCTCAAAATCAACGCCAGGGATATCGGGAAGAATATCGAAGCCATGCGGATCGCTGCCGAAGCGAAAGAAGTTGCCGGGATCGGCAAACTCCTCCGGCCGAACGCCATCGAGGGGTGCTCCAAACGCGGCCAGGGCGGCATACGTCGCCCGCGCATTGGCGGGGTCTGCTTTGATGAAAAGGTCGATGTCTCTTGTAAAGCGGGGCTGCGCGTGAAAGATGACCGCGTATCCCCCTACAATGAGGTACCTAACCCCATGGGCATGGAATGCGGACAAAAGGTCTTTGTAATCTTGGTACATCCGGCTCGACCTCCCAACCTTTGAGTGCGTAGGCGGCCTGGATCATCTCCTCAACCGCGTCCATCCGCTCATGCACGGGCCTGCTCTGCCAGTAGCGATACTCATCGGCCTTCATCTCATCGAAGCTCGTGTATTTGCGCAGAATCGCTTCCATACTCCCATTGTTTCACCGCAAGGCTGCGGCTTCAATGCTTCATTTGAAGACCGAGTTTGGGGTGTGCAAGTGTGTGAATGGCCGGGATTCCAGCAATCAATGAATTGAAGGTTACCCTGCGGCAAAAGATCGGCAAAGACAATTGAAAGGGCGTCTTCGAAGAAGCGCAGAAAATGACCGGCGGAGAGACGCGCCGCTTGGAAGAGTTCTCGTGCAAGAAAGAAGCGGAAGTGATGCAGGTGTGAACGGCCCTGCTCCCGGCTGGGTGACCGGTCAGCGCGTCAAAGGAATAAAGAGGCGGCCAAGCCAATCGAGAAATTGCGCACAGGCCGCCTCAATGTTTTGGAAGTGGCCCTTCTGAATGGCCAGTCCGAGATACTGCACATCCGGTGGCTCCTGCCACGCCATATAGGTGCGGATGACGGCCTTTGAGAGATGGCTATCGTGATAGGAAGCGATTTTGTCTGTTTTCGCCTGTTTCACCACGTTCGATGTATAGTCCTTTTCGCTGGCGCCCAGCGACTCCATCAGCAAATCCTCGAACATGCCGAACGCCCTGTTATTGGGCATCAACCAAACGCCGATGCGGGGCAAGGTTCCCACCGCCCGCCGGCCTGGCCGTGGCTCGACCACAAGTCCGTTTTCTGGGAAGGTTTCGGGCAGGTCGTAGTCTGCGCCGATTCTGTCCTTGAGTTGCGCCAAGCGCCGTTGAACGGCGTCTGCCCCTGAATCCTCAATATCGGCGTCGAGAATCAGTCCCAAAGCCTTTTCAGGAACGCTTGGCTGGATCAGCTTAGCGCTCAGCCGGCCCAGTGCGCCATCGTCGCCGCCGCAATCGAGAACCTCGAAAGAAAGCTCCGCCCGTGTATGAGCCTTACAAGCTGCAAGACCGCGTGCCGATCGTTTGTGCCTTCCACGAGCAATAGGAAGCCGCTATCCGGCTTGGAGGTTTGCGCTTGCTGTGTGGCCATTGTCAGCGCATTTCCCCATTCAACTCCAGGGCAGCCTCAACGTTGATCAGAGCCAGGTCCACAGCGTAGATTTCGTCGCCCTCGCGTTCCAGGCGATAGAGCTTCGCATCCTTGATGCCCAACTCGTCACTTGCCGAGACGAATCCAGCAATGCAATCCCGGCTGTGCGTAGTTGCGAATATCTGGACTTCAAACTCTTTCGCGGCCTTGCCCAATGCGGCCCAAAGCTCCCGCTGAACGCGCCAATGAAGGCCATTCTCGAATTCATCGATCAGCAGCACGCCCTTGGATGCACTGGCCATGGCCAAGCCGATGTGGAACATACGCCGAACGCCATCGCCCATGGTTCCAAGAGGAATCCTGCCCTGTCCTTCCACTTTGAGCAACGCGATGCGCGATGTGCCACGCCCCGCTATGTAGTCCAAAGCCTCAATTCGTGGATCGATCATCCGAAGCCAGGTGAGAACACTTTCCTGCCCAGGGCCTTGGATCAGGGCATCCCACGTCGAAGCAGCCTTGCTTTCTGAAATTCCGTTCGCTGGAACGTAAGGCACGGGTAGAGCACCGCCGAAGGATAGGTCGCGAAAATTCCGGCGGCCGATCTGAGCTGCCTCCATACCCCCTCTGTAGGCAAATACAGCTTGCTCCGAAGGTCCAAAATCGAACGCATCCGACTTCTCCGGCACAGAGGATTTTAGACCGTCCTCGTCGGTCGTATACCCAAGGGGAT
>Ga0182014_10004853_pt1 | contig 15192 bp, 16 predicted proteins | sample 612S2DmetaG_FD_120489 | JGI IMG/M metagenome (GOLD analysis project Ga0182014, IMG submission 120489) | Permafrost microbial communities from Stordalen Mire, Sweden - 612S2D metaG | ecosystem: Environmental > Terrestrial > Soil > Wetlands > Permafrost | place: Sweden: Stordalen | collected... | reverse complement strand
GTATGGGGTCGGTCGCGCAGTACTGGCTGAGCGGCTACGACGAGGCGGCCATTGCCAAGTTCTCGTCGCTGATGCAGGGCGTGTACTTCCTCATCGGGCACGTCCCCTTCGAGTCGGCGAAGTTGTCGCCGGGCAAGTACCCCGGGATTGACCTGTACCTGAGCAAGCTCGCGAAGTACTTCCCGGGCGAGCTGCCGGGCGAGGCGTCGCTCGCCGGGTGGGTGGATGCCGAAATGTTCGTCACGGGGCTGCGCCTTGTGGGGCGGGACCTGACCCGCATCCGGCTCGTCGACGCCCTCAATTCGCTGACGAGCTTCACCGCCGACGGCATCGTCTCGCCGATCGACTGGCGCTTGGAGCACCGGAGCAACGGACTGGTCGACTGCAATGTCTATGTGCGGGCGATCGGGGGCCGCTTCGTGCCTCTCTTCGGGTCGTCCCGCACCGTGTTCACGTGTTTCGAGACTCCTCAGCCGCAAAGCGCCCACAGCGTCGTCGTAGTGCCGCCGGCTTCGGGCGTGCCCGGAACGTGAAGGAGCTGAGCACGAGGTCTGTGTTCGCGTGACCCAGTTTCTCAGCTATGCCATCCCGGGCCTGCCCTACGGATGCGTGTTCGCCCTCATGGCTGTCGGCCTCGTCCTCACTTACCAGACCTCGGGAGTGTTCAACCTCGCTTACGGGGCTCAGGCGTACGCGTCGGCGCTGATCTTCTACGTCTGTGTCAACGCCGGCTGGCCGAGCTGGGCCGGGTTCCTGGCGGCGGTCGTCGTCGCGGCGCCGCTCTTGGGCCTCGCGATGGACCGTTTCCTCTACCGTTTCATCCGCTCGGCCCCGGTGCTGGTCAAGCTCGTGAGCGCGCTCGGCATGTTGATCGCGATCCCGAGCGCGCTCCAGCTGATCTTCGGGAGCCAGGAAAGGCTGGCGCCGCCCTCGTTGTGGCTGCCTCCGGACTCGGTCTACTTCCACGTCGCAGGGGACGCCATAAACGGCACGGAGCTGTCGACGGTCATCGTGACCCTGGCCGTCGTGCTGCTGGCGTCGCTCATGTCGCACTTCACCCAGATCGGACTGCGGATGCGCGCCATGGCCGAGAGCCCGCGCATGGTCCAGCTCGCCGGCATCAATTCCGAGCGCGTCGGGGTCGCCATCTGGGTCCTTTCCAGCTTTCTCGCGGGCCTTGCCGGAGTGCTGCTCGCTCCGTTGTTCGCGGAGCTGCAGGCCCTCAACTTCACCGACCTGCTCGTCGCCGCCATCGCCGCTGCAGCGCTCGGGAGCCTCACCAGCCTCCCGCTCGCCTTCTGGGGCGGGATCGGCCTCGGTGTCGTCCAGGAGCTCCTCGGGGGTTACCTCCCGAGTGGGAGCGTGCTCTCGTCGGGGCTCCGGCCGGCGCTTCCCTTCGCCGTGCTCATCGTCCTCCTGCTCGCATTGCCGGGCCTGCGCGAGCGGTGGTTCCACGACGACCCCCTTTCCGCCTGCGATCCGCCACCTCCTCCCATGGCGGCGGCCATCGGGGGCCACGGGCTCGAGGAATTGCTGCGCGGTGGGGGATGGGCAGTGCTCGCCGTCTTCTTCGTCTCGTGTCTCACCTGGGTTCCGGGCAACTGGACCTTCACGCTCACCCAGGGGCTCGCCTATTCGATCATCTTCCTGTCCATCGTGTTGTTGACGGGGATGAGCGGGCAGATCTCGCTCTGCCAGGCGGCCTTCGCCGGCATCGGCGCGTTCACCTGCGCGCAGCTCGTGAGCCATTTCGGGATCTCGGTGTTTGTCGGGATCGTGGCAGGAGGCGCCGTGGCGGCAGTCGTCGGCGTTGTGGTGGCCATGCCCGCGCTCCGCCTGGGCGGCCTCGCTCTGGCGTTGGCCACGCTCGCCTTCGGGCTTCTCGCCGACAACGTCGGTTTCCAGTTCCCCTGGTCAGGAAACGGCGACTCCGGAGTCAACATCCCGCGCCCCCAACTCGGCTCGCTCAATTTCACGAGCGGGAAGGCCTTCTTCGTCCTGGCGTTCGTCCTGCTGATCGCCTGCGCGGCCGTGGTGCTCGCGATTCGCCAGGGCACCACCGGACGCGAGCTGGCGGCCATGCGGGGCAGTGAGCTGGCGGCCGCGTCGATCGGCACGAACCTCGCCAAGCTTAAGATCACGGTCTTCGCGGTGGCCGCAGCGCTTGCCGGAGTCGGCGGTGCCCTGTACGGCTCGCTTCAGGGCACCGTCTCGCCGAACGACTTCAACTCGTTCCTGTCGCTGGTGTTCATGGTGGTCGTGGTGACGACGGGGGTCTACACCGTGCAGGGCGCCATCCAGGCGGGGATGGCCTACGTGATCCTCTACCAGGTGCTCGACTACCTGCCCTCGGAGTGGCGCAACCTCTTCCCGATCCTGTTCGGCCTCGGCGCGGTCACCTATGCGCTCCATCCCGAAGGTGTTGTGGAATGGCAGAAGCGGCGCGTGGTCGAGATCGTCGTCGGTTGGCGCAAGCACCCGGAAGCGGTCGGCTGACATGGCACTCGTGGAGGGCACCGGGATCTCCAAGCGTTACGGCGGCATCGTCGCGCTCGACGATGTCTCGGTCGCCATCGACCGGGGCGAAGCTGTGGGCCTCGTGGGCCCGAACGGCGCCGGGAAGACGACGCTGTTCGACTGCCTGAACGGTGTGCGTCACCTCGACGCGGGGGAGATCTGTTTCGAGGGCCGGCGGATCGACCGGCTGGCGGTCTACGAGCGTGCCCGCCTCGGCATCGGGCGCACCTTCCAGAGACTCGAGCTGTTCGGCGGGATGAGCCCACGCGAGCACCTGATGGTCGCAGAGCGGGTGCACCGGGCCGACGGCCGGCTCTGGAAGGACCTGATCGGCCGCGGACGCGCGAGAGCTCCTGTGGCTCGGGTCGAGGACCTGCTGGTCGAGCTCGGCCTGGACGAGGTCGCCGACGACCCGATCGAGTCGCTGAGCCATGGGCACGGGCGCCTGGTCGAGCTCGGGCGCGCCCTCGTGCAGGACCCACTGCTGCTGTTGCTCGACGAGCCGTCGTCGGGTCTCGACACGCGCGAGGCCGTCGGTTTCGCGGCGGTCCTCCTCGAGGTGCGGGCCCGCCGCCAGACAGCCATGCTCCTCGTCGAGCACGACCTCGACTTCGTACAGCGCGTCGTCGAGCGGACCTACGTGCTCGATTTCGGCAAGATGATCGCATCTGGTCGGGTCGACGAGGTGCTTGCCGACCCCGTGGTGCGCCGCGCGTACCTCGGAGAGGTCACATGACCGCCGGCGACGGGCCGCTCCCCGTCACGGCGCCGCCCGAGGTCACGCCGTACTCCGTCACGGCGATCCCCGCCACGGTGGAGCCTCCTGTGCTCGAGCTTCGCGACGTCTCGGCCGCATACGGTCGTTTCCGGGCGCTGTTCGGCGTGTCCTTGTCGGTCCCCGCGGGTTCGGTCACCGCGCTCGTAGGCCCGAACGGTGCAGGAAAGTCGACGATCGCCCGTGTCGCGACCGGGCTCGTGCCCTTGACAAAAGGCCGGATCTTCTTCTCCGGTGAGGAGGTCACCGGTCTTCCGACGTGGAGGCTCGTCCGCCTGGGCGTCGCTCACGCTCCCGAGGGGCGTTCGGTGTTCGCAACCTTGGACGTCGAGGACAACCTCCGCCTCACCTTCACGCGCGCCCTCGGCCGCAAGGGCACAGCCGACGCGCTCGCGCGCGCTTTCGAGCGCTTCCCGCGGCTCGGCGACCGGCGCCGCCAGCTCGCGGGCACCCTCTCGGGAGGCGAGCAGCGCATGCTCGCGCTCGCCCGCGTCCTTGCGGTACCGCCGAAGCTGCTCGTCGTCGACGAGCTCTCCCTCGGGCTCGCCCCCCGGGTGGTGGACGACGTGTACCGGGCGCTGCGGGAGATCCGCGGCGCAGGCACCTCGCTTCTCGTCATCGAACAGCAGCTGCCCCGAGCGCTCGAACTCGCCGAGCAACTTGTGGTCCTGCGCAAGGGCCGGGTGATCGAGGCCGGGTCCGTCGACGAGCTCGGCGACGTGGCCCGCGAGCTGCTGCCCGGTTCGGGCGAGAGCCCTTAGGGCCTCAGCAGCCTCGCGGCACAGCTCCGGAGTTCTCGAGCTCGAGCAGGGCGCAGATCGTGACCTTGCCCACAAGCCAATGCCCGTGCTGGTAGAGGGCGAGGCCGCCTGCATTGCGAAGAACCACCGCCTTGGTCGGGCTCAAGATGTCGTAGGTCACCTTGGCGCACGGACTCGGCAGGAACTCGTCCTTGCAAGCGGACCCGTGCTCGATCACGACCTTGCTCAGCGTCGCGCCAGCGGCGGTCTTGGCGAGCGCGCTCTTGAGAGCCGCCTTCATCGCCGACTCGAGTGCCGAGCCGCCCTGGACGACAGCGAGCTTGGGCGAGAGCGCGGGATCCGCGAGATCGAACAGCACCGCGTAGGCGTGTCGTATGGCGGCCGCGGACGCGCTCGGCGACGGGATGCTCGTGGTCGTGGTGGCAGGCGTACCGGAGGAGCTGCAGGCGGCGAGCGCCAGGGCGACCACCGCCGAAGCGCACAGCGCAGCGGCGCGACGAGCCGGCCGAGTCCGTGGTCGGCCTCGCCCGTGGACGCTCGTGGCGTTCCTAGTCGAACGGCGGGTCTGTGGCCTGAAGGGCCCGTAGGTTCGGTTGATCGGCACACGGCGAGTCTATGGACGCCGACCCGGCTTTTGCGTGTTGTCCCGCCCATCGTGCGGGCCGGTGCGCCCGTGTCGTCGCGCCGGGGATCGCCGGTACGCTGCGGTCCGGTGAGCATCTCGACCAAACGCGGCGACGACGGCACCACCGGTCTCCTCCACGGCGGGCGCGTTCGCAAGGACTCGGCACGCATCGAGACCACCGGCGTCATCGACGAGGCGCAGGCGGCTCTCGGCCTGGCCCGGGCCGAAGTACGGGGTTCGAGGCTTGATGACGAGCTTGCCGGCCTGGAGCGGGGCTTGTGGGTCGTGATGGCAGAGGTCGCGACGGCTCCTCGCAACAGGCGCAGGCTCGTTGCGGGCGCGACGCTCGTCAGCGAGGAGATGGTCGATGCCCTGGAGCGGCGGGTGCACGAGCTCGAGGCCTCTGGCACGATGCCGTCCGAGTTCGTGGTGCCGGGCCAGAGCCGTGCAAGTGCGGCGCTGGACCTCGCCCGCACCGTCGTCCGACGTGCCGAGCGCAAGGGGGTCGCTCTTTCGATGGGAGATGGCTCGCAAGTAGTGCCGTACCTGAACCGCCTGTCGGACCTGTGCTGGCTCTTGGCCCGCTCCTCTGAGCAGGAGCATCTGACGGCCCGCGCGGTACGTGTGAAGGCCCCCCGAGCCGAGGCATGATGGCAGCCATGCACTCGCCCTTGACGCTGCCGACCGAAGTTGCCCGATCCGCACCCGATCGCGTCGAGGCTGTCGGCTGGGGCGCTCTCGAAGGTCTCGAGACAGCGCGGCCGGGTCTCGAGCTGGACATCGCCTGGTGCGAGAAAAGGCGTTTCAAGGCCAAGCTCGGTGACAAGCTCATAGCTCCCGGCGAGGGCGGGCGTGTGGAAGTGGTGCTCGGCTTCGGCGACCGCGAGCGCCTTTCGGCGACGACATTGCGCATGGCGGCGGCGGCCTTCGCTGACTCCACGGGTGAGGCCAAGACTGTCGCGTTGGACCTCACCGGCATCACCAAGCTCGGTATCGGAGCGGAACAGGCCGTGGAAGCGGCCATCGAGGGCTTCTGGGGAGCCCGGTACCGTTTCACGCGTTACCACGCCGGCGATCCGGACCCCCTCGAGTCGCTCACGATCGTCGTCGCGACCGAGGAGGTCCCTCCTGGCGAACGCGGTCTCGAGCGCGGCCGCGTGATTGCCGACGCGACCCGGCTCGCACGGGACCTTTCCAACGAACCGGCCGGTGCGCTCACTCCCGTCCAGCTTGCGGAGGTGGCCGTCGAGATCGCCGAGCGAGGGGGGCTCGAGGCGACGATCCTCGACGAGGCGGCCATCGCCGAGGCCGGCCTTGGCGGGCTGCTCGGTGTGGCCGCGGGTTCGGTCCAGTCCCCGCGGCTCATCAAGCTCGTCTACGAGCCGTCGGCCGCCCAGGCCCGAAAGCGACCTGACGGCAGCATTCCCACGGTCGCTCTGGTCGGCAAAGGCATCACCTTCGATTCCGGAGGACTGTCGCTCAAGACGCCCGAGGGCATGCTGACGATGAAGACGGACATGAGCGGTGCCGCGGACGTGATCGCGACGCTGGGCGCGTGCCGGGCGCTCGGCGTTGGCGTCCGGGTGGTCGGATTCGCCCCGACCTCGGAGAACATGCCCGGCGGGCGGGCGACCAAGCCCGGCGACGTCCTCAAGATCCGCAACGGCAAGACCATCGAGGTCGTGAACACCGACTGCGAGGGGCGCCTCGTGCTCGCCGACGGCTTGTCGCTCGCAGCCGAGGAGCACCCGGACGCCATCGTCGACCTCGCGACCTTGACGGGGGCCTGCGTGGTCGCCCTCGGCCCCAGGATTGCCGGGCTCATGGGCAACGACGACCGCCTGATCTCGGCCGTCCACGCCGCATCAGAGCGTGCCGGCGAGGCGACCTGGCCGCTCCCGCTCCCCGACGCGTACCGCGTGGACATCGACTCGGAAGTCGCAGACATGAAGAACCAGGGAAAGCGCTGGGGAGGCGCTCTCACTGCCGCCCTCCTGCTCCAGGAGTTCGTCGCGGACCGGCCGTGGGCCCACCTGGACATCGCCGGCCCTTCGCGCTCGGACGAGGATTCGGGCGAGTTCCGTAAGGGCGCCACAGGTTTCGGGGTCCGCACTCTGCTCGAGCTCCTTTGCTCGTATGAGCCGCTCAGCTCACCGGCGGCCGGTGCCGCCGGAGGAAAGGTGGTCCCATGACCGGAGACGACGACACCGGCGAGGCAATGGCGCCCGCCGAGCCTGAGCCCGCCGGAGCCGCCGTGCCGGTGGAAGCCAAGGCGGTGGCGACCGGCGCCGCAAAGCCGGCGCCGAGACGCGTCGCTGCCCGGTCCACACCCCGCAAGGCACCGGCGCCAGCCACCCCGCGCAGAGCCGCAGGCCCCCTCGCTCCGGCCGTCGTGCCCCCGTTACGTCCAACGACGCTGGCGATCGACGTCGGCGGCACCGGCCTGAAGGCTTCGGTGCTGGACGCGGCAGGCAAGCTCGTCGCGGCCCGCGTCCGTGTGCTGACGCACTACCCGTGCGCACCCAAGGACTTCGTCAACGCGCTGGCTGCGCTCGTCGCGCCGTTGCCGGACTTCGACCGGGTATCGGTCGGCTTCAACGGTGTTGTCCGCAAGGGCCTTGTGCTGACAGCGCCGCACTTCGTGACTCGATCGGGGGCCCCCGGAGCGCCAGTGGTGCCCAAGTTGCTGGCTGCATGGACCGGCTTCGATCTCGCTGCCGCGTTGTCGGCGAGTTTCGGCCGTCCGGTCCGCATCTCAAATGACGCAGACCTCCAGGGTCTGGAGGTGGTGAGCGGCTCCGGACTCGAGCTCGTCGTCACACTCGGCACGGGCGTCGGCACGGGCCTGTTCCTGGATGGGAAGCTGATGCCCCATCTCGAGCTGTCGCACCATCCGTTCCGCAAGGGCCAGACCTATGACGAGCAGATCGGCGACGCGGCATTGAGGAAGATCGGCCTCAAGAGGTGGCGCAAGCGTACCGGGGAGGCATTCGCCAACTTCTACAGGCTGCTCAATTACGACCGGCTCTACATAGGAGGCGGCAACTCACGGCTGCTGGCGGGCTACGTGGACCCTTCGGTGACCATCGTCGACAACGTCGCCGGCATCCTCGGCGGGATCAAGCTCTGGGAGTTGCCCGAGCGCTGAACTGGCGGACCGACCAGCAGGGTCTGTCCGGTGCCGGGCTCAGCCCTGTCCGGAAGCGCCGGCACATTGGGCGGCCAGTGCAGGGAGCAGAAAGTGCAGCGGCACGCGGTTCGACTCGCTCAAGGTGGCGACGAGCGGCTGCCAAGTCGTGTCCTCGCCCGCCGCCTCTGCCGCGAGCGGTAGGGCTGCACGTACTTGGTCAAGTGCGTCGGATGCGAGCCGCGCCGCCTGTGCGGGGCTGGCGGAGGCCATCTTGTGCTCTGCCGCGAGAGCGCGTTCGACATGCACGCAAGCCTTGTCGGCAAGTGGTGCGGCACCTTGGCCGGCGCAACCGGTGAACAGGCCGCCGCAAGCTAAGGCGAGCACGATCCAGCCTGCGGCCGGCCTCGGCCGCGCCGATCTATTCGTCGAGCCAAGTCGGGGCATTGTCAAGGAAGAAGCGGGTGACGGCGAGCGCCCGGTCGAACGTGTCGCAGAGCAGCTCCTCGCCTGCGAGTACGCGCGCCAGCGAGACCTGTTGCCTGGCGACGATCGTGAGACGCCGGACCGGTGCGTCGGTCACCGAGCCGAACGAGTCGGTAGCCGAGATCTCGAGTGGGAGCTCGACGCCCCCGACTCCTGCCAAGTCGATTGCGAGGCGAAGCAGGTCGGGGCCCTTGGGCAGCGGCGGGACGCCCCAGTTGAAGGTCAGCGGGAAGAACCACTTGTCGGGAGGGTCCTCATCTTCGGGCAGGGCGACGACGGCGTCCTCGAAGTCGAGAAGCACACGGGGCTCCACCTCGAGAGCGAGGTGCAAGTCGATGGGCCCGCCACAGCCTTCCTCGGGGTGGAGGTCGACCTCCCAGAACTGGCGAAGGGAGTACGTCTCGACGAAATGCCGTTCGTCGTGCACGTGGAACTTGTGGTCGACCGCATGATCCTTGAGCTCGGCAACATAACCTGCGACGTCGATGACGGCCATCCGGAAGGCAAGTGTAGGCGAGCGACCGGGCGCGGTCGGCAGGCTACGGTTCGTAATGTGGACGGAGCCGAGCTTCTTCAGATCCTTGCCGAAGCGGTCGACGCTGTCGCCGGCTCGCTGAGCGGACTCAGCGACTGGGGACTGGCCGGCACCCGGCCCGGACAGTACCGGTCCGACCTCGTCGCGGATGCCGCGGCGGTTCGGGTCCTCACCTCCGCCGGCCTCGGGGTGCTGAGCGAGGAGTCCGGTCTCAGTGCTGGGGCTTCGGAGCAGGCGCTGCTCGCCGTGCTCGACCCCGTGGACGGCTCCACGAACGCCTCCCGTCGCATCCCCTGGTTCGCCACCAGCATCTGTGTCCTGGATGACGAGGGGCCGCTCGCCGCGATGGTGGTGAACCAGGTCACAGGCACCCGCTACGAGGCGGTGCGAGGCGGCGGCGCACGGCGCGACGGTGAGGTGATCGCGCCGTCGCACGAAGAGTCGCTCAGCCGCTCGTTGATCGGATTGTCCGGGTACCCGCCCCGTCACCTCGGCTGGCGGTGGTACCGATCGCTCGGAGCCGCCGCTTTGGACCTGTGCGCGGTCGCGGATGGGACCTTGGACGGGTATCTCGACTGCATGCACGACGCGCACGGAAGTTGGGACTACCTCGGCGGTCTCCTCGTCTGCGCAGAGGCGGGTGCGCCCGTCGCCGACGCCGCGGGACGAGATCTCGTGGTGCGGGACCACTCCGGTCGCCGCACTCCCGTAGCCGCCGGCAGCTCGGCGTTGCTCTCCGAGCTCCTTGCCGCCAGGGCGACCTGGCGCCGGTAGCCTCGACCCGCGATGTCCACGAGCGAGACCGAGCCCTCCGACAGCCAAGGCGCTCCCGCCCCGTCGACTCCGCAGCTCACGCTCCTGCTGGAGCTCCAAGAGGCCGACCTCGCACTTGACCGTCTCGCCTACCGACACCGTGAGCTCGCCGAACGCGTCGCGGTCTCCGAGCTCGGCGCGAGGCTCGCCGAGCTGACCGCCCGCGTCGCCGAAGCTCAAGACCAGCGCGACAAGCTCGCCTCGCAGCAGCTCACCCTCGATCAGCGTTCAGAAGCAGTCGGTGGGCGAATCGCGACCATCGAGCAGCGGTTGCGGTCCGGGCGGGCCGGCTCATACCGCGACGAGCAGGCGATGGGCGAGGAGGTGGCGTCGCTCGCCCATCTTCGCCGCGAGATCGAGGACCAGGAGCTCGAGGTCATGGAGGCACTGGAGCCACTGGACCAGGAGCTGGGAGCTCTGAAGGCGAGTTCCGCCTCGGCGGCCGAGGAGCTGGCTCTTGCTCGCGAGCAGCTCGGCATGGCGACGGCCGCGATCGACGACGAGGCAGCTGTGGTCCACGCGGCCCGGGATCAGCTGGCCGCCCGCGTCGCGCCCGAGCTTGCGGCGTCCTACGAGCGTCTCAGGGCCAAGCTGGGCGGCATCGGAGCGGCACACCTCGTGGGTGGCGCCTGCAGTGGCTGTCACCTGCAGCTGCCGGCGGGGGAGTTGCACAGGCTGCGCCAAGCCACGCCGGACTCGGTCGTCCACTGTGACCAGTGCGGTCGGATACTCGTGATGACGAGCGACCAGGCAGGCCGCTAACAGTCGACGCTCTTTGCCGTCCGCCATGGCCAGAGCGAGAGCGATGCCACAGGGCTGCTCATCGGAAGGACCGATTCGCCCTTGACCGAGCTTGGGCAGCGGCAGGCGATCTCGCTGGGCGACGCGCTGGCCTAGGGCGGCGCTCGCTCACGAAATGGATCGAAACGCATCACTCGTCTTTTCGATACGCAACCACTCATCATGAGGTTCTGGCTGACGGTGAGGCTTGTGACGGCCGCGTCCCCTGCACGTGGGAGAATGACCCCGGTGATGGCGAGTCGGCCGGGTGGCCGCGGCCGGGGTGGCGTTTCGGCGCTGCAGACGGCTGAGGAAGGTCGGGGCTCCACAGGGCAGGGTGCTGGCTAACGGCTAGTCGGGGCGACCCGCAGGACAGTGCCACAGAGAACAGACCGCCGATGGCACGGCACGCCGTGCACAGGCAAGGGTGAAAAGGTGCGGCAAGAGCGCACCAGCGGCCGGGGTGACCCGGTCGGCTCGGTAAACCCCACCCGGAGCAAGGCCAAATGTGGGACGGGTGGCCCGCCCGATGTCCCCAGGTAGGCCGCGCAGATGGATGGCCACCCCGCCGGTACCGGCTTGCCGGCCGGCGGACAGAACCCCGCCTACAGGCCGGCTCGCCACCACCACCCACTTGACCAGGGGTTTTAGGTGCCGGACTCCTCGCCGTGACACGCAGGTGACACGCGAGGACCGAGCACTTCGTCGACCGCGGCGCGCGTCCGGTCCTCGCTGTCGGGCCAAAGATGCGAGTACGTGTCGAGCGTCTCTGCCGCACTGGCATGGCCGAGTCGGGCCTGTACGACCTTGACCGACTCCCCGTTGCGGATCAGTAGTGAGGCGTAGAAGTGCCTCAGGGAGTGAAAGCCGGTCCCCATCGGGGCTCCTGATGCCTTCACGGCAGGACGCCAAACGTCCGAGAAGCGAGTGCGGCGGATCGGCTCACCGGCGTGATTGGTGAACAGGAAGCCGTCGGGACCGACCGGGTAGCAGGAAAGGTGAGCGGCCAGGGCATCGAGGACGACAGCGGGAAGCGGGACCACCCGATAGCTCGCCTGGGTCTTCGGAGCCCCGAGCGCGGGACCTGACCCGGGCAGGAGCACGAGCTGACGGTCGACGGTGAGCTGTCGGCGCAGGAAGTCCACCCGATCCAATGTCAGCCCGAAGCACTCGCCCTGGCGAAGTCCGGTGCCGGCCGCAAGGACGACGAGCGCCCGATAGCGGTCGGGGACCGCCTCCATGATCGCTTGGACGACTTCGGCCCCCAATGGCTCGACCCGTCGCGGTTCGGCCTTCGGCAGCCGGGTCCCGACAGCGGGGTTCTGCGAGATGACCCGGTCGGCGGTCGCGGCCCGGAAGATAGCGACGACGTATCGGTAGACGAGCTCGACGGTGCTCGGCTCGAGGACCTCGGCGAGGCTGCGCACCCAGGCTTGGACCTCGGACGGGCGGATGGCGCCCATCGGTCGATCACCGAGCGTCGGATAGACGTGACGACGCAGGTTCGTCTCTAGCTGGACCGCTGTGGACGGCCGATGAACCTGCACCGCCCGCCACTGCTCGCCGTAGCACCTGAAGGTGATTCGGCCGGCACCTGGGTCGACGTCGGCGCCCGTCAGCTTCGCGTGGTCGGTGGCGGTGAGGTGCTTCTCCGCGTCGATCTTCCGCGCGAATGTCTTCGAACGGGACTTCCCATCGGGCGTGCGCCAGCGCGCACGCCAGCCGGTAGGGACCTTCGTGACGGAGCTCATGATTCCTCTTTCGTCGGCAAAGCGTCGCCGCTCAGGGCGAGATGAGCCAGCGAGCGGCGAGGCGGTCGTCTAGAAGCGGCTCCGACGGTCGCCGTCGGCGCGATCTGCGGACGTGGGGGCGGATCGACTCCAGGAATCTGCCCCTTGTCACGTGGCGGTACCTTTCGTACCACAAGGAGATGGGCCGACCGTGTTCTTCGGGAGTGCGGCAGCGCTCGCACCAGCCGGAGTCAGGTGGCGAGGAGTCTCCCAGGCCGGAACAGCTCAACAAGGCCACTGAGCTGCGGTTCTATCGGTTAGGAATGATCCCGGTCCTCAGCTCGTGAGGTTCTCGGTCACTCTGACCGCGGGTCGGATGACCGATTGGCAGACCGATGTGGGACCATGGAGCAATGGCAATAGAGTCGCTCGACCTCGTGGACGCCGACCCGGCGGTCGTGCACGGTCAGGCCCGGATTCGCGGGACCCGCATCCCGGTGAGCGTCATCCTTGACTGCCTTGCCACGGGAATGACCGAGGAGCAGATCCGCGCCGAGTACCCGTCACTCCCGCCAGGTGCTGTCGCCGCCGCCCTTGCCTACGCGGCCTTTCTCGCACGTGAGGAGCTGCACCCACTCGAGCCGTCACCGGGGTGAGGCTGAAGTTAGACGAGAATCTCCCAGAGGCGGCGCGGCTTGTTGCCGCCTCCCTGGGCCACGACGTCGACACCGTGATCGACGAAGGTCTCACGGGCGCCGGTGACCCCGATGTCCTCGCCGCAGCGACGAGGGAGCAGCGCTTTGTCATCACACTCGATCGAGGCCTTGGCGATGTCCGTCGATACCCGCCTGGCAGCCACCCTGGCATCGCCGTCATCCGTCCTGAGCACCAGGACGTCGATGCCGTGACCAGCACGGTACGGAGCTTTCTGAGCAACGAGCAACTCGGCGACCTCACAGGATGCATCGTCGTGGTGCGTGGCCATCTCGTTCGTGTTCGAACTGCTCGGCCCGGACGGGCGCCTCGCGAGCGAGAAGACCTTCACTCGTGGCGAGGTGATCATCGCTGCGGCTCTGCACCTTCACGGCCTGCCCGTCTCTGTGCTCGACCAGGTCGTCGAGACAGTCCTCGCGAATGACGACGCGGTGGCCCTGCCGGCCGTGACCGGGAGCAGGTCTGGACGGCGCGCTGTGTCCTCGCCGACGAGGAGTGCATCGCAACTGTGGCCGCACAAATGACCGGCGACGACGGACCGAAGGTCGAGGAGCAGTTCGCACTGGACGCTGTGACCCGCTTCGAGGAGCGACTCGGCGTGCCGCTCACCGCCACCCAGCAAGAGGTGGCGATCGGACTCAGGGTGAGTGGGCACCGTTTTGATCTCGTCATGGTGTGGCCGGGTCCGGAAAGACGACGACGCTGGCGGCGGTCCGCGAGGGCTTCGAGAGCGCCGGCTGCACCGTGCTCGGCACCGCCACATCCGGACAAGCAGCGAGGAACCTCGGAGAGGGCGCCGGGATCGAGTCGCGCACTGTCGCCTCGCTTTCCTGGCGACTGGCGCACAAGACCTTGGAGCTCTCCGACCGCCACGTGCTGATCCTCGACGAGGGCGCCATGACCTCTGATGTCGATTTCGCTCGTCTCCTCACCGCCGTCGAGCGATCGGGGGCAAAACTGATCATCGTCGGTGACGACCGCCAGCTCGGCGCCATCGGCCCCGGTGGAGCGCTCACCGCCCTCGCCGAACGCCACCCCGAACAGCTCTGGGCTCTCACCGACAACCTGCGCCAGAACGACCCCGCCGAAGCTGGCTCATCCGTCCAGTTCACGCGACGAGTCGGTACTGGTGGATGAGGCCGCCCAGGACGTCGCATCGTCGCAGCTGTTCGGCGTTGAGTTTGCCGATCGGGCCGCGATTCACGTCGACCTTGGATGGTGGGCGCTGGCTGAGGGACCAGTGCGGACAGTGCGAGTTGTAGTGTTCGACGTATTCGCTGAGCACGGCTTCAAGATGACGTCGTCCGAGGATGAGCATCCGATCGAGGCACTCTCGCCGGATGGTGCCCACGAATCGCTCGGCAACGGCCTTGGCGTACGCCTTCAACTACAGCCCGTCGTGACGGTTCGCATGAATTTGCAGTAGTCCACCCGTTCCGTCCGCTGACCGGCCAGCGCTTCGAGGTCGTCGGGTATGCGCACACCTGGAGCGAACACCGGGTGTTCTTCCGAAAGCCTGCAGACGGGCGTGTCTACTCGATCCCGGCGAGCTGGACCGACGTCGAGGGGACTGACCCTGTCGTTGCGCCCGGTTCGCCGCGAGTCTCAACAACTGTCCACGCGAGACGCTCGGATTCATGAAACCATCAGAGAAGCTCGCTGAGCTCGTTGCGATGACTGGTTGAGCCCGCCGGCGATAAGGGGTCAGTATTCACCCGGCGCTGACACTGTTCACGTTCGTGCCTAAGCCCGGGCCCCACGGGTTTTACTTCAAAACGGTTTCCTGCTCGACAACGATGAGCCGCTCTCGCTCCATACGAGCCACCGCTCGCTGTCACCGAGGCGATATGCCTGGGATTTGCAACAGAGGTTGACGCTGGTGGCCGTTATCCACCACTCCCTTGGACTTGACCCAGTCCCATCGGAGGGGATGAGTTTGCTGGTTCAGGAAGGCGCACAACGTTGGGGCCAAAGGCCCGAGTGCCTAGTGACCCTACGTCGGTGCCGCTGCGAGCGGACCCGGCACTGCTCCGTCCTGCTTTGCAAAGACGTTTCTTGCCACGTCGTACTGTGGCCCTTCTCGGCGCCCTAATCACGGCCTGCATGTTCGCAGCGGGCCTCCGGACACCCCGTGTGGCTGCCGCCCGCTGCCGCATGGGTGGCTGGCCGCCGAAGGCGCCGGTCGCCGGCGCACTAGGGCCGTCACCGCGTGTATGGTGACGACACGCAGACGCCCGGGGGGGTTGGGCCAGCACACGCTGGCTCGGGAGCGGTGCCCCAGATCCTGGCAGCGCGAGTTCAAACCGACTCTGACAGGAGATGGCCATGG
>Ga0182014_10004852_pt1 | contig 15194 bp, 13 predicted proteins | sample 612S2DmetaG_FD_120489 | JGI IMG/M metagenome (GOLD analysis project Ga0182014, IMG submission 120489) | Permafrost microbial communities from Stordalen Mire, Sweden - 612S2D metaG | ecosystem: Environmental > Terrestrial > Soil > Wetlands > Permafrost | place: Sweden: Stordalen | collected... | reverse complement strand
CGAGACGCCCAACCCGGCGGCCATCCCGAGCGGCTGCCGGTTCCACCCGCGCTGTCCCGAGGTCATGGACATCTGCTCGCAGCAGTCGCCCGAAGACGTGCAGATCCGCGGCACGCACTACGCCTCCTGCCTGCGCCTGAACGGTCACAGCTGAACGCGGGGGCGGTGGTGAGGCCGGTCGCGGCCTCACCACCGCCCCCGCGACGCCACCGCCCGTGCGGCCCTGCGGCTGTGCGGCCCTTGCGTACGGAGAGAGCATGACAGACGCGGTCGGCGCGCTGTGGCCCGACGAGGCCATCGAAGCCATCCACCAGGCGTCGCTCGAGCTGCTCGAACGCGCCGGGGTGCGCGTCGAATCGCCCACTGCCCGGGCGCTGCTGCGTCGGGCCGGCTGCCTCGAGGGCCCCGGTGGCCGGCTGCTCGTGCCGCGCGAGGTCGTCGCCGCGGCGGTGGCCGCGCTGCCGGCGGCCTACGTGCTGGTGGCGCGCGGCGAGGGTCGCTGCCTGGCCGTCGACAGCGAGCCCGGCGCCATCTTCGTGCACAATATGGGCGGGGCGGCCGACGTGTCGGACGCGCTCACCGGCGCCACCCGGCGCGCCACGATCGCCGACCAGGGCGACTTTACGCGGGTCATGCACCAGCTCACCCGGCAGCACACCGTGTGCTCGCTGCTGCAGCCCCAGGATGTACCGGCCGCGCTCGAGCCGCTCTACTCGTACCTCATGGTGGCCTTCGAGACCGACAAGTACGTCGGCGGCCCCGGCATCTCTTGGCCGTTCCAGGCGCGCTATCTGCACGAGATGGCGATCGCTCTGACCGGGGCGGCCGGCGCCGACGGGCGCTATCCGCTCGACCTGGCTTTCTCGCCGGTGAGCCCTCTGCTGCTCGGCGCCGAGGTGACCGACGCCCTGATCGACACCGTGGCCCGCGGGCACGTGGTGGTCGAGATCCTGCCGTGCCCGGCGGCGGCCACGACGGCTCCGGCCGTGATCGCCGCCGCCGTGGCCCAGCAGAACGCCGAGGTCCTGGCCGGCCTTGTGGTGGTGCAGACCGTCGCCCCCGGCACGCCCACCTACTACGGTCCGCGCCTGTCGGCGGTCGACCCGCGCACGGGCGTCTTTACGTCGGGCACGCCCGAGACCGGCGTGTCGTCGATCGTCGCCGTGCTGCTCGCCCGGCGCTACGGCATGGCCTGCGACTGCTACGGGCCGACCACCGACTCGCGCACGGCCGACGCCCAGTTCGGCAGCGAGCATGCCTTGAACGCGCTGCTGGGCATGCTCGCCCGGCCGCGCTTTCTGTCGGGGGTCGGCGACGTGCAGGCGGGCGCCTCGTCGAGCCTCGAAGCCCTCGTCATCGACGACGAGATCCTGGGCGACGCCTTCTATGCGCTGACGCCGCGCCCCTGGGACGGCGAGGCGCTCGACGTCGCGGCGATCGTCGATGGAGTGCTGGCCGGCAAGGGTTTTCTTGCCACCAGGCACACGCGGCGGTTCCTGCGCAGCGAGTTCGTGATGCCGCGGCTCAGGCCGCGCGGCGGCGGCGGACCGGGGCGTCCGGGCGGTCAGGGGCTGGCCGGGATCGCCCGCCAGCGGGTCACCGAGCTGCTGGCGCGCGAGCCGGTGGGCCTGCCTGCCGATACAATGGCGGCGATGTGTGACCAGATCGACGCTTGCGCCCGTGAGATCGGCCTGTCCGAGTGGCCCGACCCGCGACGCCTGCTCGAGGGCCGCACCAGCAGACTATGACGAGACGGGCGCGACGGCGGCGCCCAGGCGCCGCCGCCGCGCCCGCCCCTCCGGCGCGAAAGGAGCTTTTCAGATGGCGATCCCCTTCGTCTATGTCCGCGCTTGCGGGTCGTACCGCGAGATCGGCCGCCAGGTCGGCGAGGCGGCGCGGCCGCAGATCGAGGCGTCGATCGCCTTCTTTGCCGAGAACTTCGCGGCGATGAGCGGCGGCCTGTCGTTCGACGAAGCGCAGCAGCGCAGCGCCGCCTACCTGCGCTACGCCCGCGCCTGTACCCCGCAGCAGGTCGAGGAGCTCACAGGCATGGCCGAGGGGGCCGGCGTGCCGCTGCCCGCCCTGATGGTGCCCAACTGCGCCGAGGAGCTCACCGCGGGCGAGCCGACCGTCGGCGCGCAGCCGCTGACCCCGGGGTGCACCGCGGTCGCGATCGTCTCGGGCGGCCGGCACATCGTCGGTCACAACATGGACTGGTACGTCGTCGATGCGCCGAACAACGTGCTCTTCGACCTGACCGAGCCGGACGGCACCCGGCTGCTGGCCTTCGCCGGGGCCGCGTACCTGCCGATCGTCGGCCTGAACTCGCACGGCATCGGCAACCTGAGCAACTCGGTGCACTCCACCGACAACCGGGTCGGTGTGCCCAACGTCTTCGTGCGGCGCACGACCATGGCGGCGGCGACCCTCGAGACGGCGCGCGACGACGGCTTGCCGGCGGCCCGGGCCAGGGGTACGAACCAGTTCTTCGCCGATATCGCGGGTCGACTGTGGGACATCGAGTCGTCGGCCACCGCCGCCGCCTGCGCCGACCACACCGCAAGGGGCTACATGGCACACACCAATCACTACGTCGCGCCCGAGATGGCGCCCTTCGAGGGCTCAGATTACGAGGAGTCGCGCACGCGGCTGCGCACCGCCGAGGCGATGCTCGCCGAGGGGCTCGACCACGGCGACGAGCCGGTCGAGCTCGTGGCCCGGATCCTGCGCTGCCACGAGCCCTCGCGGCAGGAGTGCATCTGCGGCCACCCCGAGCCCGACGAGCCGCTCGGCGAACAGGGCATGACGGTCGGCAGCATCATCTGCGACTTAGACGAGCGGCGTCTGCATGTCTGCGCGGGCCCGCCGTGCGAGAACCCCTATCAGGTCTTCGCAATGGACTGACGCCCGGGCGCCGGGCGCCGGCCTGGTCAGGCAAGAACAAGCGGCCCGGCGTCGCCGCCGGCCGCCCCGAGACGAGGAGGATGGGGTCATGGAGTACAGGTGGACTTCGACGACGTTCGAGATGCCCGGTTGCCATGTGGTGCACAACCTTGGCGTTGTTCGTGGGGTGACCGTGCGCTCGGCGCACCTCGGCAGTCAGATCGCGGCCGGGTTCCGCTCGCTCGGCGGCGGCCGCATCGACGAGTATGTGGAGATGTGCGAGCAGGCCCGCGCCGAGGCTTTCGCGATCATGCTCGCTCACGCCGAGCAGATGGGCGCCAACGCCATCATCGGGGTCCGCTACGACGCCACCGAGCTGATGCAGAACATGACCGAGGTCATCGCCTACGGCAGCGCGGTCGTGGTCGAAGCCGACGCCCCCACGGCTTGACGCGGGCGGCGCAGTGCCGCGCAGCCTGAAGTCACGACGCCTTGGACAATCAGCCCACCCGCCTCGCCTTGCGCTTGGACAGAAGGTAGAATGGTGGGCGCCATGTACGGCGAGGGCACGCGTGCGGGAGGGCAACGAACCGACATGATCACCGTTCAGGACATCCTCGAGATCCCCGGTCTCAATCTCAAGCTCTGCGCCGGCAAGAAGGCGGTCGGCAACCCCGTGCGCTGGGTGCACATCGCCGAGATGTCCGACCCCACCCGCTGGCTCAAGGGCGGCGAGCTGCTGCTCACCACGGGGCTCGCACTCGTCGACCGCGAGGCCGAGCAGCTCGCCATGCTCCAGCGCCTGATCGACGCCAACCTGTCGGGCCTCGGTTTCGGCGTGGGCTTCGGCTTCAAGACTGTGCCCGACGTCATGATCGCGCTGGCCGAACGGCACGACTTTCCGCTGTTCGAGGTGCCCTACAACATCCCCTTCATCGCCATCACCGAGGCCGTCGCCTCAAAGATCGTCAACGAACAGTACTCGCTGCTGCAGCGCTCGCTGGCCGTGCACGAGAAGCTCACCAAGATCGTCCTCGAAGAAAAGGGACTGCAGTTCATCATCTCGACGCTGTCGGCGCTGGTCGGCTGTTCCGCGGTGCTCTACGACTTTCACGGCGTCGTGCTCTGCGAAGCTGCCCACCGGCGCCGCATCCCCGCCGAGCTGATGGCCGACCTCTGGAAGCAGATCTCCGACAAGCGCGCTTCGCGGCACGATTTCGCGGTCGAGGTGCCCCACGGAGCGGGCGGCAGCGTGCAGGTCTACCCGGTCGTGGCCTCGCACCGCATCGGCGCCTTTCTGGCGGTCATCAAGGACGGCGGCGAGTTCTCCGACTACGACCGCATCATCCTGCACCACGTGGTCACCGTCACGGCTCTCGAGCTGGTCAAAAAGAAGGCCGTCGCCGAAACCGAAAAGCGCCTCGCCGGCGACTTCTTCGACGAACTCATCGCCAGCGATCTCTACGAAGAAGAGATCGCTCGCCGTCTGGCCTTCTTCGGCCTCGAACCGGGGGCCGAGCAGCTGATCATGCTGGTCGACATCGACGGCTTCAAGGCCTTCGTCGACGGTGTGCGCGAGAGAGAGGAGACGGTCGTCCAGGACGTCAAGGAGCGCCTGCACTGGGCGGTCGACGAGTTTCTCGCCCAGCGCGACCTGCTGTTCATCTCGGCCTCGCACAGCGACTCGGTGGTCGTGCTGGTGCAGCTCGGGCAGCGCAGCGCTCAAGAGGTCCTGGCACTCGCGGCCGAGCTTCAGGGCACTATCGGCGGTCTGATCCCCGAGGTCACGGTATCGATCGGCATGGGCCGCCCGCACAATCTGCTCGTCGACCTGCGCCAGAGCTACTACGAGGCGCTCTACGCGATCCAGATCCGCAAGCTCAAGGGCGGCACGAGCGTCATCGCGAGTTTCGACGACCTCGGCTCGTACGGCCTGCTGCTCGGCCTGCAGGACACGGTATCGCTCGAGGTCTTCTACGACAGCGTGCTCGGCAAGCTGCGCGAGTACGATGAGCAGAACTCAAGCGACCTGGTCAAGAGCCTGTCCTGCTTTCTCGAAGCCAACGGCCACTGGGGCGAGGCCGCCGAGCGGCTCTACGTGCACCGCCACACGCTGCGCTACCGCATGAAGCGCGTCGAGGAGATCACCGGGCGCGACCTGGGCAGCTCGCAGGACCGCATGGAGTTCTGGCTGGCCCTCAAGGCGCGCGACCTGATCGCCCAGTCCGGCAAGCGGCCGCGCGCCGTGCGCCAGGCCTAGCCGGTCGCGCGGCCGGCAGCGCCGCGCGGCGCGCGCGGCGCCTGGAGCGTCGCCCGCTCTAAAGCAGCGCGCCGCCGTCGATCGCCAGGTTCGCGCCGGTCACCGAGTCGCAGGCGATCACGAACCTCACGGCCTGCGCGATCTCGTCGGGTGTGACCAGCCGGCCGCGCGCCGTGCGTGCCGCGGCCCTCAGGGTCGCCGCGCGGCGCGGGTCGTCGGGCAGGTCGACGGGCCCGGGAGCAACCCCGCACACGCGCACGCCGTCGCCCGCCCACGCCTTGGCCAGCGAGCCCACGAGTGCGATCTGAGCCGCCTTCGCCGCGCCGTGGCCGGCGAATGCCGCCGACGGCGCCGCGCCGAGCACGTCGGTGAGGGCGACGATCACGCCGCGCGTCGCCGCGGCCGGCGCCGCCGGCGCCGCGGCTCGGTCGCCGTCGACCGCACGGCCGGCTCGGTCGCCCTCGCCCGCACGGTCGGCGTTGCCGACAAAGCGCTCATGGGCGGCGCAGGCGGCGACGAAGAAACCCCGCGCGGCGATGTCGAACGACGTCTGCCAGTCGCCCAGGTCTTCGTCCTGGGGGGCCGCCGGCGCGAACGGACCGCCGGCAGCGTAGACGAGCACATCGAGGCCGCCCAGGGCGTCGGCGGCCGCGGTCACAAGACCGGCGGCCCCTGCCGGCGTGGCGGCGTCGCCGGTGACGACCACGCCGCGCCGCTCAAGGCCGCGGATGGCCGCGCAGGTCTCGGCGGCGGCGCCCTCCGCCGACCGCGAGCCGACGGCAAGATCGGCGCCGTGCGACGCCAGGTCGAGCGCGATCGCGCGCCCCAGGCGCCGCGCCCCGCCGACGACGAGGCAGCGCGCGCCGTCCAGCCTCATGCCGCCGCTCCGCTATTGGCCCGCATCGCGTCCACCGTGCCTTTCGCCGCCGACCCCGCTCCGGTGTGATAAACATACCAGAGGACTCGCCGCGTCACGCGGCGGCGCAAACCAGGGGGGGCCATGAAACGCGGACTCGATGTGCTCGACAAGGCGCTGATCGGCACCCTGTCCGACAACGGCCGGCTGGCCGCCTCCGAGATCGCCACGCGCCTGGGCATCTCGATCCCCACCGTACGGGGCCGCCTGCGCCAGCTGGTCGAGGCCGGGGTGGTGCGGATCGCCGCCCTGGTCAATGCGTCCGAGACGCCCGAGCTTACGATCGCCATCGTCGGGCTCAGCCTCGAGCGTTACAACCTGGACGAGATGGTCGAGCGCATGGCGGCGCTCGACGAGGTCAGCTGGGCGGCGGTGGTGACGGGGCGCTACGACATCATCGCCGAAGTCGTGACGACCGCTGGCATGAACGGCCTGTACGACTTTCTGAACGCCTCGCTGCAGGAGCTCGGGGGCGTTCAGTCGAGTGAGGTGTTCGTCGTCATGAAGGCCAGTCATAAGTGGATGCTGCCGCCGCGGGCCATGACCCGGGCCTGGACGAGAGCCAACGCCGGCCCGGCCTGAGCCGCAGCGGCCGTCTTTGGCGAATCGGTAATCGCGCGACCGGTTTTCTTTCGAGGAGGGCAGGAACGGCGCTCGCTTTCTGCTACACTGACAGCGTCGGTGGGGTACGAGGCGCTGGCAACGCTCTCGTGTCCTGCGACTGCTGGTGAAGCGCAATGACCACAAGGAGGGCGACGATGATCGTCGGCGTGCCAAAAGAGATCAAGAACGAGGAATACCGGGTCGCGATGACCCCGAACGGAGTCAAGGACTTCGTGCGCGCCGGTCATACCGTCGTCGTCGAGGCAGGCGCGGGCGTGGGCTCGGGCTTCAGCGACGCCGAGTATCAGGCCGCCGGCGCCGAGCTGGCTCCCGTCGACGACGTGTTTGCCCGCGCCGACATGATCTACAAGGTCAAGGAGCCCATCCCGGTCGAGTACGACAAGTTCAAGCCGGGCCAGATCCTCTACACCTACCTCCACATGGCGGCGGCCTATGCCCGCCAGTTGACCGACGGCATGATCGCCGCCAACATCCGCGGCATCGCCTTTGAGACGGTCGAGTTCCCCAACGGCGCCCACCCGCTCCTCTTCCCGATGAGCGAGGTCGCCGGCAAGCTCGCCATCCAGGCCGGCGCCACTCACCTGCAGAAGAACAACGGCGGCCGCGGCGTGCTCCTGGGCGGCGTCACCGGCGTACCGCAGGCCAAGGTCGTCATCATCGGCGGCGGCGCCGTCGGCGCCAACGCGGCCAAGGTCGCCGTCGGCATCGGCGCCCGTACGGTCGTCATCGACAAGAGCGCCGAGCGCCTCACCTACCTCGACGACATCTTCGCCGGCCACATCGAGACGGTGCTCAGCACCGAGGCCGCCGTCGAGGCCGAGATCGCCGACGCCGACCTCGTCGTGGGCGCCGTGCTGCTGCCGGGCGGCGCGCAGACCCCGCACCTCATCAAGAAGAGCATGCTCAAGAACATGATGCCGGGTTCGGTGCTCGTCGACGTGGCCATCGACCAGGGCGGCTGCTTCGAGACCTCCAAGCCCACCACGCACACCGAGCCGACCTACGTGGTCGACGGCGTCATCCACTACTGCGTCGCCAACATGCCCGGCGCCGTGGCTCGCACCTCTACCATGGCCCTCGCCGGCGCGACCCTGCCGTACGGCCTCGCGATCGCCAACAAGGGCTTCGAGAAGGCCGTCGCCGACGACGCGGCGCTGGCGCTCGGCGTCAACGTCTATCGTGGCAAGCTCACCATCCCGTCGGTGGCTACTGCTCACGGCCTGACCTACACGCCGCTGGCCGACGCCCTCAAGGCGTAACGCGCGGTCGCACAGCACCAATAGCGTGGCGGACCGGGCTCCGGCCCGGTCCGCCGACCAGGCTGGGCTTGCGCCGCCCGGCGTCGTGGTGAATCCTTGTCAAGGAGGGCCGCGGGCGCCGGGCGGCGTTTCTTTTGTCTCCACCGGGGCTCGCGCACGCGGTTCGGCGAACCGTCTGAAAGGATTCCGCATGGAAGACCTGCTCAGGATCGACCTCACCTCGCGTCGCGTCACCCAGGAGACCATCGCGCCCGAGCTCATTCGCGACTACATCGGCGGCAAGGGCATCGGCACCCGCTATCTGCTCGACGAGGTCGGTCCCGACGTCGACCCGCTGAGCCCCGCCAACAAGCTCATCTTCGTCATCGGACCGATCAGCGGTACGAGCATGTTCGGCGGCAACCGCTACGGCGTGCACTACCTGTCGCCGCTCACCGGCGGCTACGGCGAATGCACCTCGGGCGGCCACGTCGCCCCGCAGTTCGCGCGGACCGGCTATAAGGTGGTCATCGTCGAGGGCGCCGCCGACACGCCCGTGTACCTCGAGGTGTCCGAAGGCGGTGGTGCGGTCCACCCGGCCGACGACCTCTGGGGCCTCGACACCTTCGAGTCCGAAGAGCGCCTCGTCGCCAGACATCGCAAGACCGCGGCAAAGGCTCAGGCTTGCGTGATCGGGCCGGCGGGCGAGAACCTGGTGCGTTTCGCTTGCGTCGAGAACAACAAGTGGCACAGCCTGGGGCGCGGCGGGGCCGGTTGCGTCATGGGCTCCAAGAAGCTCAAGGGCGTCGTCTTTCACGGCGAGAGAACGGTCGAGGCGGCGCGCCCCGACGCCTTCAGGGCGCTGATCAGAGACATGGCGGAGCGCGGCAAGGACGACCCCGGCGTGGCGGCCTACCGGCGCGGCGGCACCGTCAACATGGTGCGCCTGCTGAACGGCGTGAACTCCTTTCCCACGCGCTACTGGCGCACCGGCCACCTCGACGACATCGAGCCGCTCACGACCGAGACCATGCGCGAGCGCTTCTGGGTCAAAAACGAGGCCTGTCCGCCCTGCATCATGCAGTGCGTCAAGCATTGCCGCGTGCCCGACGGCCCGCACGAGGGGCTCGAGCTCGACGGCCCCGAGTACGAGACGCTCTACGTGTTCGGCGGTCTCTGCCAGATCGTCGACTTCGCCGAGGTCATGTACCTGAACGACATCTGTGACCGCCTGGGCGTCGACACGATGACCGGCGGCAACCTCTGCGCCCTGGCCATCGAAGCCTCGCGGCGCGGTCTCATCGACCTCGAGCTCGACTTCGGCGACGCCGCGGGCGTCGCCGCTTTTCTGGAGTCCATGTGCCGGCGCGACACCGAGCTCGGCGACCTGTTCGCCGAAGGCATACTCGCGGTCGAGAAGGAGCTCGGTCTCGAGGGCGTGGCGGTGCACGTCAAAGGCATGGAGCCGGCCGGCTACGAGCCGCGCTCGCTCAAGGGCATGGGCCTGGCCTTCGTGGCGACCTCACGCGGCGCCTGCCATCTGCGCGCCACGTTCTACAAGGCCGAGCTCGCCGGGTTCATCGATCCCCAGACCACCGACGGCAAGGCGGCCATGTACATCGACTGGGAAGACCGTCTGTGCGTCATGGACACGCTCATCTACTGCCGGTTCTACCGCGACCTCGTGCCGTGGCCGTACATCACCGCGGTCGTAAACGCCGCGATCGGGGCCGACTACACCACCGACGACCTGCACGCTGTCGCGAACCGCATCATCACCGAGACGCACCGCTTCAACGAGTTGCGCGGCTTCACCGCCGGCGCCAAAGAGAAACTGCCCAAGTGGATCACGGAGCGACCCACCGACGACGAGCAGCAGCAGACCATCAGCCAGGACGAGATGGATGTCATGCTCGGCGAGTACTACCGGCTGCGCGGCTGGGGGGCGCCGGTCCAGTGACGCTGCGGCGCGGGCCTACCTGACGTAGCGGCGCACGCGCCGCCAGCGGTCCGACGCGTCGCGCACGGCCTCGGCGAGCACGGCGACGCGGGCGATCGACCCCTGCAGCTCGGTAAGACGCTCGCTCAGGTACTGGCCCTTCTCGCCCAGCGCGGCGGCTTTTTGGGCGGCGAGGTCGGCGCGCCTGCCGAGACCGTCGGCCAGGGGCAGGAGCTCGGCCTGCACGCGGCGGGTCGTGCGTACGAGGCGCCAGGCCCGCCGGCCGATCGGCACGAGCGTGACGAGGGCGCCGACCACCACGACGGCGAGCATGATCAGAAGGACGGTGCCGTTCATGGCCGACAGTCTACCCCTTGCGCGCCCAGACCAAAAAGCCAAGAAAGAGAGAGGGCGCGCGCGGCGACATCAGGCTCAGCCGCCGCCGGCGCCTCAGGGCAGGTTCAGCAGGTAGCGCCGGCAGGCGGTCGGCGGCTCGAAGTCTGACAGGCGGCTCACCTTGACGACGTCGCCTGTTTGCGGCGCCTGGATGATGAGGCCGTGGCCGGCGTAGATGACGACGTGGTGGATGGGGTTGCCGAAGAACACGAGGTCGGCCGGCTCGAGCTGCGACTCAGGGACAGGTGTGCCCATCTGCGCCTGGGCGGCGGCGAAGTGCGGAAAGCTGACTCCGTAACGCGCAAAGACGTAGAGCACGAGTCCCGAGCAGTCGAAGCCGCTCGGGCTGGCGCCGCCCCAGACGTAGGGGACGCCGAGGAACTGGAGAGCGTCGCGCACTACTCCGACCTGGGCCGCCGTGCCGTTGATCGTGCCGATCTGCGCCAGCGCGGCGCGCCCGAGCCGGCCGGCCGCCAGCGACGCGCTCCGGGCGCGCTCGTTGAGGATCGTCTTGATGCGGCCGTTCAGTCCGCTCAGGATGGCCTGCCGTTCGGCCAGCTGATCTTCGATCGTCACCCGCTGCGTGTCGATCTGCTGCTGGACGGCCATCGCCTGCTCGCGCTTTGCCGCGACCGACGCCTGCAGCGCGTCGACCTGGCCGACCGTGGCGAGAAAGCCGTCGCGCAGCTGGTGGTCCTGCTGGCTCACGCGCTGGAAGAGCTCGATGCGCGCGGCGGCGTTGGTGAGGCTGCCGCCGGTCAGCAGCTCGTCGAGCAGGCCGTAGTCGCCGAGCTTGTACATCCAGGCGAGGTGCGAGCCGAGAACGGCCTGCTGCTGGCCGAGGTCGGTCTGGCTCTGGGCGAGCTGCAACCTGATCTGGCCGAGCTGGGCCTCGATGGTGGTGAGCTGCGACTGTGCTCCGTCCCAGGCTTCCACGACGACCTCGAGGCGATTGTCGATCGCGGCGACCTGTTTTTGCACCTTGTCGGCGGCCTTGCGCAGTCCGGCGAGGCTCGTGTGGTGCCTGGTGGCGACGATCACCGTGGGGCTCGCGGCGGCGCGTGCCGCGCCGAGACCGGCAAGGCAGGCCAGGAACGTGCAGACCAGCAGGGCGGCGGGGATCAACCGTCGCCGGACGCGGTCGCGGCCGTGGGCGCGTGTGTCGTTCGGTGCGATCATGAGCTGTCTCACAAGGTCTCTATCGGCCGCCCGGCCCGCGTCTTGACTGCCCCGGGCTCACCAGCGGCGGCGCGCAGTGGCGCGGGGGAGCGCCCCGAGCCTTTACAGGGTCGGGGCGGGGCAGGTATACTGCCATCCCCACTTGGGGAATCGCCAGGTGGGCAACGTCGCGGGGTGGAGCAGTCCGGTAGCTCGTCGGGCTCATAACCCGAAGGTCGCAGGTTCGAATCCTGCCCCCGCTACCAAAAGCCTTCCGGGGCGCCCGTTCGGGCGCCCTATTTTTTTGTGTCGGCGCCGTTCTCGCGCCGGCGGAGTAACGTACACTTCTGACACCGGCGATGGCCCCGCAAGGCGGCAAGGAGAAACGTCATGGTGACGACCCTGATCGTCAACGGCAGTCCTTACGGCAGCGAACTGCCCTACAACGCGCTGCGTCTGGCCAGCGCGCTGCTCGTGAAGGAGCACTGGGTCGAGCTGTTCTTCCTGGGCGACGGCGTGCACACCGCGCGCAGCGGCCAGGATCCGCGTGGCGCGCACGCCTCGCTCGAGGACATGCTGAAAGAGCTGATCGGCAACGGCGCTGTCGTGACGCTCTGCGGGACCTGCTGTCAGGTTCGCGGGGTCACAGCCGACGACATCGTCGACGGCGCCCGTCTCGGTACGATCCACGACCTCGCCGACCTCGTCGCGCGCAGCGACCGGGTCGTGTCGTTCTAGACGTCGCGAGCGCGCCGGTGGACCCGACAGGCGAGGGGCCGCTCCCCAGCCGACTTGTCGGCGCCCTGCGCCGGCGAACGGCCGACCACGTCGCCGCCGGCGCCCTGCTGCGGCCCGGCGAGCGGGCGCTCCTCATGCTGTCCGGCGGCGCCGACTCGATGGCTCTGCTCGACATCGTGCGCGCCGTCGACGCGCGGCTGGGCCTGGGGCTCGAGCTCGCCGCCCTGCACGTCGACTACGCCACGCGCGGCGCGGCCTCGACGCGCGACAGACAGATCGTCGAGGACGCCTGCCGCGCTCTGGCCGTGCCGCTGCGTGTGGTGCGCCTCGCGCGCAAGCCGGCCGCCGCCGGGTTCCAGGAGCGCGCCAGGCGGATCCGCTATGACGCCGCGCGCGCGATCGTGGCGCGCGGCGCGGCCGACGTCGTGGTCACCGCCCATAACCGCGACGACCAGGCCGAGACCGTGCTCTACCGTCTCGTCAAGTACGCTGCGCCGTCGTCGCTGCGCGCCATGCGGCCGCGCGAGGGCGACCTCGCCCGGCCGCTGCTCTGTCTGGGGGCGGCCGAGCTGCGCGCCTACTGTCGCGACCTGCGCATCGTCTACGGGCACGACGAGAGCAACGACACGGTCGACTACCGTCGCAACCTGGTGCGCCACGAGGTGCTGCCGGTGCTCGCGGCGATCAACCCGCGCGTCGCCGAGACGCTCGCCGACGCGGCGGCGCTGGCCGACGAGGAGCACGCCGTGCTCGCCGTAGCGGTCGACGAGGCCTGGGCCCGGGTCGCCCGGCCGGTCGCCGGTGCGCCCAGCGACTCCTCGTGGTCGCCCGGCGACCCGCCGTGGGCGCTCGACGTGACCGCGCTGGGCGCCGAGACGCCGGCCCTGCGAGCGCTCTGTCTGCGCCGTCTGGCGCGCGCCGCTCTGGGTGACAAGGCGCTTGTCGGGCGCCGCCTCACCCAGGGCCTGGCACAGCTCGCGGCCGGTACGGCCGGCTCGCGGTCGGTCAGCCTGGGCGGCGGGTATGAGGCGGTGCGCGAGTACGACCGCCTCATGGTGCGGCCGCGGGCGGCCGCGCACGCCTGCCCGCCGGCCGTTCTGGCGCCCGGATCGGCGACCGTCTTCTGCGGTCGGCGCTTCAGCGCCGAGCTCATCGCCGGCGCCGCGTTCGAACGAACGGCCGCCGAGGCCTGGCTGGGCGTCGCGCGGCCCGACCGGCAGATCGTCCTGCGACACCCGCGACGGGGCGATCGCCTGCGGCCGTTCGGCATGACCGCCGACGTGCTGCTGAGCGACCTGTTCGCGGCGAGCCGGGTGCCGCGCGCCCGGCGGCCGCGAGCCGTGGTGGCCGAACTGGACGGTCGTGTTGCCTGGGTGTGTCCGGGGCGCAGCTCCGAATGGTTCCGGGTGACCTCGGGGACACCGTATACTCTGCATATCTTCGAAGAGGCGACGGAGGCGACGTGACCGACCCCATCGGCGACACCCTGGTAGGCCGTGACGAGCTGATGGCCAAGATCACCGAGCTCGGCGCCCGCATTTCGATCGACTACGAAGGCAAGGATCTCGTGCTCGTCGGCGTGCTCAAGGGCGCCGTGTTCTTTCTGGCCGACCTGGCCCGCACTCTCACCGTGCCCTGCGCCATCGACTTCATGGCGGTCACCAGCTACGGCTCGGCCACCGATTCGTCGGGAGTGGTGCGCATCCTCAAAGACCTCGACCATCCCATCGAGGGACGCGACATCCTGATCGTCGAGGACATAATCGACTCGGGCCTCACCCTGAGCTACCTGCTCAAGAACCTGCGCTCGCGCAAGCCGGCCTCGCTCGAGGTCTGCGCCCTGCTCACCAAACCCGAGCGCCGGCGCATCAACCTGGAGTGCCGCTACATCGGCTTCGAGATCCCCAATGTGTTCGTCGTCGGCTACGGGCTCGACTGGGACGAGCGATATCGTACTCTCGACCATGTAGCGGGTGTCCGAGCCGCGGCGATCGCCGAGCTCACGGGAGCCTGAGGGTTCTTTGCCCTAGCCTCAGGGGTATGCTAACCTCAAGTGTCCAGCGGACGCCCCCGCACGGCATGTCGGTCCCCTCGTCGAGAGAGATGGCGTGAGCAGATTCATTCGGAGTGCGTTCTTTCCCATCCTCGTCGTCATCGTTCTGGCGATCGTGGTGCAGATGGTGCTGCACACGACGAGCACCTCGAAGGGGACTCCCAAACCGGTCTACGCGGGCGCCACCTCGGTCGCCGGCGTGTCGGCTACCGAGCCGCTGTCGCAGCTCACCACCGACCTCGCCGCCGGCAGCGTGCGCAGCGTCGTGGCCGACCCCCAGACGCTCGCGGCCAAGGTCACGACGGGCGCAAAGACCGATCCCCTGGTGTCGTCGGCGAGCGCCGCCGGCGCCTCGCCGTCGCCCTCGGCGTCGCCGGGCGCGGCGTCGTCTACGACCACCGGCGCGAGCGCCGCGGCGACTCCCGCCAACCCGAGCTACGGCGTCGTCTTCGCCGACCCCACGTCGTTCGCGCAGCTCCTGGCCAAGTACAAGGTCACGTCGGTCCTGGGTTCCGTGCCGACGACCAGCAGCCCCCAGAGCTTCGTCAACGACCTGCAGAACGGGCGCGTCAAGTCGGTCGTCATGAACACCAAAGACCTCACGCTCCAGGTGACCCTGGGCGACAAGACCACGTACAAGGTCTCCTATCCCGACACCACCACCACCACTCAGCTCATCGACCAGTTCAACGTGCAGCTGGTCTCCAAGAACCCGGGCGGCGCCTGGTGGGGAAGCCTGATCTCCCTGCTGCTGCCGCTGGTCCTCATCCTGGGGTTCTGGTTCTTCATCATGAACCAGATGCAGGGCGGCGGCTCCAAGGTGATGAGCTTCGGCAAGAGCCGGGCCAAGCGCGTCAGCGTCGACTCGCCCAAGGTCACCTTCAAAGACGTGGCCGGCATCGACGAGACCGTCGAGGAGCTCGAAGAGATCAAGGAGTTCCTCGAGAACCCCAAGAAGTTCCAGCAGCTCGGGGCGCGCATCCCCAAGG
>Ga0182014_10004850_pt1 | contig 15197 bp, 13 predicted proteins | sample 612S2DmetaG_FD_120489 | JGI IMG/M metagenome (GOLD analysis project Ga0182014, IMG submission 120489) | Permafrost microbial communities from Stordalen Mire, Sweden - 612S2D metaG | ecosystem: Environmental > Terrestrial > Soil > Wetlands > Permafrost | place: Sweden: Stordalen | collected... | reverse complement strand
GCCAGGCGCGCGGCCTGCACAGCTTTGGCAGCGCCCATGGCATTGCGCTCGATGCAGGGAATCTGCACCAGGCCGCCGATAGGGTCGCAGGTCATGCCCAGGTTGTGTTCCATGGCGATTTCAGCGGCGTGCTCGATTTGGCCGTCGTTGCCGCCGAGAGCCGCGGTAAGTCCCGCCGCGGCCATGGAGCAGGCCACGCCCACTTCGCCCTGGCACCCCACCTCGGCGCCGCTGATGGACGCGTTCTCCTTGTAGAGAACGCCGATGGCCGCCGAAGCGAGGAAGAAACGAATCATGCCTTCGCGGCTCGATCCGTCGACGAAGCGCTGATAGAAGAGCCCCACTGCGGGAATCACGCCGGCAGCACCGTTGGTGGGCGCAGTCACTACGCGGCCTCCGGCAGCGTTCTCCTCATTCACCGCCATGGCGTACACCGTCACCCAGTCGAGCGGCGCCAGTGGATCGCCGTGCTGCCCGCTCGTTTCGCGAGCGCGCAGCCGCTCAGCCAGTCGTCGCGCGCGGCGGCGCACCTCTAAACCTCCGGGCAGGATTCCTTCGGCGGCCATGCCGCGCTCCGCACACGCCTGCATGGTTTGCCAGATTTGCTCGATGCCGGCCTTTACGCGCAACTCGAGAGTCTCCTGGCTCGCGCTGGGGTCCGTGATCCGCAGGCGCTCGCATTCGTTGGCCAGCATCACGCGGTCGATGGAGAGCGAGTGCGCGCGAGCGATCTCAAGCAGCTCTGCGGCGCTGTGGAATGGAAACGGCAGCCGCACCTGCGGCTCGCGCGGTGCCTGGTCGGCTTCTCCATCCTCGGCAATGAATCCGCCGCCAATGGAGAAGAAAGTGCTCTGGGCGATGATTGTGCCATCCGCGCCGAAAGCCGTGAACCGCAAACCATTGGGGTGTTTCGTGCTGGCGCCGGGAGGAAACATCTGGTCGCGATGGAAGAGGAGGTCGCGGGTCTCGTCGAAGCTAATCGCGCGCTTTCCAGCAACATTGATGCGCCGGGAAGCACGAATCGCGGCCACCGCGGATGCAATGGCGGCCGGATCGATCTTGGCCGGCTCGTTTCCTTGAAGGCCGAGGAGAATGGCGCGATCCGTGGCATGACCCATGCCCGTGAGAGCCAGCGAACCGTAGAGCTCGGTTTGAATGCGCGCCGCGCGATCGAGCAGGCCGTTGCGATCCAGTTCCTGCGCAAAGCGGCAAGCCGCGCGCATCGGCCCCATGGTGTGCGAACTGGAGGGGCCCACGCCGATCTTGTAGAGATCGAAGAGGCTCGTCACAGATCAGATTGTAGTCAGAAACGAAGACCGGGAATAGCGACCAGAAGCAGGAGCTACTCCAGGAACTCGCGGACGAATGCGTTGTCCGAGTGAACCAGTTCGTGGAGAGAGCCGTCGAAGATCAGATGCCCCTCGTCGAGCATGAGGAAGGTGGTGTTGTGGTTGATCTGGCCCTCGGGAAGCGGGACCATACGTCCCTGTTCGCTCGAATAACGGTGGGTGCAGAGCGTGAAGGCGTCCTGAAGCCTGTGCGTCACCAGCAGCGATGGAGTTGCGCGCACGTCGCGTTGCTTCACGATGAGTTCGATGATGGTCTCGGAGGTAACAGGATCCAGGCCGCCTGTGGGCGAGTCGTAGAGGATGAACTCCGGTTGGTTGATGAGGGCGCGGGCAATGGCGACGCGCCGCCTCATGCCGCCGGAAAGGCTCGAAGGATAGAGATCGAAGGTCTGCTCGAGGCCTACGAATCGCAGCGCATCGTGCGCGCGCGCGTCGATTTCCTCGTCGTGCACACCTTCCTGGATCAACTGGTAGGCGACATTGTCGCGGACCGTCAACGAATCGAAGAGCGCGCCCTCCTGGAAGACCATGCCGGCCCGTGCCCGCAAGGGAAAGAGCTTTTCCTCGGGCATGTGGGAGATGTCCTCGCCGAATAACTCCACGCTGCCCTCGAGCGGGCGCAACAGTCCGAGAATGAGTTTGAGCAGGACGCTTTTGCCCACGCCGGCAGGCCCGAGAAGAATGCGCGTCTCCGCGGGCGCCACCATGAAGCTGACGTTCTCAAACACCGGCGGTCCATCGAAGCCCACGGCGACGTTGTGCAACGCGACAACCGGGCCCCCCTCGGGCGCCGGCGGTGGGAGTTCGGTAACGGGAACGGTGGCTTGGATCATGAAGGCAACAACGAGAGCAGGATGTGAGTGATGAGGAAGTCGACAAAGATGATGAGCACGGAAGAGTTCACCACGGCCGAAATCGTGGAGCGGCCCACGCCTTCCGTGCCACCCGTGGTCCTCATCCCGTAGAAACAGCCGATGGAAGCGATGATGTAGCCGAAGACGAGCGGCTTCACGAGTCCCTGGATAATATCGGGATAGGCGAGGTGCTCGTAGGCGTTGTTAAAGTACTGGGTGCCGTTCTGGTGGTTCAGAAAGACGGTGACCGCGGCGCCGCCCATGATGCCAAAGGCGTCGGCCACGATGGTGAGGAACAGAAGCATGGTGATGGTGGCAAAGATGCGCGGCGTTACCAGTTTGCGTATGGGATCGACACCCAGGGCGCGCATCGCGTCGATCTGCTCGGTGACAACCATGGAGCCAAGTTCGCTGGCCATCGAGGAGGCGTTGCGGCCCGAGACCATGATGCCGGTGAGCACCGCGCCCAGTTCGCGAATCATCGTGAGACTGACGAACTGACCGGTGACGGCCGTGGCCCCGAATTCCGAAAGTGTGGCCGAAGACTGGAGCGAGAGCACGCCTCCGGTAAAAAATCCCGAGAGGATGACGATGGGCAGCGAACCGAATCCAATGATGTCCGACTGAATGAGGAAATCCGTCCAGTAAATGGGCGGACGGAAGAGATTCATCAGGGCCCGCCAAGCAAACAGCGAATATTCCTGGACGGTCTGCACGACTTGTTTGGCGGTGCGTTCGATTGTCTGGATCGCCATAAATTGCCGGCCTTGCAATCGAGAAGATTGCGGCGCTTCCCAGCACAGGATAGCGCATGGCGGGGACGGCCATAAGAATCGGCGTCGCCGATTTCGCCTCCCAAGGGCCGGAGTGCGGTGAATCTCCTGCCGGAACGCGGTGTAGCGGGAGTCATTGCCGGAACCGGGAGGCAGCCGGTACCATGCGGAGAGACCGGTACCCGCGCAGTGCAGGGATCCCGCTCGTACACACGGCCGGCTGGAGAGATCGCGATGCAAGATGGCACAGGATCGAGCAGAAGGAGTTTTCTGAAGATGGCGGGCGGAGCTGCCGCGCTGGTTTCCACCCTGGACAGCGTGGGCGCAGCTGCGGAAACTGCTCCACCGCAATCCGGCCGCACTGAGCATTCCGGCCGCGCTGCACAAGCCGGAAGCGGGCCGAATTCGGCCGCCGCCGGCACGGGGCTTGTGGAGTGGGCGAATCCTCTGCAGGGGACGGACTCGACATCCCTCTTCTCGCGCGGTAATACGCTGCCCATCGTCGCAGTCCCGTTTGCCATGGCGCACTGGGCGCTGCAATCGAGCGACAAGAGCGCCTGGTTTTTTCAACCCCGCGACGAACGCCTGCAGGGCATTCGCTGCACCCATCAGCTCAGCCCCTGGCTCGAAGACTACGGTTTTACCACCTTTCTGCCGTTTAACGGCGATGCTCGGCCGGATGCCGCGGCGCGCGCTTCAAGCTATCGCTCGGCAGAGCTCGAGATTGCACCGCACGCGTTGAAGGTGCAGCTCATGCGCTACCGCTGTGCGCTGGAGCTTGCGCCCACTGAACGCGGGGCCGCCATGCGCTTTACGTTTGAGGAATCGGGACCGGCGGGCGTCTTCATCGACCTCCCCGGCAACGATGCAGAGGCGTCTTGTGACACAGCCAACGGAATCGTCAATGCCTCGACCACGTACAACCACGGCGGCGTTCCCAAAGGATTTGCCACTCGTTATGCAGTGCGCTGCGATGCCAGGATCACCGGGTTCGAGTTAAAGCCCATCAGTGGGCGGCGTGTGGCCGTCGTTCGCTTCATGGCGGAGGCGGGAAAGCCGATCACACTGCGCGTGGGCACGTCGTTCATCTCTGCCGATCAAGCCGCTCTGAATCTCAGGAGCGAGATAGGCGATAAGCTCTTCGAGCAAGTGAAGAGCGAAGCTGCCGCAACCTGGGAAGCGGCGCTGGGCCGGGTGCGCATTCACGGTGCATCGGAAACTCAGCGCAGAACCTTTTACTCGTGCCTCTACCGCTGCCTGCTCTTTCCCCGCATCTGGCACGAGCGCGATGCCAGCGGCAACATTGTTCACATGAGCCCTTACAGCAGCAAAGTGGAACCCGGCCCGATGTACGCCGACCACGGCTACTGGGACGTGTATCGCGCGTGGTACCCGATGATGGCGCTCATTTATCCGGAGCGATTGACCGAAATTCTTCAGGCGTGGGTGAACGCGTACAAGGAGGGTGGCTGGTTCCCGCAGTTTCCCTGCCCCGGCTATCGCAATTGCATGACGGGCAGTCCCACCGATTTCGTTTTTGGCGACGCGGTGGCAAGGGGCATCACGGGATTCGATGTGCAGGCCGCCTTCGAAGGATTGAAGAAGCACGCCACGCAGCCGGTTGCGCCAAAGCTGGGATACGGCCGTCCGGCGGTCGCGGAATATCTGAAGCTCGGCTATATTCCCTTTGGAGCCGTGGCCGGCGCGGCAGCCGAGACGCTGGACTCTGCCTACGGAGATTTCTGCATCGCCCAGGTGGCCCGCGCCGCGGGCAAACCGGACGAAGCGGCAGCGTTTGAGCAGCGCTCGCGCAACTGGCGCAACATCTTCGACCCCGCCACGCGCTTCCTGCGCGGCAAGATGGCCAACGGATCGTGGCAATCGCCCTTCGATCCGCACACATGGGGTGGCGCCTATGTGGAGGGTGGCGCCTGGCAGTACCGCTTTGCCGTGCCCTGGGATCCAGAGGGACTTATCGAAGCGATGGGCGGCAAAACCGCCTTCGTCGCCGCGCTCGAAGACATGATCACGCAGGCGCCGGTTTTTCATGTGGGCACGTACGGCGACGAGATCCACGAGATGTCGGAGATGGCAGCGGTTGATTTCGGGCAATATGCGCATTCGAACCAGCCGGTGCATGCATTTCTCTATATGTTTGCGATGGCAGGGCGGCGCGATCGCACGCAGTACTGGGCCCATCGCGTGTTGAACGAGTTATACACGCCCGACAACTTTCCCGGCGACGAAGATACCGGCTCCATGAGCGCGTGGTACATCCTGAGTTCGCTGGGAATTTACTCGCTCTGCCCCGGCAAGCCGGATTGGGTGCTGGGAGCCCCGCTCTTTGAAGAGGCCGAGATTCGCTTCCCGGACGGACATGCGATTCGCATTGAGGCGCAGAGCAGCAAGGCGGGTGCGTTCCTCAACCACGTGACGCTGAATGGCGCTGAAGTGCGTGAGGCCGTGGTGCCGCACGCGGCATTTCTGAAAGATGCGCGGCTGGTGTTTTCTGCAGTATAGCGTCCTGACTTTGTAATCTCGTGATAGATCGTTGAGATGTGTGGGCCAAGAGGCCCACACGACAGCCGACCAGGAGGCCGGCGTTCCATTCAAAAGCGCGCCGCTGGACACTGACCGCATTTACAATGAAATCTATATGATCCGCTTCTCTACCGCAGGGGAATCCCACGGCGAGGCTTTGATTGCGTTGGTTTCCGGTCTTCCCGCCGGCGTTCCCGTCGATCTTGAATTTGTGAACCGCGAGTTGTGGCGCCGACAGCAGGGCTTTGGCCGCGGCGGCCGCATGAAGATCGAAACCGATCAGGCGCACGTGCTCTCCGGTGTGCGCCACGGACGGACCATTGGCTCTCCCGTCGCCATCGAACTCATCAACCGCGACTGGAAAAACTGGCAGGAGAAATTGCCGGTAGAAACCGGCGATCCCGCGAAGCATCGCGCGGTGACTTCGCCTCGGCCTGGCCACGCCGACCTTGCCGGCGCGCTCAAATACAACTTCCCTGATGCGCGCTACGTGCTGGAACGCGCCTCGGCGCGTGAGTCGGCGGCCCGCGTAGCCGCTGGCGCTTTCGCCAAGCTCATGCTCCGCGAACTCGGCATCGAGATCGCGAGCCACGTGATCCGCGTGGGCCGCGTCGACCTTGAGCGCGATGCGACGTGGGAAGAGATCGCCGCGCTTGCCGGCAAAGAGGAGGTGGTTCTGTCGTGCGTCGACGCCGCCACCGAAGCGCGCATGAAAGAGGAAGTGGAAACGGCAACGCGCGCCGACGACACCGTGAACGGTGTTTTTGAAGTGATTGCGCACGGCGTTCCCGCTGGCCTTGGCTCCTACGCGAACTGGGACGATCGCCTCGACGGCCAGCTTGCATGGGCCGTGATGAGCTTGCAGGCCGTGAAGGCCGTTGAGATTGGGCGCGGCATGGAAGCCGCGGCGTCGTTTGGCTCGCGGGTTCACGATCCCATTCATTACGCGACGGAAAACCCTCCCGGCCGGCCCACGCGCTTTACGCGCCCGCACAACAATGCCGGAGGCGTCGAGGGCGGCGTCTCGAACGGCGAAGACATCGTAGTGCGCGGGTACCTGAAGCCGATCTCGACCCTGCGCCAGCCACTCGAGTCGGTGCGCTTCGATACCCGCGAGCCCACCAGCGCAAGTTATGAGCGCAGCGATATTTGCGTGGTCCCCGCGGCAGGCGTGGCCGCTGAAGCCATGGTGGGCCTGGTGTTGGCCAATCTGGCCCACGAGAAGTTCGGCGGCGACTCGCTAACGGAATTGAAACGAAATCTTGACGGATACATCGAACAGATACGAAAGTTTTAGGAGCAGAGGCACTAATACCGGTCCTCCGCAGATTCGTTTCGACGGTAGAATGGTATAGACGAGGTGAATTGTATGGCCGATTTGAATTTCGACCCAATTATCGGCGAGGAAGTCTGTGTTCTCGGCCGTATGGAATTCTTCAAGATCATTAACGTTCAACCTTCTTGCCGGATCGCGCCGCCGAATTTGCAGAACATCGCTGCCGGTGCATTGGGCTTGGGCACAGTGGATTTGCAGATTTTGGGCAACAACACCATTTTGGAAGGAGTGCCTTGGGCGCTTCTGCAGTACAACGATGAAACACGTCCCGTTCGTCGCACCATCGAATGGCTCAAGACGAATCCCGACGGTCGGAGATATCCCGATTACATCGTCGACTACGAAGTTGAAACCGGAAATGACCATGCCGGTAATCCGTCAATCTTCGTGCGTTTTTTGGTCGATCCGGATTACTTCTATGAGAATGGGCGCGCATCTCAGGAAAAGATTGCCCAATTGAACGAGTTTACAGACGAAGTTCAACAGACATTGCTTTCCCTTGGACTGAATCGCTGGACCTATGTACGGGCTGGTGAGGCGCGGAGGGAGCTCGATGTCGCTAGCTGAGGAGCTGCTTGCGCACGCACGGTTCCTGGCGAATCTCGATCCGCGCACAACCTCACAGGCCAACATCAGGCGCGCAATTTCCGCCGCGTACTATGCTGTTTTTCATCTTCTCGCCGCGGAAGTCGCCGCACAGGTCAGTCCTGACATTCCGGCAGGACTTCGAGAAAGGACGCAAAGGGCACTGGATCACAGGCAGATGCTGAAGGTGGCCAAGGCTTTTTCTCAGGCCGGAGCGACAAGAGCCAAGGATCTGCCAGACGATATTATGTTGCCCGATTCGGTTTCCCAGGAACTCGCTTCGATCGCCAACATCTTCAAGGAACTGCAGGAAGCGCGTCATCTGGCTGACTACGACGTGCTGAAGCAGTTCAATCCGATCGATGCAGACACTATGGTGCAAAAGGCTGAGAAGTTCTTCAAGGACTGGAAGACGGAAAAAGGCTCCAGCAACACGCCGGTTTTTCTGGCGGCGATGATTTTCGGCAAAGATTGGAACAAGTAATAAGCATCACACTGATGGGTAGATTCACTTTTCTCAGGCAGAAATGATTCTCAAGATTCTCAAATATCCTGAGCCGGTGCTGGAGCAGCCCGGCGAACCGGTTACGGAGTTCGACGCCGAGCTGCGCAAGCTGGTGGCCGATATGTTTGAGACCACGTACGCCTCGCAGGGCATCGGGCTGGCTGCGCCGCAGGTGGGCGTGTCCAAGCGCCTCACCGTCGTCGACCTGAGCATGGGCAAGGACCGCGAACAGAAACTCGTGCTGATCAATCCTGAGATTATTGTGAGCGAGGGCAAGCAATACGAAGAGGAGGGCTGCCTGAGCTTTCCTGATATTCGCGAGAAGGTGGCGCGCGCGGCAAAGGTCCGCATACGCGCGCAGGACGAAAACGGCAAGTGGTTCGAGATGGATGGTAACGAACTGCTGGCGCGCGCCTTCCAGCACGAGATCGACCACCTTGACGGCGTGCTGTTCATCTTCCGCATGAGCGCGCTCAAGCGCAGTCTCAACCTCCGCAAGATTCGCAAGTTGCAGAGCGAAGGCACCTGGTAAGACAGCCATGACAAATACGGCGCGCCCTCTCAAGCTGGTGTTCTGTGGAACGCCCCAGTTCGCCTCTCCAACTTTTGACGCGTTGCTCGCCGCGGGACACGACGTCGCTCTGGTGGTTTCGCAGCCGGACCGTCCCGTGGGCCGCGATCGGCAAATCGCTCCAACGCCCGTAAAGCAGGCCGCTCTGGCCGCCGGTCTTGCCGTCACGCAACCGGAAAAGATCCGCAACAACACCGAATTCCGCGCGCAGCTCGAAGCCATCGCGCCCGACGCCATTGTCGTGGTGGCCTACGGGCGCATCATTCCGCCGTGGATGCTTGCGCTGCCGCGGCTCGGCTGCATCAATCTGCACGCTTCGCTGCTGCCCAAGTATCGCGGCGCCGCGCCCATTCAATGGGCCATCGCCATGGGCGATGCCTTTACCGGCAACACCACCATGCTTCTCGAAGAAGGCCTCGACACGGGCCCGATTCTGCTGCAGCGGACCCTCGAGATCGCACCGAATCAGACTGCGGCCGATCTGTTTCCTGTGTTGGCAAACGCGGGAGCGCCGCTGGTCGTCGAGACCCTGGACGGACTTGTCCGTGGAACGCTTCATCCGCAGCCGCAGAATCACGAAGGCGCCACATACGCGCCGCTGCTCGACCGCGAAGACGGCCGCATGGACTTTGCCGCGCGTTCGGCGACGGAACTGTACAACCGCTGGCGCGGATTTCAACCCTGGCCCGGCGCCTTCACCGCTCTTCATGGCAAGAAGCTGATCGTGCATCGCATGGCGGTTGTGCACGAGAGTTACGCTGAGCAGTTGGGCATCGCCGCTCCGGGCTCGGTGCACGTCCAGAACGAACGCCTCTTCGCCTGTTGCGCCGGCAACACCTGGCTGGAGTTGCTTGAAGTGCAGCTCGAAGGCAAGAAGCGCCTCGATGCCGCCGAGTTCCTGCATGGAAACGCGCTCGCGGCAGATGCGCGTCTGGGTTGAGCGCCATGCCCGCCATTTCTCCAGCGCGCAAAGCCGCTTTCCGCATTCTTCTCGCTGTCGAACGCGGACAGGCGCACGCCGACGATCTTCTAAGGGCCGATGACGTTAACAAACTCGCACCCACGGACCGCCATCTGGCCACGGCTTTGGTGCTGGGCGTGCTTCGCTGGCTGATTTGGCTCGACCAGCAGATTCGCCCGCTGCTGAAGCGTCCCAATGCCCGGCTCGATCCTGAAGTCCTAGTCGCTCTCCGCCTCGGCGCATTTCAGCTCCGGTTTCTCGACCGCATTCCCGACCACGCCGCCATCGATGAGAGCGTGGAACTCACGAAACAGTCGGGCCATCGCTTTGCCGCTGGAATGGTCAACGCGGTTCTCCGTAATGCCGCGCGGAGCACCACTGCGTGGGGCACCACTGCGTGGAGCAGCCTTTTGGAGGAGGAAGGTAGTAAGTTGGCGGCGGTTCAGGCGCACCCCGCGTGGATGGTCGAGCGCTGGACATCAATCTATGGCGCGAAAGCGATGCAAGCGATCTGTCTCCACGGCCAGAGCCAGCCGCGAATGACCGTGCGCATGGGGAGTCCCGCCGCTCAAGACGAATTGAGCGAGGCGGGAGTCGAGCTTGCATCCGGCGAGCTGCTCACCGCCGCGCGCACCGTGGTTTCGGGCGATGTAACGGCCTCGGCGGCCTTTCACGAAGGGCGTGCGCGCTTGCAGGATGAAGGATCGCAGTTGGTTGGTGAGCTGGCTGCGGGTATAGCCGCGGATCTCAGCCAAGACAAGGAAAAAATCCAAAACCAGGGAAAAATTCTCGATGCGTGTGCGGCGCCCGGTGGCAAGACGCTCATCCTCGCGGAACGAATCCCCCACGCGCAGATTGTCGCTTGCGAATCGAGTCCGCGGAGGCTTGCCGAATTACATAAACGTCTCGCCGCGTATGCCGATCGCGTGGAATGCCGGCTTGCCGATGCGGCGGAAATTGAAGAAGAAGCTGCATTCGATCTTGCGCTGGTGGACGTGCCGTGCAGCGGGACAGGCACGCTGGGCCGCAATCCTGAAATCCGTCATCGTTTGCAATTGGAGGATTTTCCGCGGCTTGCCGAACGCCAGCGTGACATCTTGCGCGCGGCTTCGCGCGCCGTTCGTCCCGGTGGGTGCGTGGTCTACTCAACGTGTTCGCTGGAGCCGGAGGAGAATGAGCAGGTCGTGGCCGCGGTTCTCTCTGAAAATCCGAATGTGCGGCAGAGTTCGCTTGCGCCGGCCATCGAGGCGCTGCAACAGAACGGCATTCTCAGTCCAGAGGGCGCGGATCGGATGCGGCAGTGTCTCACGCCTGAAGGCGCGCTGCGCTTGTTGCCCGGCGCAGTGCCGACCGATGGCTTCTATCTTGCGCTGATCGAGAGATCAGCTTAGAACTTATTGGGAAATTGCACATCCAGGTAGCGCCGCTCTCCAGAGCGGCTCGACTGGCGGCGTCCACGCCGCCAGAAACGATGTGTGGGCCGGGAGGCCCACACGACAGCCGGCCAGGAGGCCGGCGCTACCTTTTCCCCGGGCGAGCCTCCAATGCGGCTCTTATGCGCTCTCCGGCTCCAGGCGCAAGGCTGCAAAATCGCACTCCAGCAACGCGCACAGTGCTTCCACAACCAGGTTGTGATCGTCGCGCTGCGGTAGTCCGGACACGGTCACGCTGCCGACGATACCTGCGTTCTCGACAATGAGCGGAAAGGAGCCGCCGTCGGCCGCATAGTCCGCGACCAGCAGTCCGTAGCGCTCCAGCAGCGTCGTCCCCTTCACTTTGAGCGTCATTCCAACAGAGTAGGAACTGCGATGGAACCGCGCCACCACGTTGCTCTTGCGGCGCACCCATTCTGCGTTGTCGGAAGTGGTGCCGTCGAGCGCCGCATAAAATAACGGTTGCCCGAAACGCCGTACATCGATCACCAGGCTGAGGCCGCGCTCCGTCGCCAGGGTGCGAATACGGGTTCCCAGTTCCCACGCAAACTGCGCATCGAGGCGCGGCAGGCGCAGTTCCCGTTCCTGGCTTGCAATTTTTTCCAAGTCCTCGCTCAGACCCATGCCGTTTTTCTCCTGTCTGCTTCTACTTCACCACTGTGAAATGAACAATCGTGCTCTGGTCGATGCGTGAGCCGGCGGCGGGGGATTGCGACAGCACGGATCCAGGCTTAGCCGGCGGACGAAGCGGTGCGTCTCCGCTGCCCATCGCAGCCACCGGCACATCGACAAGGTTGGGCGGCCCGGTGCGAATGCCGACCTTCGCCAAGGCCGCGTTGGCGCTCGAAATCGGCCATCCGGCAAAGTCCGGCATCACGTATCCATCCGGGGTTTCATCGTCCGGCGCAGCTACCAGCAGGTTCACGCTTGGCTGCTCGATGCCCTGCGCGTGCGCGGGCGGATCCTGCGCAAGCACCGTTCCCGCCGCGGCATCCTTGTCGGGAAGGCGCGCAATCTCGCCCACTTCAAGACCTGCGCGGCGCAGTTCCAGCGACGCTACGCGCTCATCCACGCCCACCGTGTCGGGAACGTCGACCTTCTGCGGTCCCAGGCTCTCCGCCACGCGCACATGCCACTCGCGACGCACCACCGTGCCCGCAGCGGGCGACTGCGACACGATGTGACCGGCAGCTACATCGCCCGAATAGTAGCGGTTGTCGACGTCCAGATTCAGTCCCAGGCCGGCGGTTTCGCTCAGAGCGTCGGCCACCGTCATGCCCTTCAACGCAGGCACCTGCACTTCGGCGCCGTGAATCGCAAATTGCATGGTCGCAATGGCGGCCAGCAATGCCACGGCCACGAGAAGCAGCAGCAGCGAAGCCACTTGAAAGAAGTTCGCGATGGCGCGGGTATTCATGAGTTCGGATCGAGGGCGCAAAATTGGGCCGCAGAATTGGGGCGCAAACCAAGCCGCAAGCCCTAACGGGTATTATCCGTCACCGGCTCGGGATGGATGGTGACGCGGTACACCTCGGGGCACTCCAGCTTGAAGCGGTCTTCAAGCTCCGTGATGGCTTCGTGGACGCGGTGCATGGGCAGATCGTCGGGCAAGGTGCAATGGCATGTGACAGAGATGTGCTCGCGCGTGCGGCCTACGGCGATGGCATGCACGTCCACAATTTCCTGGATTCCCGCGGCCGCGGTGCGTAGCGCCAATTCAATCCTGCGGTCTTCCACAACCACGTCGTCCGGCTGTTCGATCGTCGCGGGCTCGCTCTCGATGTGCGTCAGCACGGAGTCAATTTCGGGAACTTCGCGCAGAATCTCCGCTTCCATTGCGGTGACAAAGCTGTGCGCCTCACTGAGCTTCTTGTTTTCGTCGATTTCGACGTGCAGTTCGACCTGCATGCGCCCATGGCGCGACTGGACACTGAGCTCATGCACCGAAACATTGTTGCGCGCGGCTACGGCGCGTACGCGATCGAAAATGCTCTCGGTCCGGGATTCGCGGGGGATGGTGTGGATGACCACGTCGGCCGCGGGCAGCACGCGATGCACTGCGGCCGTAGCCGCATTCACGAGTTCGCCGGTGTGCTCGAAGGTGAATCGCCGCGGCAGAGCCAGCGTGAGATCGACAAAGTAGCCGGCGCCTGCGCGCCGCACTCGCGCCCGCTCCACGGCCAGCACGCCATCCACGCGCTCCACCTCGCGCATCAGGCGGCGCCGCGTTTCCGCGGGGATTTCATCCAGAAGCGCGCCCACAGCTTCGTGACCCAGGCGGATGGCCATGCGCAGAATCAGGAGCGAAACCAGGATGGCCGCGCACGGGTCGGCGAATTGCAGTGCGGCAATCCCGAAGCGCGATCCGAGCCACGTAGCAACCAATCCGGCCAGCACCGCGAACGTGGCCCAAATGTCTGAGGCAAAGTGGAAGGCGTCCGTCGCCAGGGCCGGCGACCCGGTGCGCAGGGCCACCGCGCGCAACTGCCGCGAGCGCCATAAATCCACGGCGATCGAAGTGACCAGCACCAGCACCGGCCAGAGGGAGTGGTGGAGATTCACAGTGTGGTAGATCATGCGGGAGACGGCTTCCCACACGATCCACGCGCAGGAGAAGGCCATCAGGCCTGCCTCGGCGAACGCCGACAGGTTTTCGATTTTGCCGTGGCCGTAGGTATGGTCTTCGTCGGCCGGCTTGTCGCTCACGTTCACTGAGAAGAAGGTGAGCGCGGAGCCCGCCAGATCGAGCCCCGAGTGCGCCGCGTCAGAAAGCACACCCAGGGAGCCGGAGAGCAGGCCGGCGCCGAGCTTGAGCAGCGTCATCACGGCCGCGGCCGCCATGGAGAGCCACGCCACGCGCCGCTTTTCGGCAGAGAAGCTTGAAACGGGAGGCTCGGTGGCTCGCGAACTGGAGACGGCGGAGGTCATCTTGGCTCTAGACTACCGGTGGCCGCGTGGCCGTGTACAACCCCGCAATGGAGAAGGTGTAGGGCTGCCAGGCACAGTCCACATAACCCGCCCGCCGCAGCATCTCCAGCATCTCGCCGGGCGCCGGAAAGGCGCCGACCGAGTTCGGAAGGTAGTTATAGGGACCGTCTTTGCCGCAAATCAACCTGCCGATGGCTGGCAGTACGCGCCGGAAGTAGAGTGCATAGGCCTTGCCCATCAGTCCGCCCGGCTCGCTGAACTCCAGAATCCCCAACTGTCCGCCCGGTTTGAGAGTGCGATGAAACTCGCTGAGACCGGCTGCGTAGTTGGCAAGATTGCGGAAGCCAAAGGCCGTGACAATCAGATCGAGCGACTCGGCACGCAGCGGGAGATGGAGCGCATCGGCCTCGATGGCGATCGCATAGGCCGCTGCGTTTGATTCCTTGCCGTTGCCAGGCGCCCCGAGCGTCTGCCGCCCAAACTTTTGCGCTCCGCGGCGCAGCATCGCTGGGGCAAAGTCGCCGGCGAGAATCGGCCGCGCTCCCCGTGGACGCAACTTCAGCAAAGCCATGGTCAGATCGCCGGTGCCGCAGCAGATATCCAGAATCTCCGCGTCGGGCCGGGCCAGAACATCGCGAAACCGCCGCGCCGCCCTGCGCCACCACAGTCGGTCAACGTTCGCCGAGAGTACGTGATTCAGCAGGTCATAGCGCGGTGCAATCGAGTCGAACATCTGCCGCACCGCTTGTGCCGCGCCTGCTTCGTCTTCCGTGCCAATCGGTCTGGCTCCCGTTGCCGGCATGATTTCTGATTCCCTCGCTTGGGTCTCGATGCCACAATGGCGTCGGTGGCACTTTTCTTCTTCTTATGCTATCGTCTCGATCGACCTGCACGAATGAGCCGCCGCTCCTTTCCGCCCTTCAAGCAGCACCCAAAAGGGTATAGGCTTGAATTAGCTGATGGCCGCCGCTTCCCTATCCGTCGCTTCCTCCATGACGCCGCACCCGCCGCTGACCGACAGCCACGGGCGCGTGATCCATGATCTGCGTGTCTCCATCACCGACCGCTGCAACTACAAGTGCGTGTATTGCCGGACGGGCGAAGCCGGAGCCCAGTATCCGGAATTGGCCGGTGAAGAATATCTGCGCCTGATCAGGCTTTTTGTTGGCCTGGGAATTACCAAGGTCCGATTGACTGGTGGCGAGCCGCTTTTGCGGCGCGGCGTCGTTGAGCTGGTCGGGGAGTTGGCGCGCATGCGCACACCGGCAGGCGATTCGCTCGACCTTGCTATGACCACCAACGGCCATCTGCTGGAGTCGCTCGCCGGCCCGCTCAAAGCCGCCGGGCTCAACCGCGTGACG
>Ga0182014_10004848_pt1 | contig 15199 bp, 16 predicted proteins | sample 612S2DmetaG_FD_120489 | JGI IMG/M metagenome (GOLD analysis project Ga0182014, IMG submission 120489) | Permafrost microbial communities from Stordalen Mire, Sweden - 612S2D metaG | ecosystem: Environmental > Terrestrial > Soil > Wetlands > Permafrost | place: Sweden: Stordalen | collected... | reverse complement strand
TGTTCCCCAGGATCCAATCCGGGCGCTGCCCGCAGGGATCACTAGCCGTGTCGAGCCGCTTCCGCCTGACTCCGGGCGCGGCTATCATCACCACGTGGCGGGCAGCTGTACCTTTACCGGCAGTGGTCCATGCAGTGGTCTAGACCTTTCCGTGCCGATGTTTGCTCCATGTTTGCTCGGATGCCCCGGTACGCCCCGGCACCATCCGGTATCCGCAGCACAGCCCGGATACGGGCGACCGGACAGAATGGCAGCTCCCGGCACGTGCTAGCATTTTTTGACAGCAGCTCAAGAAGAATAAACGAACAGAGCAGCGGACTCTTAATCTGCGGGTTCGGGGTTCAAGTCCCTGGCGGCGCACCCATTCTGACCTGGGGTTTTATCACTTCAGGTCGTTTTTTATGTGCCCGATTTGTCCCCATGTTGGATCCGTGTTAGCTCGCGTGTTAGAACCGGGGCGCGGCGGGCTTGTCAAATCTGGCTGGATCCGGGGCGCAGCGGGGACCGTGGTGGCCAAGTTGGCTAGACAAGTCTCTAGCCAATGGTCTGGACCTCTGGCGCCGTCCCTGGAACCGGGGTCCGGGTCTCCCTGGCGGCCCCGTCACACACCGTGAAACCTACTGGTAAACGCCCTGAGAGGTGCCACGTCGGCTTGGCCGGGCACGGCCTGCTCGGTAATGTCGTTCATGTGCGTGTGGTGGCGGCACGGTGTTCCCGGGCGGTGGTGCTGGCACCCGACTCCGCTCGAAGCGGCAAGTCCGCTGGGCACGCCCGGCCAGAAGAGGGATCTCGGCGAACGATCCTCTCGACGACGACGGGTTCGCCCGCATTCCCGGCCGGTGGACCCGCAAGTAGCTTCCGATCTGGCAACCAAGCCGGGACAGTCCCACTCAAGCTCGCCGTGATCCAGATCCTGATGTGCCTGCGCCTTCAGGCCCAAGAAAAAGAGCGAGCACAGCTGCATGCCGCGTAGTCCGACGCAGGTCAACGCCAGGTCCACGCCGGGCCGCCCCGTCACCGCTGCACCCCCTGCTCGGCTGATCCGACGGACGCACATGCAAAGCCTTTTCATCCTGGAGGTTCGCCACGCTGGCGTATAAATCGTCGCTCACTGCCGGTAGTTTTATCGCCATGACCGAGAGCCACCTCATGGTTCTTTCCCCGCTGCCGCGGTTCCGAGGAGGGATTCTGTGACCAGTAGCCTTCCCAGCTGGGCGGGGTCGGTTGACGTGAAAGCCCTGGCGCATCTGCTCGGCCTGCACAGTGAGAACGACTGGCTTGACTACAAGCGGCAGTGCGATCTGTCGTCGGCGCGTGGTGTCGTGGAGCTGGCCAAGGATGCCGGGGCGATGATGATCACCGGCGGCTACATCCTCATCGGCGCGGACGACCGCGGGGAACCGTCCGGCGATGTCAATCACCTTGAACTGTTCGATACCGCCGTGCTGCATGACAAGCTCGCCCGCTACCTGCCGGAGCCCTTCGAGATCCGCTCGACGACTCACCGCCACGAGGGCCAGTCCTACGCCCTGCTGTACCTCCTCCCCGACCCGGACGGCTTCTGCGTATTCAGGCGCGACGGCACTTACCAGGACGGCAACCGCGAGAAAGCCGTCTTCCGCGCCGGGGAGGTCTTCGCCCGTCACGGCACGCGCAGCGAGCGCTGGACCCAGGACGACATCCGGGTCATAAAGCAGCGGCTGCGCGCCGACGCCGACCGCGGCCGCGATCAGCAGGCCACGGCCCTCGCGATGCTGAACGACCTTCCCAGACGGCTCGGCGGGGCCGGGCTGTGGCTGGCGATAGCCGTGGCCCCTCAGTACCCGGCGGCAGGTCCTGCGATGATCAGCCCCGATGCGGCGCAGCAGTTCATCAGGGACTGGCAGGTCGCCCAGGCGCCCATCGAGATCCTCGGCTTGAGTGACTCGGCACACCGGCAGATCGGCAGCGTCGTGGTCCAGGACCCTGCGGGCGGGAGAGGGAAACCGCACTGGTGGGTGCTCGCGCTGCACGATGCGGGCGAGGCCGCCGGGGCGCACGTGCTGGCTCACCAGGTGGCCGCGAACCCCGTGACAGGCGACATTACCTGGCGCGGCCTGCCCCCGGGCGCTGCGGATGGGACGACCGTCCCAGTCCGGCGCGATGAGGTCGAGGTCCACTTGCTGACGTTTCTGGATCTGCTGACCGCGCACTCGGCGCATGTCGGCGCTGGCGGGACGGCGCAGGTCACCGCGATGCTCATCACGCCCGGCGCGGATGCCTGGACGCACGTGGCCGTGCTTGAGGAATTCACTGATGACGGCGAGAAGCAGCAAGGATGGCGGCTCGCGACAGCACGAGCCCGCCAGCCCCTGGGCGACGTCGCCTCAGTAGCGGTGACCTGCACGGTGACGCTCGCGGAGATGAGGGACCCGAAGACGCGCCTGCGTGCCGCGCACCGCCTCGCCGCGGACCTGCTGGCAGTACTCGGCATCGACCAGCCGTCCCTTCTCACGCCCGAGGGCACCCTCGACCCCTACGGCGCGGCCACCGACCGCGATCAGATGGTCTACCAGCACGCCAGGCACCTGGGCCTGCCGGTCGGCCCGGTCGGCCCCATGGAACGGCGGCAGCGCTTTGAGGAGGAAATGCGGCAGGCAAGGGAAAACCTCCGCCAGCGGTAAGCCCCGCAACGTCTGCAAAGGAGCCGACGGCCTGTGACGGTAATCCATATAGCCGACCACGAGACCGAGCCGTTCACCTTCCTCATGCCCTCAGTGAGGCTGACCGGCATCTGGCTGCCGGATGCAGATGTCACTCCCGAGCAGTACCTACGGTACGCGGAACTCGACCTTGAGGACACAACGGACCGGGGCGCGATCAACGCCCTGGGAAACGCCAAGCGAGCCCTGCACCTGATCGTGGACACGCTGCTCCAGGGGTACGGCCTCCTCGCCCGGAACCACAAAGCGGGCTTCCCGCAGAAGCTGGAGCTGATCGACGCGGCCGGCCTGTTCTCGCTGTCGATCCTCGGCACGCTGAACCTCGAGCGGAACGTCATGGAGCACGAGTACCGGGCGCCCGCCCGAGCACGAGTGGAGGAGATGGTCGACGTCGGACGGCTCCTGCTGCTCGCGACCCACCGGATGGGCGAGCAGGTCCCGTATGAGTGCCTGGCCGGCTGGCAGGCCGACAAGGCACTCGGGGTCATCCAGCTCGATCCGGGAGCCGGCCAGCTCTCGTTCTTCAGGGCCACTGGGCCGACCCAGACATTCCCGCATGAGGGAACGGACGTGACGCTCCTTGAGCCGGTACGCGCCACCGACGGCAGTCTGCTGCCTGGAGTCCGGATAGATCCCGACCCCGCCTGGTCTGTAACCCTAAGCCACAAGAACAAGGATGAATGGCGTCCGCTGCTTACTCCTCTTGTCAGGCTCACCGACGCCAGTTCCGGTTTCCGCTCGCCGGTAACCAATGACGGGAGAATTGAGGTAACGATGACGACGACGATGTCACGCGACCAGCAGAAAGAGATCCAGGAGTCGATGCGCGGGAAAGGACGCCCGGTCCTCGACTACTCACGCTTCATGTTCGGCTTCGACTCCCCTTCAAGCTGAAGCAGTACGGCTGCCACGGCATTCGGCGACATTTCCCTGCGACCGGCCAGGCAATGGCCGCGCCCGGGTTCACCAGGCCGCGGCAGCCCGGCACCGGGGCGATAACTCTCGTGGCGGGTGACGGTGCCGGGACGGGTAGTGATCTGGTCTTGCACCCAGCGCAGTTCGGGCCGGTGAGGCAGGGCGGTGACGTCGAAGCCGAGTTCCTCGTTGAGTTCGCGGGCGAGCGCTACCGTGACCTCTTCGTCAGCGTGGACGAGGCCGCCAGGCAGCGAGTACTGGCCGCCGCCTGGCCGCTGACGGTGGATCAGTGCCACCTGTCCGTCGTGGAGGATGACGCAGCAGGCGCGGACCGTCAAAGTGGTAATCGGTCTGGCGTCGCTGGGCTGGGTACTGTTCACGAGTTCTGTTCTTGTTCCCGCGCGGCCACTCCGCAGCTGACGAGGCTGCCAACGTCGCGTGGACCCGGCGCGGCCGGTCGCAGCCGGGCAAGCGTCCGATACCCCCGGGTCATGATGTCCGCATCGTTGTTCGCGGAGCCCCACTGGATCGCGCTGACCGCGTCGAGCGCGGCGAGGTCCCGCAGCGCGGACTCCTCATCGGCGGTCAGGGCGCGCCCGTACCCGTCCAGGAAGGCGTCGCGCAGGAAGGGCTTGCCGTCCCAGGCGCCGTACTCAAGGCGGACAAGATCGCGGACGGCGGGACCTGGCTCGGCCCGCTCGAAGTCGATCAGGGCCAGTCGCCGGCTGCCGGGGTCCCAGAGGAAATTCCTGGGCTGGGCATCGCCATGCGCCGGGACGGCGGGCAGGCGCCGCGCGGTCTCTAGCAGGCGCGCGGCGTGGTAGCGGACGAGCTCCGCGTCTTCTGCTCCGAGCAGGGCACCTGCCCGCGCGAGGTGCTCTTCGGCCCGCGTGGCGACGCGTCCGGTTCCTGGGACCGCCGTGGCCGTAGTGGCACTGTGCAGGCGGCGCAGCAGCATTCCGGCCTGGCGGTGGATCTCCGGCTCGTCGGCCTCGGGGATGTGCGGGCCGCGGGCGATCTGGCCGGGCAGCGCCGTGATCAGGACAGCGCGCAGGCCCGGGTCCGCGGCCAGGAGCCGGGGAGCGCGGCCAGTGCCCAGGGCAGGCGTCCAGAGACGGTAGGCGGTCACTTCGCGCTCATGAAATCGCTGTGATTGGTGCTGTTTGAGGTAGAAACGCTCTCCGCTGGCGCTGGCCAGTTCCCAGACCCTGGACCCGTCCCGCGGCCAGGACCTGTCGGCGATGGTGACGGGCGGCCCGGCAGCCCTGGCCGCGAAGGCCTCCAGGCCGGGATCGGGGAATATGGTCACGGGCAGCTCGCGGCGCGGCTCAGATGGCCGCGGCCGCGCTCTGGAGGCGGCGGACGCGGACGAACTGGCTGGTGAACTCTTCGGTCCTTTTGCCGCGCTGCTTCCACAGCACGGCGAGCCAGCGCAAGGCGCAGGTCCGCTGGGCGGCCTCGAACCGGCGCTGGTCCCCGCCGCCGAGCCCGGCCAGGCAGATGATCTCGGCCCATGCCTGGTCATCGATCCCGGCCTGGCGGCTGCTGACGTGCTCGGTCAGGTCCGCGCAGTCGAACGCGAGGTCGCTGTACCCGGCGAACTCGTAGTCCACGACCCGGATGCTTGTCCCGTCCCACAGCCAGTTCAGGAGATTGGAATCGCCCCTGCTGAAAATTCGGCGGGCAGGCTCGGCGAGGCATGCGGCGTCGCCGCTGTCTTCCCACCGGCTGAGGATCTGCAGGAGGTCGCGGGTCAGCGCGTCGCAGGGGTGGCTCCTGATGACCGGTGCCCAGATGCCGGTGATGCGGCGGATGTAGTGGGATGCGGAGTCGATGCGTTCCAGGGTGGCCAGTTCTCCGTGCAGCGGGAGTTCCGCGTACTGGCGCTGGACGGAGGCCAGTGCCCGCAGCGGTTCCTGGCGGTCGCCGGCCTCGGGGAAGGGCCGGCCGGGCAGGGAGGTCATGCCGATGGCCGGCTGTCCGGGGTGCGGGTCTGCCCACAGGGGCACCGGTGCGCTGCCGACCTGATGTCCGGACATGAAGGTCAGGGACAGCCATTCCCGCTCGGCCCGGCACCGGTCGTCGACCCGGTAGATCTTGACGCACACGGGGCCGCCGGGTGACTTCCACTGGTACACGGCGTTGTTCCGGCCCCCTGACAGCGGCTGCGCTCCGGTCGCGAGGAGCTGGTCTTCTCCTACGGCGCGGGCCGCGTGGGCGCGGAGAACCGCGAGAACGTCGTGCGGCGTATTACCGGCTGTCGGCAGCATGAGAGTTCCGCTTGGTCACTGTTGATGCCCGGACGGTGAACGGGTCAAGCCTATTGCCCGCCGCCCCGGCCGGGTGGCATACCGGGCTGGATCAGTCCCGCGGCGGCCTGGCCGGGGCCGCCGCCAAGACCCGGGTGAAGGCATGTTCCCATATCGGGAGGACGAACCGGGAGAAGTCATGGGCGGCGGCGAACTCGCTGGCCGCTTGCGCCATCCTTTCCTGGCGGGCAGCGTTTTGGGTGAGCAGTCCGATCCGCTCCAGGAACTCCCGGTGACGGCGGGGTCGGACGGGTTTCCGCCGATGAAGGATCCCGTGACCCCGTCGGTCACCATGTCCGGGAGTGCTCCCATCGGGGAGCACAGGATCACCTCGCCCGCGGCGGCCTCCAGTGCCGCGGCCGCTGCCCGCAGGTAGCCCGGATGCACGATATCGATCTTCACTGGTACTCCTCTGCCGGGCGCGTGCACGGGGACCGGAACCGGCTGCCTGCGGCGGCGAGGACGGCAAGGACTGCCTCGTGCGCCTGGTCTTCGGCGAGGCCGGTGACGTCGACCGCGCGCAGGGACGGGTCGGCGGCGGCGAGGGCGTCGTAGGCGTCGTGCACGCGGTGCAGGTAGACGCGCTGCTCACCGGAGTAGGAGTGGCCCTGGCGGCGCTCGGCCCGCTGGATGGCCTGGCCGGGCGGCATGCGCAGCCAGAGGGAATGGTCGGCGGCCCGGCCGGCCAGGGCGCCGACTGCCGTGAGCCAGTCGATGGCCGGGCCGGCGGGCGCGTCGTGTTTCTGGAAGAGGGTGGCGAGGCTGTAGGAGTACATGGTGTGCAGGCCGCGGTCCTCGATCACGACGGCCCCGTCACCGAGTGCCGGGGCGATGAATGCGGGGAAGGTGTTCGCGCGGATCGCGGCGGCGAGGAATGTGTCGGCGATGACGCTGCCGTGGCGGGCGAACGGGTCACCCGAATCGAAGATCTGGAGCAGCTTCTGGCCGAGCGGGTCTTCCGCGCGGGTCAGGTTGTCGGGCAGGAAGACGGCGCTGGCGCCGGCCCGATTCAGGTGCTCTGTGAGCAGGCGGGCCTGGGTGGTTTTCCCGGAGCCGGGCAGTCCCTCGACGGCGATCAGCATGATCCTGCCTTCCCGCGTGCGTAGCGGGTTCCGGCGGTGGCGGCGCGGACGATGCCGAGGACCGGACCGGCCAGGCGCGGTGCCGCGGCGATCGTCGCGAGCGAGCCGAGGGTGTAGGGGCTGCCGTCGGCGTCCATGATGATGGCGCCGGCGGCGCGGGCGATGACGGCGCCGGCGGCCATGTCCCAGGGGCGGTTGCCGAGCGTGAGGCTGGCGTCGAGGGTCCCGTCGGCGACCAGGGCGAGATCGGCGGCGGCGGAGCCGAGCATGCGCACCTTCCCGGCGGAGGGCGCGAGCGCGGCATGGATTGCGAGCGCGGCCTGGTTCCGCTCGGCGGCGTCCGGGCCGGTGCCGTAGTCGCCGACCGCGATCATCGCCTCGGGCAGGCGGCTGGCAGATGAGGCCCGGACGGGGTGGCCGTCGCGCCAGGCGCCGGGCCCGTCGGCGGCCCAGTAGGTGCGGCCGAGTTGCGGGAGGCTGATGACGCCCAGCAGCGGCTGGTCGTCGTCGGCGAGGGCGAGGGAGATCCCGGTCAGGGGCAGGCCGCGGATGAAGTTGGCGGTGCCGTCGACGGGGTCGAGGATCCAGCGGAGGCCGTGTCCGGTGTCGCCGCCTTCCTCCTCGCCGAGGAACCCGATAGCCGGGGTGCGGTGGCGCAGGAAGCCGCGGGTGCGGCGCTCGACGGCAATGTCCAGATCGGTGACGACGTCGCGGTCACCCTTGGCGGTCACCTGGCTGACGGTGCCGGCGCACAGGTCACGGGCGGCGGCGCTGACGGCCTCGCGGGCGATGTCCAGGAGGGCGGGCAGGTCTGGTCTGGGCACTGTCGGTTCTCCGTATGCGGGGCGGTTCCCGCCGCCACCTGTGCCAGGTAGCTGAGCGCGCGGGCGGCGGATTCGCCGATGGGCGTATCGGTGTGCAGGCGGAGGGCGGGGACAGTGATCGGCTCCGCGTCTGCCTTGAGCTTCTGGTAGAGGGAGAAATCCCGGTTGGCGGCCGGGTGGCCGCCGCTGTGGCGGGCGGCGGCCAGCCGGTCGCGGGCGACGTGGTCCGGGCATACGCATTCGATGACTGCTAGCGGGCGCCCGGCGCGGGCGGCGAGGGCGGCGGCGTCGGTGATCTGGTAGGCGCGGGTGCAGGTGCGCTCAAGGATGACGGCCGCGTCCGGGCGGGCGGCCAGGTGCCGGGCGGCGGCCTGGTGGAGCAGGCTGATGACGAAGTCGTCCTGGGAGCGGCTGTATTCGGTGTGCGCGGCCCCGTAGAGGGCGTGCCGGACGCGGTCTTTGTCCAGTACCAGGCACGCCAGGCCGAGGTGGTCGCGGATCGCGGCGGCGAGGGTGCTCTTGCCGGTGCCGGGGAGCCCGGCTAGCTGCACGATCATGGTATCTGCGGGGCGGTCCCGGTCAGCGGGGGCCGGGCGGGCAGCTCCGGCCAGCAGCGGCGCACCAGTTCCCATCCTGCTGCGGCAGGCGGGGGAAGGGACGGCGCACTGGCGGTGGGCGGGGTGGCGTCGCTGCGGAGCGCGTAGCGGAGAGCGTCGGCAAGCCCGGGCCAGCGCGGCCGTGCGGTGAGGCGCGCGAGGGTGTGCGCGAACCCGTCGTCGCGGGCCAGGACCGGCAGCGGCTCGGGTGCCTGCGTCCAGGGCGGGGCAGGCACGCGGCGGGCGAGCGCGGCTGCTGCCGCGGCTGGGCCGTCTGCGTGTGCCAGGCGGCTGGTCAGGTCCACGGTGATGCCGGGCACGACCGGGTCGCCGAGGTCCCGCCGGAGCGCGGCGGCCCCGGGACCGGCCGGGGCGTAGCCGAGGCCGGCCAGGATCCGCGCGGCGGTGCCTGCCGTGCCGTCCGGGATGAGGATGTCGGCGTCGGTGTACTCGCGGGTGCCGCGGCCGTCGTAAAGCAGGCTGGCGCAGGCGATTCCGTTGATCGCCGCGGCGGGGATGCCGCAGGCGTCCAGCGCGGTGATGACGCGGGCGGTCTCGCGGTGGTGCAGCCGCCAGCGGTGCCTGTTGACGCGCAGCTGGGTGTCCAGGAAGTGCCGCACCGGGCGCGGCAGGCGGGCCGCGCCGTCGCGGCGGGTCAGCCAGTCGGCGACCAGGCAGGTCAGCTTCGCCAGGATCGCGTGCTCAAGCAGCACGCCGAACGGCTCGATGCCGCCGTCAAGGGGTCCGGGTCCGGTGCTGCGCGGGTCGCAGGCTGACCTGAGCACCTGGCAGGCGCTGGGGGTTCCGGTGCCGGGGAACGAGGCGGGCGCGGCGGGGGCGTTCACGGTAGCTCCACGAGGACTGAGCCGACGGCGCCGGCGAGTGCGGCCTGGTCGGCGCCGGCGTGGATCCGGTAGCAGGGCGCTGAGGCAAGGGCCGTCGCGGTGCGTGCCAGGTGGCCGTCGGTGACATGGCCTGGCGGGGCGGGCGCGAGCCAGTGGTTGGTGTGCGAGCCGGTGCCCTGATCGGGGTCGGCCATGAACATGCGGGTGCGTGTCACCGTCCGGAGCACCTCGGCCGGGGAGACCCGCTCGGTGCGGGCGTGGCGGCAGCCGGGATGGAGCTGCGGCCAGATCATCACGTCGGAGGTGAACCGGTCCGCGACCTTCCCGCCGCCGGCGAGGACGCGGGAGAAACCGGGCGGCTCGATGACGACCTTCGCCCGGAACATCCACAGGTCGGCGGCGGGGATGCCGCGCTGGGATTCGGGGACCAGACCGGCCAGGTGAGGCAGGGCGGTCAGGGTGCCGATCCCCGCGCGCAGGGGCTGGGGCCAGGGGTAGCCGTGCACCTGCTGGCCGTCCGCGTGCAGGAGGAGCCGGTCTCCGGTCACGTAATCGCCGCCGAGCCGGTGCAGGCTCGCCAGCAGTGTGGTGGTTTTGCCCCAGCCCCGGTGCCCGGCGACCAGGACTCCGCGGCCGCCGGCGGTGAATGCGGCGGCGTGGGCGTAGATCATGCCGGCGGCCAGCAGCTGGGAGGTCATCGCCTGGCGGGTCAGGCTGCATGCCCAGTACCGGGCCGCGTCCTCGCCCGCGCACTGGGCTCGGATGATCCGCCGGCCCGGGTCGGCCGTGATCAGCGTGGCCAGCGCGGGGACCCAGAACGCGCGCCCGGTGCCGCCGTCGTCGCGGGCACAGGCGGTGATCCCGGGGCCGACGTCGAGGCACTGATCGCCGGGACCAGTTGCGCCGGGGTCGGTGACAGCGGGGTCACAGGCTACCTCGACCTGCCAGCGGGCGGGCGTGCCCCCGGGCTGCTCCTGGTAGCAGTGCAGGCTTTTCCTTGCCTCGGCGAGGACGGCCATGCTGCTGGTGCGCAGCGCAACGGATGCCCCGGCCTGCCCGAACACGGCGGAGCAGGCGAGGTGTGCCCCGGTGCCGGTACTGCTGGCCGTGCGGCTCACCAGTGCTCCTGCCTGCCGGCGGCCGGGAGGCTCCGGCGTGCCCGGCCGCCGAGCCTGTCCAGCGCGTCCGGTGCGGCCGTGGCGAAGAAGGCAGACAGCGGCTCGTCCCCTATGACAGCGCGCAGCCAGCCCGGCTCGGCAGCCGGCTCTCCGGGACCCCACGTGCGCAGCCCGCGTGCGGACCCGGTCAGCGTGAACTCGCGGCCGGCGCGTCTGGCGGTGATCTCCACGGCGGGACCGGACCGGTATTTCTCCTGTTCGCAGGTGGCGGCTTGCCTGGCCGTTGCTGCTCCGGCGTGGCCTGCCGGGCCGGCGCCGGGCAGGTCGCAGTACAGGTTGAAGACAGCGGCGGGGCCGTCCAGGACCAGTGTCAGGTGCCATGCCCCGAAGGGGACCGCGGCGAGTCCGCCCGGCCCGCATTGCTGGTAGCGGAGCACTGGATCGCCGTCGCTGTCCCGCCAGGCGGTGATCATCAGGGTGCGGCCGGACATGGTCTGGAAGACCTCAAGCTGCGCGGGTGAGTTCCAGTGCCCCGTCGACCGGTACAGCTCGCCGCCGGGCAGCTCGCCGGGCTGGTAGACGACCAGGTCGGCGAACCATTCGGTGCCTGCCGCTGACTGCGGTGGCAGGACGTCGCGCCACGCGGTGTACATGACCGGGTCGCTGTTCCCGGCGTGGCGCAGCACACTGTCGGTCAGGAACACTGGCCGTCCCGGGCTTCGGTGGTGGTCCAGCAGGTCAGACAGGTGCCGGCTGGTGCCGGGGCCGTCCGTGCGGGGCAGCGCGTCCAGTCCGGGCGGTGCAGTGGTCACGGTGTCTCCAGGGGCGTGTGGCCGGGGCCGGGCCGGCAGACGGTGTGCAGCAGGGTGCCGGCGAGCTGCTCTAGGTGCGTGATGCCCGGCGCTTGCGGGCGGGCCGGGCCGTGCGGGTGGTAGTACACGGCGCGGCATCCGGCGGCCAGGGCGCCGCGGATGTCGGTGTCCCAGTCGTCGCCGACGTGAACGACGCGTCCGGGTGCGGTGCCGGCGCGGGCGGCGACAGCGGCGAATACCTCCGGGCGGGGCTTGGCGACGCCGAGGTCACCGGAAAACAGCAGGTCGTCGAAGTAGCCCGCCAGGTCCAGGTCATTGAGCAGCTGCCGGTGGACCTCGCCCGGGGTGGACAGCGTGTTGGAGGTCAGCGCGACCCGCGCGCCCGTCTCGGCCAGGGCGGCCAGGGCGGTGCGGGCACAGGGCGCGGGCTGGGGACAGGCCCGCAGGACGGCGTGGGCGTGAACGATGGTCAGCACGGTCACCAGGTCCGGGCCGGGGGTGATGCCGAGTGCGCTGAGGATGCCGGTGACCTGCCCGTCCGGGGTGGGCTGGATGCCGTGAGCGCGCTGCGCACGGGCGGCGTCGGCATCGGCACCGGTGACCGTTTCGCGGAGAAGCTGGTCGGGCAGCGCGTGCCCGAAGGACCGGAGCACACGGCCGAACTCGGTGATGCGCCAGTCCATGGCGGCGGCCCGGTCGCCGTGGGTGAGCAGGGTGCCCCACAGGTCGAGGCTGATCACCCAGCCGTCCAGCGGCGCGGCGGGGCTCACCGGTTTTCCCCGGTACGGTGCCCGCGGATCCACGCGGCGGTCGCGGCCGGGTCCGGGCCGGCCCACAGCAGGGAGCCGGGGACCACACCTGTGGCGCCTGCGGCGGCGAGCTGCGGCACGGTGTCCCGGCGGATGCCGCCGTCGGCGAGGATCGGGACCGGCTGGCCGTCAAGGACATGCCGGGCGGCGGCGATCCGGGCGGGGGCGGCCGGGTCCATGGCGGTGCCCTTGGTGCCCAGCGGGGTGCCGATCAGCACCAGGGCGTCCGCGGCGGCGATCAGGCGGGCGGCACTGGCCGGCTCGGTGCCGAGGGTAAGTGCGAGCCCGGCGGGCAGGCCGGCGTCGTGGATCGCGGTGATGCCGTCGGCGGCGGTGTCGGCTTCGGCGTGCACGGTGATCATGTCCGCGCCTGCGGCGGCGAACGCGGCGGCGAGCCGGGCCGGGCGGTGGGCCATCAGGTGGACGTGCAGAGGGCGGCTGGTGTGCGGGCGGATCGCGCGGACGAGGCCGGGGAAGAACAGCGGCTCGGGGGTGAAGACCGTGTCGGAGGCGTCGATGTGGAGCATGTCCGCCAGCGGGCTGATCCGGGCGGCCTCGGTGCCGAGGTCGGCGAGGTCGGCGGACCACAAGGACACGTCCAGCAGCAGATGCCCGGCCGGAAGATGGTCGAGGAAGGACCGCATGCCGCTCAGCTCTCCTCTGCGACGGGCACGGGCAGGGAGGAGTCCAGAAGGCCGCCGAGCAGGCCGGTGATCTCGTCGGCGACGTCATCGGGGCCGCGCAGCCCGGTGCGGATCCGGGTGACGCGACCGGGGCGGGCATCCAGCACCTGCCGGTAGGCGCCAAGGTAGCGGGGCAGGAAGACCAGCCGTTCGATCGCGGCGGGATTGCCGCCGCCGTGGCCGCGGGCGATCGCGCGCTCGCGGGCCAGCGGCCACGGGGTGTCGAGGAAAACCGCCTTGTCCGGATGGCAGAACCACGGGGCGACCGCGGCATGCAGCCGGGCCAGCAGGTCGGCTGGGTCCGCGCCGGGCGATGTCTCGGCCAGGACGGTCAGCGACCAGGCAAGCTTGGAGTAGATCCCGCGGTCGATGAGCACCGCGTCGTGCGCGGCCAGGGCTGGCTGGAAGCACGTGAGCTGGTGATGGGCTTCCCGGCACAGGCGCAGCAGCACGTCCACCGCCGCATGGTGCGGTGCCGTGTACCCGCCGAGGCCCGCCCGGCTGCGCAGGGGCGCGGTTTCCAGGAACTGCGGCAGGCGCCCCGCGCTGCCGGGCTCGGTGCCGTAGTGCAGCACCGTGACGGTGAACCCGGCCTGGCGGAGCCGGCCGGCGACAAGCCGGGCCGCAGTGGTCTTCCCGGCTCCCCAGACGCCTTCGAAAGTGACGAGTCTCCCCCGGGGCGCGCCGATCCGCCACGGCGCGGGCGCGGAAGCGCCGGTGCCCGCCGGCCGGGCGCTGTGCTCGGTGATCATCACGGTTTCTCCTGTCCGGGTCAGGCTGACGGGTGCGGGGCGGCCAGCCAGTCGAAGTCGATGGCGGGATCGCGGACAGGCTCGTATTCCAGCCCGATCCAGCGGTCGTAGCCGAGTTCGCGGAGTGCGGCGAAGATGGCCGGGTAGCCGAGCGTGCCCGATCCGGGCCGGCCCCGGCCCGGATCGTCGGCGATCTGCACGTGCAGCACTTGGCTGATGTGGCGGCGCAGCAGCGTGGTAACGTTCTCGCCGGAGCGGCCGTGGTGGTAGGCGTCGAGCAGGATCCCCGTGTTGGCCAGGCCGGCGGCGGCGTTGACCGCGTCCGCCGCCGCGGTCGTGGCGGCGGACTTGTGCAGGGGGTAGTCCGGTGCCTCCTGCGCGCTGATCGCCTCCAGCACGATGCAGGCGCCGATCCTGTCCGCCGCGCGGGCGGCGAGGACGAGGCTTTCGATCGCGACCTCGTCCTGGCGGGCTGGGCTGGTGCAGGGCTCGCGGTTGCCGTAGAGGGCGTTGAGCACGCGGCAGCCAGTGCGGGCGGCGAACCCGGCCGCGGTGTCGATGCCGGCCCGGAATTCTGCGGCACGGCGGGGACTCGACAGCAGGCCGCGGTCACCGGCGCGCATGTCGCCCTCGGGCAGGTTCATCGCGACCAGGCGAACGCCCGCGTCGCCGAATGCCGTCGCGAACGCGTCGATCTCTTTATCGGGCGGGACCGGGCCGGTGAACGGCCACCATGTTTCGGCTGCGGTGAAGCCGTCTGCGGCAGCCGCGGCGGGCCGCTCAAGCAGCGGCAGGTGCCCGTAGATGATCGACAGGTTGGCGGCGAACCGCAGCCCGGTGACGTTCACATTTTCCTCGCAGGCTCGCAGGGCACGGGAAAGGCAGGGCGCTGCCCCGGGACGACGGGGAGGCTTCTCCGCCTGCCCAGAGCGGCAGCCCCCGTCATCTGGGTGAATCCGGTCAGCGGCCACATGCAGACGCAGTCGGCGGAGAACAGGGCGCAGTCCTGCGGGCAGCCGCGCGGGCCGGCGAACATTTCCGCGCCGTCCTGGCCGCGGATGGTGCGGCGGGCGGCGGGCGGGGTCGCGGCGATGCGCAGCGCTGACGGGCAGTCCCAGACCGATCCGTCCGGCTCGATGAAATACAGGGTGTGGCCGCCGAAGCAGCCGCGCACCATCCCCGCAGGGTGCGCGACCGAGGCGGCGACGCGGCTGGGGTAGTCCGGTTCCGGCAGGCCAAGCGGCAGCCCGGCGGCATACAGCTCCTCGTACTGCCCCAGGAGCTGCGGGATGTCGGCGGGGGTGAGGGAGAGGATGGCGGCGAGCTTGTGGTCCGGGGCGAGGGAGACGGGCTGCGGCACGGCGTAGTCGCAGCCGAGTTCGGCCGCCAGCCGGGGCACCCCGGTGATCTCCGGCAGGTTGAGCCGGGTGATCACCGTGTAGATGCCGACCAGCGGCCGGGACCGCCTGCCGCGGGCCGCCAGCAGGGCGCGGGTCCCCGCTACGACGCTGTCCCAGCCGTCGCGCCGGTTCAGCGCCGGCCGCCACCTGTCGTTGTAGGCGGCGTCGGCCGCGTCCAGCGATACCGACACCGCGTCGACGCCGAGCTCAAGGAGCCGGCCGGTGACCTCGGGCTTGTTCAGGGCCGTGCCGTCGGTGCACACGACGACCTCGACACCCGCCTGCTTGAGCGCCGCCACGACCCGCAGGGACGGCGCCCAGGCCAGGGGCTCCCCGCCGGCGAGGAAGACCC
>Ga0182014_10004843_pt1 | contig 15212 bp, 13 predicted proteins | sample 612S2DmetaG_FD_120489 | JGI IMG/M metagenome (GOLD analysis project Ga0182014, IMG submission 120489) | Permafrost microbial communities from Stordalen Mire, Sweden - 612S2D metaG | ecosystem: Environmental > Terrestrial > Soil > Wetlands > Permafrost | place: Sweden: Stordalen | collected... | reverse complement strand
GAGCCCGCTTCCGCTTCACCAGCCCGAGCTATACTGCCAATCATCAACCGCGCCCGACAATGCTTCAGCAGCGAACGGCGAAATGTCGCTTGACGGATTGTCTCAGCCGAGGGGTCCAGTCCACATACAATCTGACAGGGCTAAACAACAACACGACTTACTATTACCGCATGGTGTTTTGGGACAGCGACAATAACGGCAGCCAAAATGGGCAGATCGACTCATTTACAACCGGTCAATAGCCCGGTGCCCCAGGTTCCCGCCCGTTTTCTGGGCGGCTACCTGGGAGTCGCATCGGTGCAGGTACCTGCCGCAGAACGCAAGGTCCCTTCGCTTCGCTAAGGTCGGGATGACTGCGCTTTGGGAGGCGTAGCAGCGGCGGACAATCCGGATTTAGGATGCGGACAGGAGTGTCCGCCCTACGCGGGCCAAAGCGAAAGAGTATCGATCTTGAATCCATCGGGCCCTGTCCTTCCGAATATTCTCGAAGCGGCTTTGCGGGTCTCTTTTTGGCCAGGCTGCTATCACAAAGGTTTACAATAAATGGGAGCACCGGTCCGCTTTCGTTTGGCATCTAAACACCATGGGTCTGAAAATCCGAAGGGCATCGATGAAAAGCATGCGCTGGTCTATCTTTGTTTTTTTTATGTTTTTGGCTGCGACGGTTTGGGCGCAGGAAACTTCCGCACCATCCACTCCTGCCGCGACTTCCAAGCCGGCCAGTGCGCCGCGAAAAATGGACCGGGCGGCCGCTTACTATCACTACACGATGGCGCACATGTACGAAGATCAGTTCGCGGTGTACAACCGCAGCGATCTCGCCACCAAGGCGATCGAGGAGTATCGGCTGGCGATTGACGCGGACCCTACGTCCGAGTATCTGACTTCAGGTCTCGCCGAACTTTATGCCAAGACGGGGCGCATCCGGGATGCCGTGCTCGAAGCCCAGGACCTGCTAAAGAAAGATCCCGGCAACCTGGAGGCACATAAGCTGCTCGGCAGTATTTACCTGCGCTCTCTGGGAGATGTTCAGAGCGGCAATGGCTCCGACAGCGTGCTGAAACTGGCGATTGAGCAGTACCAGGAAATCATCAAGATCGAGCCCGACAACGTGGATGATCATCTGCTTCTGGGCCGGCTTTACCGCTTGAACAACGATCTGCAAAAAGCGGAGAGTGAATTCAAGATGGCGGTAAAGCTGCAGCCGGACTCCGAGGAGGCGGTTACCACTCTGGCATATTTGTATAACGAGGAGGGCGATACCGCTCGCGCGGCCGAAGCGTTGAGTTCGGTCCCGGACGCGACTCGCTCGGCCAAGTTGTATTCCGCGCTGGGCTACACCTACGAGCAGCGCAAGGAATACAAGCAGGCCATCACCGCCTACAGAAAAGCGATTGAGCTCGATCGGGATAATCTCGACGCCATCCGCGGGTTGGCTCAGAATCTGTTGAACGATGGACAGACCGACGCCGCGCTTGAGCAATACAAGATCATTGCGGAAGCGAATCCCGAGGATGCGCAAACCTATTTGCGGATGGCTGAGATCTATCGCAGGAACGGCAAGTTCGACCTGGCGTTGGAGAACCTGAAGAAGGCCGAGTCCATGGCGCAGGACTCGATGGAAGTGCCGTACAACATCGCAGCCGTGTATCAGGCGCAAGGCCGGTATGAGGAAGCCATACAAATTCTGCAAGACCTGGTGAAGAAAACTGACAAGCCAGATAACAACTACAGCCAGGGCGAGAAAAATAACCGGGCCGTGTTTCTAGAGCGCCTGGGCACGGTCTACCGTGAGAGCAGCAACGAAACGCTAGCGATTGAGACCTTCCGCAAGATGCTGGCCCTGGGCGACGACAACGCCGAGCGCGGCTACCAGCAGATGATCGATACCTATCGGGAAGCCAAGCAATGGCAAAAAGCTACGGATGCGGCCAAGGAAGCTACCGAGAAGCTTCCCAGTGACCGCGGCCTGAAGATGGTTTATGCCGCGCAACTCGCCGACATGGGACAAGTGGACTCCGGCCTGGAGCAGGTAAAGTCGCTGCTCAAGGGAACGGCTGAAGATCACGACGTCTACATCACGCTGGCTCAGATGTACACCCGGCTGAAGCGCTGGCCAGAAGCCGATGCGGCCCTGGACAAGGCGGCCGAGCTTTCCACGAAGGATGAAGACAAAGAGTATGTCGAGTTCCTGCGCGGATCCACCTACGAGCGCCAGAAAAAATACGATCAGGCGGAAAACATATTTCGCAAAGTACTGGTCACGGATCCGCAGAACGCCGCCGTACTCAACTATCTCGGATACATGCTTGCCGATCGCAATGTCAAGCTGGACGAAGCGCTCATCATGATCAAGAAGGCGGTTGAGCTGGATCCGGCAAATGGCGCGTATCTCGATTCGCTGGGCTGGGCCTACTTCCGGCTGGGGAAATACGAACTGGCGGAAGACAACCTGACGAAAGCCTCGCAACATATGGGGGCTGATCCCACTGTCCAGGATCATCTGGGCGACCTGTATCAAAAAACCGGGCGTCTGAAACTGGCGGCGGTGCACTGGGAACGAGCCCTCGACGAGTGGAACAAGACGGTTGGGGCGGAAGTGGACACCGACGACGTAGCCAGTGTGACGCAGAAGCTGGAGTCGGCTAAGATGAAGTTGGCCAAGGAAGAGCCGGGGAACAAGTGACGCACTTATTGGCGTTTGCACTTGGGAATTAGCACTTAGTCCCTCCAGCGGATTCCTACTACCCAACTTGCAGTTTGGGGAATTGGTCGGAGCGGGCAGAGCAGTGAGGGTAGCAGCGTGAAGCCCCGAGAGTACACCAAATGGAAGGTTGTGTTAGGGCTGGTTCTTCTCGTTTTAACCCCGCTCAGTATTTTCTCGATACCAAACACAGCAGGGCGCATCGTCTATGACCTCGCCGGAGGTCTTTGGTGGACCTTTGTGGGTTGGTTGCTCTGGTCAGGTGGGCTCGGTCGCCGTCTGCTTAAGTCCAACGATGACCCGAACGAAATGGCTCGCTGGGTTCCATAAATTCAAGGCAGCGCGCTAGCTAATTGCTAACTGCTATGTGCCGGTTCTGCTAAACTTTCTCCATGCTCGCCGACTACGCGGTGCGGGTGGAGCAGTCCCGCGGACGCCGTTATCCCGAGCCTCAGCATCCCTACCGCGACGACTTTCAACGCGATCGCGATCGCGTCGTTCACTCCAGGGCGTTTCGCCGTCTTGAGGCCAAAACCCAAGTTTTTACCCGCCGCCACTCCGACCACTTTCGCAATCGTCTGACGCATACGATCGAGGTCGCGCAGATTGCCCGAACCATCGCGGCTCAGCTCGGACTGAACGTCGATCTGGTCGAGGCCCTGGCGTTGGTGCACGACGTCGGCCATCCGCCATTTGGCCATGCCGGCGAAAAGGCTCTCGACGTCGCCATGCGCGAGCACGGTTTCTTTTTTGATCACAATCTGCACGCGTTGCGCATTGTGGAGGACTTCGAGTTGCGCTACGCTGCCTTCCGCGGACTCAATCTGACTTTCGAAGTTCGCGAGGGCATTATCAAGCATTCGCACGATTACCCGGCGGCCGAGTTCCCGGAACTCGCCGAGTATTTGCTCGACCGTCGTCCGCCGCTCGAAGCGCAACTCATCGATGTCGCCGACGAAATTGCCTACAGCACGGCCGACCTCGACGATGGTTATGAATCCCACCTGCTCACGCTCGAGCAAATCCGCAGCGGCCTGCCCGTGTTCGAGCGCTTCTACGGGGAAGTCGAAGCGACTTATCCGGACGCGATCGACAAACTGAAATTCAACGAGACGCTCAAGCGTATGCTTAACCGTTGGGCAGGCGATCTAATCGAAAACACCAGAGAGCAGCTCCGGAATGCAAATATCAGGAATCTTGAGGAAGTGCGCTTCTGTCCGCGTCGGCTGGTCACGCTAAGTCCGGCGATCGAGCAGGAACGGCGGGAGGCGAAAGCTTTCCTGTATAGAAATCTCTATTTCAGCGCCACCCTCGACCCGGAGAAGAACGACGCTGAGCGGGTGATCGGCGAACTGTTCAAATTCTGGATGGCGAAGCCGGAAAATCTACCCTCAAGCTACATCGAGAAAGCCGCCCACGAACCGCTGCCGCGCATCGTCTGCGACTATATTGCCGGCATGACGGACAACTATATCCATGAGCAGTACGAGAAGTACTGCGGTCAATAGTCAATGAAGTCAAAATCTCGCCGCGGATTTGCGCGGATCACGCGGATCAAGAAAGGGAAGCAGTTTTTATACCAAGGTCGCCAAAATTACCTGTCAAAGCGGGATTATTCTATTCGCTTCTTGCACGGCGGGGCTACAATGTTATTGCGCGCCAAGGGATTAGCGTGGTGGGGAGTTTGGCACTCGACCTGTTATATAGACTTGTTGGTGGCAGCGTGGAATGAGCTGCCGCAGCAAGCTTCTCTCATTGAATTTATTTAGGAAACGCAATTACAAATCTTGGTGCTCCCGACCTCGGAGGAAGTTGAAAATGAAGAATCGTGTACTTGTAGCGTTATTCGTCGCAGTCGTGCTCGCGCTGCCAGCCTTTGCGCAGCAGACGGGCTCGACATCGCAAGACCAACCTGCGGCCAGCCAGCCTATGCCAGCCGCCCCTGCCGCTCAGGCTGCGCCTGCGGCACCATCCGACCAGGCCTCAGCCACGTCTGCCCAGACCGCCGGCGCCAGCGGGAAGCAGCCTTTGCAGGCTGAAACCCGCGAAGGTTTCTGGGGCAAATTGAATCCTTTCGCCCGCAAGAAATATGTGCAGCGGCAGACCCAGCCCATCCGCGACCGGATCAATGAACTCGACGAGCTCACCGCCGGCAACAGCAGGATGATCAAAGACGTCGATGCCCGCGCTCAGCAAGGCATACAGCTCGCCTCAGCGAGGGCCAATGAAGCTGACCAGCACGCCATGGACGCCGGCAACAAAGCCCAGATGGCTCAGCAGACAGCAACCCAGGCTAACACCCGTCTCAGCAATGTCGAGCAGGTGGTGGGCAACATCGATCAATACAAAGCCGCCACCCAGACCGAAATCCGCTTCCGCCCTGGCCAAAGCGTCCTGAGCCAGAACGCCAAGACCGCCCTGGATGACATGGCGACTCCGTTAAAGAATCAACGGGGTTACATCATTGAAGTGCAGGGTTTCTCCTCGGGCCACGGCCAAGCCGCCATTGCCACTTCGCAGAAAATGGCCGATTCTGTCGTAAGATATCTTGTGCTGAACCATGACGTTCCGGTATACCGGATTTACGTGGTAGGCATGGGTAACGCTCCCGTGCCGGCCGGCGATGATCAAGCCAAGGCCAAGCGAACTAGCGGAGGCCGCGTGGAGATAAGCCTTCTGAAAAACGATCTGGAACAGTTTGCTTCGACCTCAAGCACGCCGGATCAAGCACCAGCGAAGTAAGTTTTCAGGACGACGGGCTCGATGCCCGGACGCCCTCCCCCCAGAAAAGCCTCCTGCGCAAGCACGAGGCTTTTTTGTTTTGCTCAACGCGAAAAACGGAGCACGCAGGGCCGACCTCGTCCTCGAAGCACCTTGAATCTTGCGGGCCGAAGCCTGAAACTATTCGCTATGAATCTTTCTCTCTCGGGCAAGGTCGCGCTGGTTACTGGGGGATCGCGCGGCATCGGCGCGGCTACCGTGCGGGCATTCGTGGATGCGGGGGCGCGGGTGTTGTTCAATTACAAGAAGGCGAAGGAGCGGGCGGATGAACTGGTCAAGGAACTCGGGGAGGACAGGTGTGCGGCATTTGCCTGCGATCTTTCCGGTACGGAGACGGCGCGCGACCTGGTGGCTCGGACCGTGGACCGCTTCGGACGGTTCGACGTTCTGGTCGCCAATCACGGCGTCTGGCCGGCGGAAGACGTAGCGGTCGATCAGATGCGGGACTCGCAGTGGCACAGCACGGTTGCCATCAACCTCGACAGCGTGTTCGCGCTCATCAAGCATTCCGTGGCTCAGATGAAGAGGCAGGAGAAATCCGGCAGCGTCGCAGGTCACATTGTGCTGGTCAGTTCCACCGCCGGGCAACGTGGCGAGGCGTTTCACTGCGACTATGCTGCGACTAAAGGTGCGCTGCTCAGCATGGTCAAGGGACTCTCCACGGAGTTGGCACGCGATGGCATTTATGTAAATTGCGTTGCGCCGGGGTGGGTGGAAACGGATATGTCGGCGGGCGCGTTGAGCGATCCCCAGACTCGGGCTAAAGTCTTTGCGACGATTCCGCTGGGACGAGTGGGCAGGCCGGAAGAAATCGCAGCCCCGATTTTGTTCCTGTGTACTCCTCAAGCTGGATTTATTACCGGGGAAGTATTCAATGTGAATGGCGGGGCCGTGCTCGTGGGATAAACCGCTCCGGTGTAGAGCGGACATTCTTGTCCGCTGCCGTTGACGTTGATTTTGAAGTCCGATCTGAATCCCAAAATCAACGTCAAAGGCGGCGGACAGGAGTGTCCGCCCTACATGGGGCTTGCGAGCAGCTACAATAGGTTTCTTAGCGTCTAACGAATGAGAGCATGAAGTATCTCTTGTCTTTTTTTTTCTCGATTGCGTTTGCTTTCGGGCAAGCGAACCCTTCCGCGCCTGCGGCACCAGCTATTCCAGTTGACCAGGAGAACGTCCGCAAGGCCAAAGCTCTGCTCGATCAGATGGTCAACGCTCTGGGCGGAAACGCTTACCTGAATATCGAAGACGTCAGCCAGGAGGGCCGCACTTACAGCTTTCATTTGGGACAATCGGAGGGCGTCGGCGTCCTGTACTGGCGTTTCTATAAATTCCCTGACAAGGAGCGGGTCGAACTCACGAAGAAGCGCGACGTGGTGTACGTCTACCGGGGCGACAAGGGTTTCGAGATTACCTATAAAGGCACGCGCTCGGACGATTCCAAGAACGTGAGCGACTATCTTCGCCGCCGCGAATATTCGCTGGATTGGCTGGTTCGCAAATGGCTCTCACAGCCCGGTATTGCGTTGTTTTACGAAGGGCATACCGTGGCCGCTCAAAAGGAAGCCGAACAAGTCACGATCATGAATTCGAAAAATGAGAGCGTTACTCTATACATCGACACCAACACGCATCTGCCGGTGAAGAAGACGTTCTCCTGGCGCGACCCCACCGATCAGCAGCGCAACATCGAAGACGAGGTCTACGATAATTACCGCCCGGTCCAAGGCGTGATGACTCCGTTCAGCGTAACGCGTTTCTACAACGGAGACATGTCGAGCCAGCGCTTTTTGAACTCGGTCAGCTACAACAAGGGGCTTAGCGATTCGATGTTCGCCGCCGATGTAACCTACGATCCGTATAAATCCGCACCCAAAAAGTGAACCTGACCGATATATTTTTCCACAGGCTAAGTGCCTGACGGATTTCGTGTTGATCGACTTGCTGCCGATACGCGTCGGCAAATACCCACGAAGTGTGGCTAAATTGCCACAGCCAGACTTGCGGCCGCAGGCGGTAATCTCTTCATCTAACAATAGATTAAGAGAACTAAAGGCCTGAAACACGAGCAGACAATTCGTGAGGCGGTGGAATGCGCCGGGGTGGGTCTGCACAGCGGCGCTCCTGTCCGTTTGCGGATTCTGCCTGCGCCGGCGGGGTCTGGAATTGTGTTTCGGCGGGTGGATCTCGATGGCTTTCAGGTCGAAGCCATCAGCCGCAACGTGGCGCGCGTCAGCTACGCCACCAGCCTGATGAAAAAAGGCGTGCTGATTTCGACGACCGAACATTTGCTTTCCGCTTTCATCGGAACTGGCATCGATAACGCCATCGTTGAGCTGGACAATTTGGAGCTGCCCATTTTGGACGGCAGCGCGCGGCCTTTTGTGGACCTGATTCACCAGGCGGGAATCCGGAAGCAGCGCCGGCCGCGGAGCTATCTCCGCATTCGCCGCGCGTTGGAGATGCGCGACGGCAATAAGTTTATTGCGGTCTATCCGGCGGACACCTATTCCGTTTCTTACGCCATCAACTTTCCGCATCCGCTCATTGGCGAGGAAACCTTCAGCGTGCAGCTTGCGAACGGCAGTTACCTGCGCGAAATTGCTTCAGCGCGGACATTCGGTTCCCGACAGGATGAGCAGGCATTGCGCGATATGGGACTGATCCGGGGCGCCTCGCGAGAGAACTGTGTGGTGCTGACCAAAGATGGTTTGGAGAATCCTCCCTTGCGCTTCGCGGATGAATTTGTGCGCCACAAGGTGCTCGACCTCATTGGCGACCTCGCGCTTTTGGGGAAACAGATTCTGGGGAATGTTGTTGCGGACCGCGCCGGCCACGCCATGCACACCGCCTTAGTCTCGCGGCTGCTGCGCGACCGCACGCTGTGGGAAGAAACCACCGTCGACGATGAACGCGATGCCGTCTCCGCATCCATGCACGCCATGGCTGGACAGATGGCCTGATCGATCTCCTGCGCTACGCAGAACCGCAACTCTTTGCACAATTGACAAACCAGCGGAAGGCGGACAAAGATTTGTGCGCAATCGTTCGCTGCTTTCGGTCAGCGAAGTTTACCTTCTGGAGGTTTAGTCATGAAACGCATCAGCATCGTGGTTTTGGCGTTGTGCGCGTGCTTCGCGTCGGTTGCATGGGCGCAGAAGCCGGCATGCAAGCACTCCCCGTTCTGGGCCGAGTTCCACAAGGGGAATATGCGGCGAGAGAACCGGTGTGAAAAGGTGCTTAATGTTAACAATGTTGGGAGCCTACGTTTGAAGTGGAGCTACACCACTGGCTCGTTTGTGTTTTCCTCGCCCGCGGTGGCGAATGGGATGGTTTACTTCGGCGCGGAAGACAACAACGTTTACGCGCTAAACGCCAGCACTGGTGCCCTGCTGTGGAGCTATGCAACCGGCGGCGAGGTGTTTTCCTCACCCGCAGTGGCGAATGGAGTGGTTTACGTCGGCTCGGAAGACAACAATGTTCACGCGCTGAACGCCAGCACCGGTGCCAAGCTGTGGAGCTACGCCACCGGCGAGGTGTATTCCTCGCCCGCCGTGGCGAATGGGGTTGTCTATGTTGGCGGAGGCAGCAACGCGTACGCGCTGAACGCCAAGACCGGCGCCCTGCTGTGGAGCTACGCTGCAGGCAACCGCGGTGTGTCGTCGTCGCCCGCCGTGGCGAACGGGGTGGTGTATGTCGGCTCGGCTGACGACAGCCTGTACGCTCTAGACGCCCGCACCGGGGCGAAGCTGTGGAGCTTCACCACCGGCAGCCTGGTGAATTCCTCGCCCGCTGCGGCAGACGGTGTCGTCTATGTCGGCTCATACGACTACAACGTATACGCGCTGAACGCCAGCACCGGGGCGAAGCTGTGGAGCTACACAACCGGCTCGTATGTGGCTTCCTCACCCGCGGTGGCGAATGGAATGGTTTACGTCGGCTCCGAGGACAACAACGTCTATGCGCTGAACGCCAAGACCGGGGCCAAGCTGTGGAGCTACGCCACCGGCAATCTGGTGGGGTCCTCGCCCGCCGTGGCAAACGGTGTGGTTTATGTCGGCTCATACGACGACAACGTATACGCGCTGAACGCCAGCACCGGTGCCCTGCTGTGGAGCTATGCAACCGGCGGCTGGGTGGGGTCCTCGCCCGTCGTGTCGAATGGGATGGTTTACGTCGGCTCGGACGACCTGTACGCCTGCGGCCTGAAGTGAAGGACGGGGTCCTGCCGAAGAGAATCCTCTAGTCGGCGGCTTGCGGAGTGGGGTCGTTGGCGTCCCAGAAGTTTCCCTGTTCGATCAGCTTTTCTAGTTCGGCGCGGGCATGTGCGGTCAACTGGGCGGCGTAGTCTTTCGCCGACTGCTGGCGCTCCGGGGTCAATTGGGCGAGTCGGACGGGCAAGGTGTTGCCGCCGGCGAACTCGCCATGTCCGCCGCCGATCTGGCCAGGTGGGACCTCGCGATTATTGATCGGAAGGTACTGAAACCGTCGTCCTATAACTCTGAGGCGATCCGCCGCAACGCTTCGCTGCTGCTGTACTACGCTCTTGCCAGCGTGACTATGGGGTCAGTTTCCACACCGTTCCAAAGCCGCCACTGCCACCCGTGAAGGTGGTGCCATAGAAGTCGCCCTTCGGGTTACGGATCACGCCGGCATAGGGATTTTCCCCGTCCGAACCGGCGAAGCTATGAAGCACGGTTAGCGTTCTTTTCGATTTCAATTCATAGACTGTTCCGAGGCCGGAAGCGCCGCCTGCGTAGGTCGTGCCATAAAGGTCTCCCGCATCCATAATCACGCCCGCGTAGGGATTTGCGCCGTCGGACGTCCCTCCAGCGAAGTTGTGGAGGATGGTCTCTTTACCCTGCTTGCTCAGCTTCCACACGATTCCCAGGTTCGAAGAACCGCACGCCTCGGAAGTGCCATAAAGATTGCCTTTCGTGTCCCTCAACGGAGTTCCGGAGGAATAGCACCCGTCCGCCGTTCCCCCAGTAAAGCTGTACAACAGGGTGAATTTCTTGCTCTTAATACTCAGCTTGTAGACCGTCCCGTAGCCGCCGCCGCCCTTCGAGGTGATGCCGTAAAGGTTGCCCTTCGCATCCATGAGCAAACTTGTCAAGTAGGGATTTGCCCCGTCCGAATAAGCGAAGCTGTGCAGTATGGTCTCGGTCCAGGTTTTGCCCGGCGAAAGCTTGAATACCGTTCCGTAGCCGGAAACGCCGCATGCATAGGTCGTGCCGTAGAGATTGCCCGCCGTGTCCCGGAGTAAACCGCCTTCAGGATCGCATCCGTCCGTCGTTCCCCCAGTGAAGCTGTATAGCACGGTCTCCTCGCCGCTCTTAGTCAGCTTGAACACCGCTCCGTCATTGGAAGAGCCACCCTGGGAGGTGGTCCCGTAGAGATTGCCTGCCGTGTCCTGGATCAAACCTGCGTAGGGGTTGTATCCGACCGTGCAGTTGTAAGCACAAAAGTTATACAGCACGGTATCCTTGACGGTCTTACTCACCTTGAACACCGTTCCGGCGCCGGAAGTGCCGCCCCCGTAGGTGGTGCCGTAGAGATTGCCTGCCGTGTCCTGGAACAGACCTGCGTAGGGATTCCCTGGGCCCGGGTCCCCGGCGAAGCTCCAAAGTAGAGTGAAATTCTGCGCTTGCGCCGATTGGGTTGTCACTATCCCTAACCCAAGCACGACCACTAACGTCAGGACAGTGCTTGCCGCGCCCCGACGTATCTTCGAACTGCATGGTTGCTTTGTGTTGCTCATCACAGTTCCTCCGTTGTCATCTTTCATCGCGAACCACTGCCGGAGACCGCAGGTTACGCTCAAGAAATGTGTTTGTCTGTGACCCGTGAGCGCCGTCAATGTGATGTTCTGGCGGCTAACGCGGGCGCAATAGCTGCCGCTCCCAGACGCATCTTCGGGAGGGTTGACTGCAATGGAGTTTCGTTATGGCTTTTGAAAGGTTGCGGGAAAAGTCGTCCAGGGCGTGAAAAGCGCACCTCAGGCGCTGAAGCGCTTAGACATTTTCAGCGACGTAGCGGCCCGACTGAAGTCGGGCCCTTCCCAAAACCTGCGTGAATCGGAGTTTTTCCGCAGCCTTCTAAGGTCTGAATCGAGGAAAACAGATGGACTTCACGCTCCGACGGAGACGCGGTTGGGGGGCGCAGCAGATGCCTGGGGTTGGTTTTTTACGTCGGCGTCCAACCCCCACAAGTCCCTCTGTGCTTCAGCTTGCAGCCCCACCTGTTGTTCGGCGCCCGCTCCCAGCGGCTTAATCCAAACTACTCGAAACTCTGCCCTGTGCTGCCGATACTGAATTGTGATGGGGCTTCCCACTTTGAGTCGACGACGAACCGCACCCAGCCGAACTCCGGCCTTGCTGACATCGAGAGTATGGACCAGTTCTGAGTAGGAATCGCCGGAAACGTCGCGGCCAAGAATCTTTACCGGCAATACCGCCTTGGCTCGATCCAAGCGGCGTTTTTCGTCCACCGAAGGTTCCACTTGTTTTGCCCGTGCTTTGTACGAAGAGTTCAAAATGCCACTTCCTTTGCTTGATTCACCGTTCAGACGATTCAATCAGCGGGGAGGAACTCGTTACTGGCTACCTGCATCTTCAGCCATGGACGGGCTTTGCGCCATAGCACAAAGGTGTGGCAAGCATCCTCGTAGGTGTTACATGGCAGAACTCAAAGGCTGGCTCGCCCGATCTCGGGTGGGTGACCCCAGTAACCGCTCCCCGGTTACAAAGGTGACCAGGCGGCCTGAATGGGCCATTGCGGGATCGCGCGGCAGAGCGCAATCTGGTGGCAGTCGTCGGCCACAGGTCCCGAAAGGGCGTGTAGGCGCGAGTTTCCCTCTCGTGCTGGCGCGACAAATCCCGAAAGGGTTGGAGGGTGAAAAAATGACTCGATTGCTTCGCAGACTCTGGTCTGACGAACAAGGCCAGGACATTGCCGAGTACGCTGTGATGTTGGCCGTGGTTCTGGTGATTGTCGTGGGAACGATTCGGTTGATCGGCGGCAATGCTAACAATGTTTTCTCCAGCGTAGCGAGCTCCGTCGGGGGCTAGTTGCAGGCCTGCAGAGCCCGGACCCGCTGGAGTTGGATAGCCGACATCCGCGAACCCAGCAGCCTCGTCTGGCTTAAGCTTCGGCGGCGCTGGTAAGGCCGGTGATGGCGTCGTCCACAGTGGGGAACATCAGAAACAGGGGTTCGACCCTGGTGGTTTCAAACAGCTTCAACACGCGCTCGTTGACCCCGCTCAATGCGATCCGCCGGGTTGCCTTCTGGCGGGTAACGTAAGCGCTGACCAGCGATCCCAATCCCGCGGAATCGATATAGGGAACGTCGCTCAAGTCCAGAATGACAGTTTGGATGTTTTCTTCCCGCCGGATTGCATTCTGAAACAAGGACAAATTCTCCAGCGTAAGCGGTCCTCTTAAGCAAAGCACGCGCGGCCCTTCGTGCGCGCTCAAGCGTTCAATGGTCAAGGGCTCGAAAGTCATCAGAAAATTGTATGGCGGAGGGCGGTGAGCAAGCAACTCGTCCGCAGATGTGGACGCGAGCGGCCTCGCTCATGTTTCGTCACCCCGAAGTACAGGGCCAATCACCCGCTCGCCGATGGAGCGAGCTGCTTCCGCGACCAAGCCGTTTGAGTGAACGCAGGATGCTCTGGGCCTAAACCTTCTGGCCCACACGCCGATTTGCAAACTATAGGCAGTCAAAAGGTCGGAGGACTGGGGGATCGTTTAGCATTCGCGATCCGTCCAGAGCCGAAAAGACAACAAACAGGTTCACGTCTCGACGGCGAATTTGCCGATTGCGGAGTGTGTACGGGGGTACCGAAGTGTTGGTCCTAACGTTTCATTTGGGAGGACTGAATGAGCCGATCTGCACAGTATTCCGCAAACGGATAGGCGATTTTTATGATTGGCTCAAGAATAAATAGCCTGCCAAACCAGGCGGAGCCGGGACTATGGGATTCTTGAAAGCGTTGATGTCTCCTGACTTCATGCCTCACGGGTACTGTTACCTGTGGGATGCCCGGATGGTGTGGTTGCACGTCATCTCCGACGGGCTGATCGCGCTATCGTATTACTGCATTCCGGTCGTCCTCATCTACTTCATCCGCAAGAATCGCAATATTCCCTTCAACTGGGTTTTCTGGATGTTCGGGAGCTTCATTCTGGCCTGCGGCACCACCCACTTGATAGAAATCTGGAACGTGTGGCATGGGGATTATCTGCTGGCAGGCGTGGTCAAGGGAATTACGGCAGCGGTGTCCGTGCTCACGGCGGCGATGCTGATAACTCTCGCTCCGAAGGCCATGTCGCTACTGAAGGCGCGAGAAGTCAATCGAAGGCTGGAACAAGAAGTCGCCGAGCGTAAGCGAATTGATGAAGTGCGCGAGCACCTGGCGGCGGTGGTTGAGTCGTCCGGTGACGCGATCGTTGGCAAGAGCCTGGACGGAACAATCACCTCTTGGAATTCTGGCGCCGAGCGGTTGTTTGGCTATTCGTCTGCCGAGGCGGTGGGCCGGTCCATGCGAATGCTGTTGCCGCCCAACCTCGCGAATGAGGAATCCGCCATTCTGGCGCGAATTGGCCGCGGGGAGCGGCTGGATGATTTCGAAACTGTCCGGGTTCGCAAAGATGGCGCGACAATTGAGGTCTCGGTGACGATTTCGCCGATTAAGAACAGCCAGGGCGCGGTTGTTGGGGCGTCGAAGATTGCCCGCGACATTACCAGGCGCAAGCGGGCGGAAGACGCTCTTAAACAAAGCCTCGCCGCCAAAGAATCTGCGCTGGACGAGTTGGCCGGTCAGAAGTTCGCTCTGGATCAGCATGCCATCGTGGCGGTGACCGACGTTCAGGGCACGATTACCTACGTCAACGATAGGTTCTGCGCGATCAGCCAATATGCCAGACATGAACTGATCGGGCAAAACCACCGCATCCTCAACTCCGGCGACCATCCGAGAGAGTTTTTTCAGCAGATGTATTACACCATCACCGCAGGCAAAGTTTGGCGCGGCGAGATTAAGAACCGGGCCAAGGACGGTTCGATGTATTGGCTGGACGCAACCATCGTCCCTTTGACGGGAGCGGATGGAAAGCCGCGTCAGTACATTGCCATTCGCACGGACATCACGGAACGCAAGCGGGCGGAGCACACGCTGCGGGCATTAAGCGCATGCAAGGAGGCGCTCCTGCGGGCGGCGGATGAAACCAGCCTGCTGCAGCAAATCTGTGACTTGACGGTGAATGTGGGCGGCTACCGTATGACTTGGGTGGGCTATGCCGAGCAAGATGAGAAGAAAAGGATCCGGACGGTGGCGGGGAGCGGTTTCGAGGATGGCTACCTGGATACTCTGAAGCTGACGTGGGCTGACGAAGAACTGGGACGCGGACCTGCGGGCATTGCGATCCGGACCGGCGAGGCGGATGTGTGCCACGACGTGGCGTCCGATCCTCGTTTTGCTCCCTGGCGTGAAGAAGCCATAACGCGAGGCTACCGCTCTTGTCTGGCCTTGCCGCTCGGGAACGGCAAAGAGGTACTGGGAGCGCTGTCGATCTATGCCACGCAGGTTGGGGCATTCAACGCTTCCGAGCAACATCTTCTCAGAGAGCTTGCTAACAATCTCAGCTATGGCATCCTGAACCTGCGCTCCCGGGCGGAGCGCATCCGAAGGGAGGACGTGCTGCAGGAAAGCGAACAGCGCTATCG
>Ga0182014_10004842_pt1 | contig 15219 bp, 13 predicted proteins | sample 612S2DmetaG_FD_120489 | JGI IMG/M metagenome (GOLD analysis project Ga0182014, IMG submission 120489) | Permafrost microbial communities from Stordalen Mire, Sweden - 612S2D metaG | ecosystem: Environmental > Terrestrial > Soil > Wetlands > Permafrost | place: Sweden: Stordalen | collected... | reverse complement strand
GACAGCAAGCTCGAGCACGCCCTGGTGCAGATCGCGCGGCTGGAGCCGGCGCTGCGCCTGGCCGCGCGCGGCGTCGCCGACGGCGATCTGCGCGCGATCGACCGGCTGCTGAAAGTGCTCGACCGGCTCGACAGGTACAGCGCCGTCGAAGCCGCTGGAGCGCCCTACGACGAGAACGCGCGCGAGCGGCTGCTCGCCAAGCTCAATTCGATGGCGGAGCGCATTCGACAGGAAAGGGAGCGCAAGCAGGCGCTCGGCGAGGCGGCGGCGAGCGACGCCCCGCCGAGCGGCGAAACGGCCCTTGACGCGTCACAACCCCTTGAAAACGCTCGATTCGGCCAAGGGAATCCTTGACAAGACTTGACACGGCTTGACAAGGCTTGACGAAACTTGACGAAACGCGACGCCTGGCTTGACGCCGCTTGACGCCCGCGCCGCGTCAGGCGCGGCGCCGCCTCGCTCACCCGGTCCGGCTCGCCGCGACGGCGCCCGCGCCGGCGCCGAAAACGGAGAGCGCCGTGGCGACGATCGCCTTGGCGTCGAGCCCGGCCGCCGCGTAGAGCCGCTCGGTCTTGCCCTGACACTGAAACGCGTCGGGCAGGGTCAACGCGCGGACCTTGAGCCCGGCGTCGAGCGCGCCGCTCTCGCTGAGCAGGCTCATGACGTGCGAGCCGAAGCCGCCGATCGAGCCCTCTTCGACGGTGATCAACAGTTCGTGGCTCGCCGCGAGGCTCAGCACGAGTTCGCGATCGATCGGCTTGGCGAAGCGCGCGTCGGCGACGGTGGTCGAAAGGCCGCGCGCGGCGAGATCGTCGGCGGCCTTCAGCGCTTCGGCGAGGCGCGTGCCCAGCGACAGAATGGCGATCCGCGTCCCCTGCCGCAGCACCCGCCCCTTGCCGATGGCCAGGGGAACGCCGCGCTCCGGCATTTCGACGCCGACGCCCTCGCCGCGGGGATAGCGCACCGCGATCGGGCCGCTGTCGTGCGCGGCGCAGGTGGCGATCATGTGCACGAGTTCGGCCTCGTCGGCCGCCGCCATCACCGTCATGTTGGGCAGGCAGGAGAGATAGGCGACGTCGAACGCGCCGGCGTGCGTCGGGCCGTCGTCGCCGACCAGGCCGGCGCGATCGAGGGCGAAGCGCACCGGCAGGTTCTGAATGGCGACGTCGTGCACCACCTGATCGTAGGCGCGCTGGAGGAAGGTCGAATAGATCGCGCAGAAGGGCTTGTAGCCTTCGCAGGCCAGACCCGCCGCGAAGGTGACGGCGTGCTGCTCGGCGATGCCGACGTCGAACGTCCGCTCGGGGTAGGCTTTGGCGAAGCGATCGAGTCCGGTGCCGTTCGGCATCGCGGCGGTGACGGCCACGATCTTGTCGTCGCGCGCCGCTTCGGCGATCAGCGCGTCGGCGAACACCCGGGTGTAGGTCGGCGCGTTGGACTTCGGCTTCGCTTGCGCGCCGGTGACGACGTCGAACGCGCTGACCCCGTGGTATTTGTCCTCGGCGGCCTCGGCGGGCGGATAGCCCTTGCCTTTCTTGGTGACGACGTGGACCAGCACCGGCCCGTGCGGCATATCGCGCACGTTCTTCAGGATCGGCAGCAGGTGGTCGAGATTGTGGCCGTCGATCGGCCCGACATAGTAGAACCCGAGCTCTTCGAACAGCGTGCCGCCGGTGAAGAAGCCGCGGCCGTATTCCTCGGTGCGCTTCGCCTTGTCGTACAAGAATTTCGGCAGCCGCCGCGCCAATTGCTTGGCGACGTCGCGTAGCGAGATGTAAGTGCGGCTGGAGACCAGGCGGGCGAGATAGGCCGACATCGCGCCGGTCGGCGGCGCGATCGACATGTCGTTGTCGTTGAGAATGACGATCAGGCGCGAATGCGAGGCGCCGGCGTTGTTCATCGCCTCATAGGCCATGCCCGCCGACATCGCGCCGTCGCCGATCACCGCGATCACCGCGTTGTCGCGACGGGCGAGGTCGCGCGCCACCGCCATGCCGAGGCCGGCCGAGATCGAGGTCGAGGAATGGGCGGCGCCGAAGGGGTCGTATTCGCTCTCGGCGCGCTTGGTGAAGCCCGACAGGCCGCCGCCCTGGCGCAGCGTGCGGATGCGATCGCGCCGCCCGGTGAGAATCTTGTGCGGATAGGCCTGATGCCCGACGTCCCAGATCAGCCGGTCGCGCGGCGTGTCGAAGACGTAGTGCAGCGCCACGGTCAGTTCGACGACGCCGAGGCCGGCGCCCAGGTGCCCGCCGGTCACCGAGACGGCGCTGATCGTCTCGGCGCGCAATTCGTCGGCGAGCCTTCTCAGGTCCCCGACCGGCAGTCGGCGCAGATCGGCCGGCGTGCGAACCCCATCGAGCAGCGGCGTCTTTGATTCCGTCACAACCAACCTCCAGCACGCCTCCGGGCCCATCCGCCGCCGCGAATTCGGATGCCTACACCAGAAACCGCCGGCGCGGCAATCGCGTCGCGCGCGTCGGGGCGCCGGCGCCGCCCGCGCCCGCCCTTACGCGAATTGCGCGCGAGCGGCTGGGAAGTCGCGCGGCCTCGCTTAAGGGTGGCCGCGTTTCGCCTCACGCTTTGGCCATACGGTCGCGGCGCGCGCCGCCGGTGCGGAACACGCGATCCCACAATCCGACGCTGACGCCGAAATTGCCGCTGTCGCGATAATGATGGGCCATGTGCCGCACCCGCGCTTCGTAGAGCCAGTCGCCGGGCCGGATCGCGAAATGATGCGTCGCGTGATGGACGAACATGTAGAAGCCGTAGCCGATCAGCATGCCGCTGGCGAAGCCGCCGGCGAAGATCGGGTCGAGGCCGCGCAGCGGCAGGTAGCAGACCGCGACGATCAATCCGCTCGACACGAAGGACGGGACGCCGATGAAGGCGGCGGGATCGCGATGATGCGCCTCGTGCAGCGCCGTCAGGATCGGCGCGCCGTGGTAGGCGAAACGGTGAACGAGATATTCGACCAGCGTCCACGCCGCGGCGCCGAAGATGAGGCTCAGCGCCCATACCGGCGCGGCTTCGAGGCCGCGGTCGGAAAAGGAGAAGCCGGCGAACACCAACGCCGCTATGGGGATCACGGCGAAATCGCCGAAGTACAGGAACTTCCCGATCGGCATGGACGCGCTCCGTTTGACGCCATTCGCCTGAGGAGCCAGGCGGACCCGCGCCATCATGGCCGGAAATTCGGTTTCCGCAAGCTCGACATGAAATCATGGGGCGCGCCCGCGAAGCGCCTTAAGACGAAGCCGCGCGCGGCGATTGCGCCGATGGCGTATCTTTCGTCACGCTTGCGTGATATCCGCTTGGCGCCGAACCCTCAGCGAGAGGTTCTTCCATGCCGCCGCTCGCCGCCCATTTCGTCAATCGCGCCGGCTGGCTGCGCGCGGCGGTGCTCGGCGCCAACGACGGCATCATTTCGACCGCGAGCCTGATCGTCGGCGTCGCCGCCGCCGGCGCGACGCGCGGCGAAATCCTCACCGCGGCGGTGGCGGGCTGGGCGGCCGGCGCGATGGCGATGGCGGCGGGCGAATATGTTTCGGTCAGCTCGCTGGCCGACTCGCAAGCGGCCGATCTGGAACGCGAGCGACATTCGCTGGAGGATACGCCCGAAGTCGAAACGCGGGAGCTGACGCTGATCTATCAGCGGCGCGGCCTGGCACCGGCGCTGGCGCGCCGGGTCGCAGAGCAACTGATGGCCAAGGACGCCCTCAGCGCGCACGCGCGCGACGAACTCGGCATTTCCGACGCCCGGAGCGCCAATCCGATCCTGGCGGCGTTCGCTTCGGCGATCAGCTTTTCCGCCGGCGCCGCGATGCCGACGCTCGCCGCATTCCTGACGCCGCGCGCGGCGACCGTCGGCGCGGTGTCGCTGGCGGCCTTGACATTCCTCGCCGCGCTCGGTGCGCTCGGCGCCTGGATGGGCGGGGCGACGATCGTCAAGCCGACGCTGCGCGTCGCGTTCTTGGGCGCGCTGGCGATGGCGGTGACGGCGGGGATTGGCGCGCTGGTCGGCAAGGCGCTCTAGGCGCGGGAAACGCCGCGAGGGCGAGGCTCAGCTCTGGTGGCCGCCGGTGAAGGGCACGAACGGGATGATCGCGCCGCCGTAAATGTCGGAGCGCGTGACGGAGAACGCGCCGTCCGGGGCCTGCGTCTTGACCGCCTTGATCACGTGCTGCGCGCCGGGCGGCCCGACCGGGATCACCATGATCCCGCCGGGGACGAGCTGCTGCAGCAGCGGCGGCGGGATGTGGTCGATGCCGCACGTCACGATGATCTTGTCGAACGGCGCCCCCTCGCTCCAGCCGTAATAGCCGTCGGCGTTCTTGGTATGAATGGCGCGATATTCGGCGTAGCCGCGCGCGATCAGCGAATCGTAGAGCGCGCGGGTGCGCTGCGCCAACGCCGGGATGATCTCGATCGACCACAGCCGGTCGGTCAGATAGCTCAGGTAGGCCGATTGGTAGCCGGAGCCCGTGCCGATCTCGAGAACTTTGTCGCCGCGCTTGACTGCAAGCGTGTTGGTCATGCGCGCGACCGTGTGCGGGCCGGTGATGGTGACGCCAAAACCGATGTTGAGATGATGCCACTCGTAGGCGTGCGAAAGATTGTCCGCGGTGACGAATTCCTCGCGCGGCGTCATCAGAAAGGCGCGCTTGTCCGTCTCGTCCCAAACATCGTTATGGGCGATCAGTTGCAGATAGCGATCCCAGCGCTGGCCGAGGAACCCGACGTCCTCGCCGCGCTTCTCCCGCATCCAGGCGACGAAGGCGTCGCGGTCGGTCATCGGCGGCCAAAGGCTCCAGTCGAAAGGCGCAGCGACATTGGCGCTGGCGGGCGCGCCGAAGGCCAAGCCGACCGTAGCCGCGGCGGCGCCGAGGAGAAGATCGCGTCGGTTCATGGGTCGGGTCTCTCGAGTTGGACGGGCGCCGCGATCCTTGCGCGTGAACGGGGCGCAGGGCAAGAGCGCGATCGCGGCGGCGGTCGACCTCGAGGCCGAAAGCCGCCGCGCTTTTCCTCGTCGCCCGGCTGTGCCACAAGGCCCGTCGGCGTGGAGCGCGCGCCGCTTCGACTTCGGCAGGAAAGGGAAAGAAACTCGATGCCCTCCAAAGACGATATCCTCGCCGCGCTCGCCGCCGTGCCCGGGCCGGACGGCAAGACTCCGCTGCCGCGATCGGGCGCCATCGACGGCGTGACGGTGCGCGACGGCAAGGCGTTCGTCGCCATCCGAGTCGACCCCGCGCAGGCCGAGGCGATGGAGGCCATGCGCGCGGCGGCCGAGGCGAAGATCAAGGCGCTGCCCGGCGTCGTCGCGGCGGCGGTGACGCTGACCGCCGAGAGCGAGGGGCCCGCCGCCGCGCCGACGGGCCATGCCGCGCCTCGACCGCGCGCGCACGACACGAGGCCGATCCCGGGGATCGACAAGATCATCGCGGTCGCCTCCGGCAAAGGCGGCGTCGGCAAGTCGACCGTCGCCTGCAATCTCGCGCTCGGCCTGGCGCGGCTCGGCCTGAAGGTCGGCGTGCTCGACGCCGACGTGTTCGGCCCCTCGATGCCGCGCCTGTTCGGTCTCACGGAACGGCCCGCCCTCGCGGCGGACGGCCAGAAGCTCAAGCCGCTGCAGAAATACGGCGTCAAGGTGATGTCGATCGGCTTTCTGGTCGAGGAAGGCGCGGCGATCGTGTGGCGCGGGCCGATGGTGATGTCGGCGCTGACGCAATTCCTGCGCGAGGTCGAGTGGGGCGAACTCGACGTGCTGGTCGTCGACATGCCGCCGGGCACCGGCGACGCGCAGCTGACGATGGCGCAGAGCGTGCCGTTGTCGGGGGCGGTCATCGTCTCGACGCCGCAGGATCTGTCGCTGATCGACGCGCGGCGCGGCATCGCCATGTTCAAGCAGGTCGCGGTGCCGCTGCTCGGCGTGGTCGAGAACATGAGCTACTTCGTCTGTCCGCATTGCGGCGGACGCACCGACATCTTCGCCCACGGCGGCGCGCGGCGTGAAGCCGAGACGCACGGCGCGCCGTTCCTCGGGGAAATTCCGCTCGACGTCGTCATCCGCGAGACGTCGGACGACGGCGCTCCCGTGGTCGCCAGCGCGCCGGAAAGCCCGCAGGCGGCGGCCTTTATCGCGCTCGCGGAGCGCGTGCGCGCGGCGCTGTTCGAGGGGCAGGGCGCGTCCCGCCCGGCGCCGCGCATCGTGATCGAGTGAGCGGAGAGCCTTGATGGGCGAAGACACGACGGACCCGTGGCCGAGCGAATTGCGCGTGCGCGAAGCCGGCGGCGTGTTGCGAATCACGTTCGCCGACGGTTTCGCGGCGAGCCTATCGGCCGAGCGGCTGCGTGCGGCGAGCCCCAGCGCCGACAAGCGCCGCCCGCCCGCGCCCGAAGGCGGGATCGCCATCGTCGGCGTCGAGACGGTCGGCAATTACGCCGCGCGCATCGTCTTCAACGACGGCCACAATACGGGAATCTACAGCTGGCGGCTGCTGCGTGCGCTGGCCGCCGATCAAGCGCCGCCGCCGGGCGCGTGACGCCTTAGCCCGCAAGGGGAGAAGGGGCCTCACCCCTCCGGCGGCGCGGTCGCGCCGAGGCCGAGCGAACGCTGCACCATCGCCGTGTCGGTCCAGCGGCCGAATTTGTAGCCGATCGCCGGCAGAAGGCCGACCTGCCGAAAGCCGAAGGATTGGTGCAAGCGGAGGGAAGCCTGATTGGCCGCGTCGATGTAGCCGATCATCTGGCGGTAGCCGGCCGCCGCGCAGACGTCGATCAACGCCGCCATCAGCAGGCGGCCGACGCCGCAGCCCAGGTGCTCGTGATGCACGTAGATCGAATGTTTGACCGCGTAGCGGTAGGCGGGCCGCTTGCGGAACGGCACGGCGTAGGCGTAGCCGAGGACAACGCCGGCGCGTTCGGCGACCAGATGCGGCAATCGCCCGCGGTGCATGGTCTTGCGCCGCCTTCTGAGGTCCTCCAAGTCCGGCGCCTCGACGTCGCGGGCGGCGCCGGGCTCGACGCCGTGGCGGATGTGATGGAGATAGATCGCCAGCATCGCCGGCACGTCCGCCTCGCGCGAAGGGCGCGCCACAGCGCCGCCGGCCGTTTCGCCGTCGAGGCGCTTGTCGACCTCCTGCATCGTCATCGGCGCCTCCGCCCGGAATGCGCGCGCTCCGATTCGCGCACGACATAAGTGAAAAAGCATATCGCGCCCGACGCGTCGACCTCGCGATAGAGACCCTGTATCTCGGCCTCGAATCCGGGAAAGGCGTTGGCGGCCCGCTCGAAAACCTTGAGGTAATCGATCATCGGCCGCGCGCGCGCATCGAGCCGCTCGCCGGGAACGACGGTGGCTATCCCTGGGGGATAGACGACGAACAAGGTCGTCGCGACCCTCCCCTTGAGCGCGTCGAGCGGCAGGTAATCGACATTGTTGCGCACCAGATGGCGCGAGGCCTCGCGCGGCGTCATGACCATCTCGGGCAAGTGCTCGGACGCGAACTGCGCCTTCTGCAACGCGCTGACGCCGGCCTCGCGGAAGAACGCGTGCATTTCGGCGCAGAGGTCGCGCAGGCGCTTGCCGCGATAGCGCGCGGGGCGGCGGGCGACGAATTCCGGCATCGCGTCTTCGAGCGGGACGTTGTCGTCGTACAGGCGCTTGAAGGCGACCAGCGCCGAGACCAGCGTGCCGGCCTTGCTCGACTCGACGCCGGGGGTCAGCAGGAACAGCAGCGAATTGAGGTCGTTCTTCTCCGGCACCACCCGGTTCTCGCGCAAGTACTGCGCGACCACCGGCGCCGGCACGCCGTGCGCCTCGTAGGCGCCGCTTCGGCGATCGAAACCAGGCGTCAACAGGGTGAGCTTGGCCGGATCGGTGATGGCGAATCCGGCTTCGAGTTCGCTGAACCCGTGCCAGGCTTCGCCCGGCGCCAAGGCCCAAAACCGCGGATCGCGCGCCAGCAGATCGGTCGAAACGCTCTCCCACGGCACGATATGCGCGCCGCCCGAACTGGCGACGTCGGGGATGGAGACGCGGTCGGGGACGAACGGATCGAAAAACCAGCGCCGCGCCGGGTCCTTCTCCTTCTCCTCGAATTCGCGCCCGACCGCGCGCAGTTTCTTGCGCACTTCGATGCCGAGCCGGATGGTGTCGTCCCACAGCACCTCGCCGGAGCGCCCCTTCATCATCTGCGCGCCGACGTCGAGGGAAGCGAACAGCGGATAAAACGGCGAGGTCGAAGCGTGCTGCATGAAGCCTTCGTTGAACCGCCGGTGCTCGACCCGCCGGCGCTGGCCCTTGATGTGGCGGTCGCGCACGTGGATTTGCGAGGCCTGCGAAAAACTGGCGAGCTGCTTGTGCGCCGACTGCGTCGCGACCACGCCCGGCGAGGCTTCGCCGAGGTTCTTCAAGCCCATCGCGAAGCGCCGTTCGTAGAGCGGATGAAACTTCATGAATCCGGCCCAGGCCTCGTCGAACAGGATGTAGTCGCACAAGCGGCCGATGCGCTGGACGATCCGCTCGGCGTCGTAGATCGTGCCGTCGTAGGTGCATTGTTCGATCACCGCGACGCGGAACGGCCGCTCGCGCTTCCAGGCCTCCTTGTCCTCGACCAGCGGATTGGCGCGGATGCGCTCGCGAATCGCCGTCTCGTCGAAGGCGTCGGCGCGGATCGGGCCGATCAGCCCGTAGGCGTTGCGGTCGGCGGGCAGGAAGATCGGCACGCCGCCGCCGAGCAGCAGCGCGCCGTGGTGCGCCGCCTTGTGGTTGTTGCGGTCGAACAGCACCAGATCGCCCTCGGCGACCAGGTTGGTCAGCACGATCTTGTTCGACGACGAGGTGCCGTTGAGCACGAAATAGGTCTTTTCGGCGCCGAATATCGCGGCGGCTTCCTTTTGCGCCTGCAGCGCCGGCCCTTCGTGGGTTAGGAGATCGCCCAGTTCCAGAATCGAATTGTCGAGGTCGTCGCGGAAGATCGCGTCGCCCAGGTGCTCGACGAAGATGCGGCCGATCGGGCTGCGGCTATAGAAGATGCCGCCGTTGTGGCCGGGGCAGGTCCATAACTGATTGCCCTCCTCGGCATAGTCGACCAGCGCGCCGAAGAACGGCGTCTTCAGCGTTTCGGCGTATTGCTTGAGGCGTGAGACGAGGTTCTTGGCGATGAATTCCGGCGTTTCCTCGGCGAGGAACACGTAGCCGTCGATGAAATCGAGCACCTCGACGGGAATGTCCTCGAAACGCTTGCGCCTGACGAGGATCATGATCGGCATTTCCAGGCCGCGCTTGCGCATCAGATTGATCAGCGAGGCGGCCTTGCCCTCGAGGCCCTTCTTGCCCCAGTCGACCACCATGCAGCCGATCGCGGCGTCGGTCTGCACGGCGATCTCGGCGTCCTCGAGCCGGCGCGCCTTGATGACCTGGAAGCCCATGCGTTCGATGGCGGCGATGATCTGGTTGACGCGCAGTCCCTCGAGGTCGTCGGCGTCGAACATCGGCGCGGAAAACAGAAAAGTGAAACGTTGGAAAAAATTCATGGCTTAGGCGCCTCGGCAGCATGAACGCATGTTAGGCCTAATCGCGTCGGCGCGCCGCCTCGTCGGCCGTGCCCCCGTCTTGACGACGCCATCACGAGTGGGTGGGACGCGGCTCCGGCGATAAAGGCGCCGCCGTTCGGCGTCAACAACAAGGAAATCTCGGCCATGTTCAGCTTGAACCCGAAATCCACCGCGCTCGTGCTGATCGATTTGCAGAACGGCGTGCTGGCGATGCCGCTCGCGCCCCACGGCGCCGCTGAGGTCATAAGCAATTCGGCTCGTCTGGCGACGAGCCTCAAGCAAGCCGGCGGGGTCGTGGCGCCGGTCCATGTCGCCTATTCGCCCAACGGCGCCGATCGCTTGCGCCAGGCGGTCGACAGCCCTTATCCCACCGCTCCGCTGCCGGCCGGCTGGTCGGACTTCGTGCCCGAAATCGCGCTTCTGCCCGCCGACTTCGTCATTGTCAAACGCCAATGGGGCGCGTTTCACGGCACGGAACTCGATCTGCAGTTGCGCCGACGCGGCGTCGACGCCATCGTCCTGACCGGCGTCGCCACCAATTTCGGCGTCGAATCGACCGCGCGCGAAGCCTGGCAATACGGTTACAGCGTCGTCATCGCCGAAGACGCGGTCAGCGGCGTCAACGAGGCGATGCACACGTTCTCGATCGCGAACATTCTTCCCCGCCTCGCGCGCATTCGCTCGACCGAGGAGATCCTCGCCGCGTTGCCGGCGAAATAGAACCGGCGCGAATTGCGGAACCGAAGGTCCCGCGCCTCGAGAAGCCTGAAGAGAAGACATGAAAGCGGCGGTTCCGACCCTATGATCGGCTCCGGCGCCAAACGACTCAATTTCGCCGTGCGGCGCGGCGCCGCTCTTCGGCGTTCGTTGGCGTCTTCGCGGCGCGCGCGCCGCGTGTTACAGGGCTTTCGACACAAGTTTGCGAGCCTTCCGACGAAAGGGTCCGGCTCTGCCTGTAACAATTGTCGCAGTGGGGCGAAGCAAGAATGGGCGTGGAACCGGCCGTCGGTCCCGGCGACGACAAATGGGCGCCGATAATGCGCGCCGCCCTGGCCGGCGACGAGGCGGCCTATCGTCGATTGCTTGAGGAGATCGGGCGGGCGGTCCGTGCGATGGCGCGGGGGGCTTTTTCGCGCATGCGGGTCGGCGACGCGGATATCGAGGATGTCGTGCAAGAGACGCTGTTGGCGATCCATCTGAAGCGGCACACCTGGGACGGCGGCCCCAAGCTCGCGCCTTGGGTCAATGCGATCGCGCGCCATAAGATCATCGACGCGATGCGTCGACGCGGCGCCCGGCGCTTGGAGCCGATCGAGGATTTCGAGGCGGCGCTGGCGGCGCCGGAAGCGCAGGACCCACACTTGCGCAGCGACATCGAGCGCGTCATGGAAAAACTGGCGCCGCGTCAACGCGACATTGTGACCGCGATTTCGCTCGACGGCCAGTCGATCGCCGCGACGGCGGCGCGGCTTTCGATGAGCGAGGCGGCGGTGCGCGTCGCGCTGCACCGGGCGCTGAAGTCGCTCGCCGCGGCATGGCGGAGCGCGACGCAATGAAGACCGCCGATCTCGTCAATTCGCTCGCGGCCGACGCGATCGCGCCGGTCCGTCTGGGCAGGCGGCTCGGCCTGGCGCTGGCGCTCGGCGCGGCGGCGAGTCTCGCGCTGTTCATGGCCGGGCTCGGGCCGCGGCCGGATTTCGCCGAGGCGGCGCGAACCGTCCGCTTCGATCTCAAGTTCGTCGATGCGTTGGCGCTGGCGGCGCCGTCGGCGCTGCTGTGCTGGCGACTGATGCGGCCCGACGCGCGCCCCGGCGCGCTGGCGCTGCTGCTCGTCGCGCCCTTCGCGCTGCTGGCGGGCGCCGTCGTCGCCGAACTCCTGCTCGTTCCGCCCGATCTGTGGGGGACGCGCCTGATCGGGACCAACTGGCTGCACTGCCTTACGTTGATTCCGCTGCTTTCGATCGCGCCGTTGACGGCGTTGATCCTCGCCATGCGCGCGGGCGCGCCGCTGCACCCGGCTCTCACCGGCGCGCTCGCGGGCGTGGCCGCGGCGGGCGTCGCGGCGATGATCTACGCCAGCAGTTGCGCCGACGACTCGCCCTTGTTCGTCGCCAGCTGGTATCCGCTCGCGACGCTCGTCGTCGTCGCCGCCGGCGCGCTCGCCGGGCGGCGGTTCCTGCAATGGTGAAGACCGAATCTTATGCTAAGTTTCGACGAACGCCGCTCGCAAACGGCTCGATCGTCTGAAGAGACGGCCCGCCGCGCCCGCCGGGGCCGTCCGCGACTGACGAGTCAAACCGATGAGACCGGCTTTGGCGAGAAGAGGAGAGGCGAACCATGAAGACGAAGACTCTCTCTGCGGACCTCCTTCAAAAGATGGACGCCTATTGGCGGGCCGCCAACTATCTGTCGGTCGGCCAGATCTATCTTTACGACAATCCGTTGCTGAAGCGGCCGCTGACCCTGGCGGACGTGAAACGCATGCTGTTGGGACACTGGGGCACCACCCCCGGGCAGAATTTCATTTATGTGCATTTGAACCGGGTCATCAAGAAATACGACCTCGACATGATTTACGTCTCCGGCCCTGGTCACGGCGGCCCGGCCGTGGTCGGCAACACGTATCTCGAGGGAACCTACAGCGAGATCTATCCCGAAGTCAGCCAGGACGAAGCCGGGCTTCGCCGGCTCTTCAGGCAATTTTCGTTTCCGGGAGGGATCCCCAGCCACGCATCGCCGGAGTGCCCCGGCTCGATCCACGAAGGCGGCGAACTGGGCTATTCGCTCAGCCATTCGTTCGGAGCGGCGTTCGACAATCCCGATTTCATCGTCGCCTGCGTCGTCGGCGACGGCGAGGCCGAAACGGGTCCGCTGGCCACGGCGTGGCATTCGAACAAGTTCCTCGATCCGGTGACCGACGGCGCGGTGCTGCCGATCCTGCATCTCAACGGCTACAAGATCGCCAACCCGACCGTCCTCGCCCGCATCGGCCGCGAGGAATTGGAACAGTTGCTCCGCGGCTATGGGTGGGCCCCCTACTTCGTCGAGGGTCACGAGCCCGAGCCGATGCACGAGGCGATGGCGGCGACGCTCGACATGGTTGTCGAGCAGATAAGAGAAATTCAGCGGGCCGCGCGCGCCCGCGGCGAATCCGCGCGGCCGCGCTGGCCGATGATCGTGCTCAATTCGCCCAAAGGCTGGACGGGTCCAAAGACGGTCGACGGCCTGCAGGTCGAAGGAACCTTCCGATCGCATCAGGTGCCGCTTTCCGACCCGGCCGCTCATCCCGAACACCTCAAGCTGCTGGAAGATTGGCTGAGGAGCTACCGGCCGGGGGAGCTCTTCGACGAGCGGGGTCGCCTGAGGCCGGAACTGGCCGAGCTGGCGCCCAAGGGCGAGCGGCGCATGGGCGCGAACCCCCACGCCAATGGCGGCCTCCTGCTGCGGGATCTGCGCATGCCGAACTTCCGCGACTACGCGGTCGACGTGTCTTCGCCGGGTGTGCGCGGCGTCGGCGACACCCATGTGCTCGGGAGGTTCCTGCGCGACGTGACGAAACTGAACGCCGACCAGCGGAACTTTCGCGTCTTCGGTCCGGACGAGACGCTCTCCAACGGCCTGGAAGCCCTCTTCGAGGCGACGAAACGCCAGTGGGAAGGCGCGACCGAGCCGATCGACGAGTTTCTCGCGCCGACGGGGCGCGTCGTGGAAATGCTCAGCGAGCACCAATGCGAGGGATGGCTGGAAGGTTACCTGCTGACGGGGCGGCATGGACTGTTCAATTGTTACGAGGCGTTCATCCATATCGTCGACTCGATGTTCAATCAGCACGCCAAGTGGCTGAAGGTCACGTTGCAACTGCCGTGGCGGCGGAAGATCGCGTCGTTGAATTACTTGCTCGCCTCGCATGTCTGGCGCCAGGACCACAACGGCTTCACGCATCAGGATCCGGGTTTCATCGACCATGTCATGAACAAGAAGGCCGAAATCGTGCGGGTCTATCTTCCGCCGGACGCGAACTGCTTGCTTTCGGTGATGGACCATTGCCTGCGCGGCCGCCATTGCGTCAACGTCGTGATCGCCGGCAAACACCCGGCGCCGCAGTGGCTGACCATGGACGCCGCGGTCAAGCATTGCGCCGAGGGCGTCGGCATCTGGCCGTGGGCGAGCAACGACCAGGGCGTCGCGCCCGACGTGGTGATGGCCTGCTGCGGCGACGTGCCCACGCTCGAGACCCTGGCGGCGGTGTCGATCATGCGCGAGCGCTTGCCGGAGCTGAAGATTCGCGTGGTCAACGTCGTCGATCTGATGAAGCTTCAGCCGCGAACCGAACATCCCCATGGGCTGACCGACGTGGACTTCGATGGGCTGTTCACCAAGGACAAGCCGGTGATCTTCGCCTTCCATGGCTATCCCTGGCTGATCCACCGGCTGACCTACCGCCGCGCCAACCACGACAACATCCACGTGCGCGGCTACAAGGAAGAGGGCACCATCACCACGCCCTTCGACATGACGGTGATGAACGATCTGGATCGCTTCCATCTGGTGATGGACGCGATCGATCGCCTGCCGCAGATCGCCGACAAGGGGGCCTACCTGAAACAAATGCTCAAGGACAAGCTGATCGAGCACAAGGAGTACATCACCCGGAACGGCCAAGACCTGCCGGAAATCCGCGATTGGAAGTGGGGCGCCCCTTGAGGAACGGGCGCCGACGTCCGGTCGATGCCGGCGCGACGCTCACGATCGGCGAAGATCGATCAGGCCTCTTCGCGCGGGAAAGGCGTCACTTGACCAGCGGCTTGAGGATCGCGTCGAATTCGCCGAGGCTCAGCGCGCCGTCGTAGACTTTGCCGTCGATGACGAAGGTCGGCGTTCCCGCGATCTTCAACTTCGACAACGCCGTTTGCACGATTTCGCGCATTGCGTCGGCCTTGGCCTGATCCTTCAGGCACTCCATCGCCTTGTCGTGGCTCATGCCGGTCGGGCGCATGGCGGCGATCAACGCGTCGAGCGGGTGATCGACGAACGCCCACGTCTCCTGTTCGGCGAACAGCAGGTCGATCGTCGCCAACGCCTTGTCGTCGCCGACGCAGCGCGCCAGGACGAAACCCGCGGCGTCGAGCGCGTTGCGCGAAAATTCACGGAAGATGAAGCGCGCCTTGCCGGTGTCGATATAGGCGGATTTCAACGCCGGCAGCACGTCGTGATCGAACACCGCGCAATGCGGGCACGTCAGCGAGCCGTATTCGACGATGGGAAGGCCATTGGCGTCGCCGATCGACAGCTCCGGCAGCGGTCCGGGCTGCAGCACGGTCGCCATGTCGACCTCACCATCCGGCTTGGGGGCGGTTTCCGCCTGCGCCGAGCCCGTGAAGAACAGAGCGACGGCGAACGCCGCGACCGCGGCGCGTACGGCGATAGAGGGCGAAGACGAAGCGGTCACGAAAGACTCCCGAACTCGGAGGGCGAGAAGCGGCCGGAGATTGGACTCTTTCGCGGATCGCGGCAAGAGCGGTTCGCCCGGCCAGCGCCGCACTGAGTGTCCGTCCTAAAACTTCTTGGATCGTTTGAGTCGGTTGTGATTCAAGGAAGGCGGTCTGATTCGAGGAGAGGCTGCTGATGTGGACGAATGAGAACCGAGGGAAATACAATCGTGAT
>Ga0182014_10004840_pt1 | contig 15223 bp, 13 predicted proteins | sample 612S2DmetaG_FD_120489 | JGI IMG/M metagenome (GOLD analysis project Ga0182014, IMG submission 120489) | Permafrost microbial communities from Stordalen Mire, Sweden - 612S2D metaG | ecosystem: Environmental > Terrestrial > Soil > Wetlands > Permafrost | place: Sweden: Stordalen | collected... | reverse complement strand
GGCTATCTGATGGTCAGCACGTGGCGTTTCTATAGCTTCAAGGATATTGATTTTCGTTCGCGCCATCCCTTCCGCCTGATTGTGCTGATCGCCGTGCTGATCGCATTGATCGCGCGATTTTCGCGCCCCGTACTCTTCGCGGTTGCCGTACTGTATATGGCTTCCGGCGTTCTCTGGCGCCTGCAGTGGATCTTCCATCGCAAGACTCCGCCTGCACCACCGGCGTACCGGGAGGCATCTCAGAATCCATGACTCCCATTTCCAAATCCGCCAGCTCGCAGGCCGATCTCCGCGGCACGAATCTTTATCGCGTGGCGATCGTCGGCGCGGCATCACTCAAGGGGAAAGAGGTCGCCGAAATTCTGCGCGAACGGAAGTTTCCCGCCGTCGATGTCCGGTTGCTCGATGACGACGAGTCTCTCGGCCAACTGGAAGCGGTCGGCGACGAGGTGAGCTTTATCCAGAGCATCCGCTCGGAACAGTTTGAGCGCGTGGACTTCGCCTTCTTCGCTTCCGATCCACGCTCTACCCGCAATAACTGGAAGACGGCGCACGGCCTGGGCAATACCATCGTGGATCTCTCGTACGCGCTGGAAGACGAAGCGGGAGCGTCGATCCGCTCGCCCTGGATCGAGCGCCAGACCGGCCAACCCATCGCTCCAGAGTTGCAGCCGGGTCCGGTGGTGGTGGCCCATCCCGCGGCTACGGTCCTCGCGCTACTCGCCTTACGCAGCGGGAAGGCGGGCAAAATCGAACGCATGGTCGCGACCGTGTTTGAACCGGCGTCCGAGAACGGCCAGAAGGGTATGGACGAACTGCACGAGCAAACGGTGAATCTGCTTTCCTTCCAGGAATTGCCGAAAAATGTGTTCGACATCCAGGTGGCCTTCAACCTGGTGCCGCGCTACGGACAGAGGTCTGAATTGGCGCTGGATGCTGTGTCGCAGCGAATCCGGAAGCACTACCGGCGCGTTGCCCGTGGCGCAGCCGAGCCGGCGCTGCAGGTGCTGCAAGCGCCGGTCTTCCATGGGCACGGTTTTTCGGTTTACCTGGAGATGGAGAAGCCAGTTGTGATCGCAGATCTTTCGCAGGCGCTCACGGGAGAGCACGTGGTCGTGAGCGGAAGTCCGGAAGATGTGCCCACCAGCGTGAGCGCCGCTGGTCAGGAAGATATTTTGGTCTCGCTCACCAGCGACGCCAATCACAAGAACGGCATATGGCTCTGGGCAACGGCCGATAACCTTCGCGTTGCCGCTTTGACCGCGGTCGAATGCGCTGAGACCATGACCGCATCCCGGCCGCGAGGTCAAATTCAATGATTGAGCGGACGGCGAACCGGTGGGCGGCCGCAGTGGCACTTGGAGTGGGCCTGGCGTCGGTCTCGGCCGGCTGCGGCTACCACACCGCCGGAAATGCAGTCGAACTGCCACAGAACATCCGCACCATCGCGATTCCCGGGTTCGTGAGCCACAGCCAGACGTTTCGCATCGAGCAACTGCTGACGGACGCCGTCGTGCGCGAATTCAACGCTCGCACCCAGTACCATGTAATTCATGAAACCAACGGCGACGCGGATGCGCTGCTGAAGGCCACCGTTTTATCGGCATCGGCGAATCCGCTCGTCTACGATTCCACCACCGGGCGCGCGATCAGCGCCCTGGTCACCGTGAGCGTGCAGGTGACGCTGACCGACCGTCACGGCAAGGTGCTTTTCGAGAATCCTTCCTATCTTTTCCACGATCAGTACGAAATTTCGCGCGATCTCACCAGTTTTTTTCAGGAAGATTCTCCGGCCGTCGATCGCCTGTCGCGGGATTTCGCGCGAACGCTCGTGGCCAACATTCTGGAGGCTTACTAATGGCGATGCGTGCCTTCAGTCAGGCGGACCGCTTTCTCTCGGAACTGAAGTCGCGCCAGCTGAAGCCGGCTTATGTGTTGGTTGGCGACGAAGCGTTTTTTCGCAAGCGCTGCCGCGATGCCATTCTCGATCACCTGGTCGCGCCCGACTCGCGGGACTTCGGCTTGTTTGAGTTCGACCTCGGCGAAACTTCGTTGACTGAAGTTCTGGATCGCGCCCGCACGCCCTCGCTGATGGCGCCGTTTCAGGTGTTCTTCGTGCGCGGCGTGAAGACCTTGTTTGGCCGCGGCTCGAATGAAGAGAAGATCGCAGCCATCGAAGCATACTGCAAGAATCCCAATCCCGCAGCGCTTCTGGTGTTTGTTGCCGATCACATCAGCATTCCCACCGACGTCCGCCGCATGGAGATGACCGACAAGGACCGTTACCAGAAGATCCGCGAGGACCTGGGCCGATTCTGCGGCATCGTGGAACTGTCTCGCGTGCAAGAGGGTGAAGCCGTCCGCTGGATTGGCGAGTACTGCCTTACACGCGAAGTCAAGATCGACGCCGATGGCGCCCGCGAGTTGGTCGACGCGCTGGGCGCCGACATGATGATGGTCTCGAACGAACTGGAGAAGCTGATCCTCTACGCCGGCGAGAAGAAACAAATCACGCTCGCCGATGTCGAGACCATGGTACTTGCCGCGAAACAGCGGTCGCTCTATGAGTTGACCGATGCGATTTCCGCTAAAGATCGCACACGCGCCCTTGAAGTCCTCGATGCGCTGCTTTCGACCGGCGACGGCGAGGAAGCTGCCATTGGCCATCTCTACATGCTGGCCAAAACCTTTCGGCAGATGCTGGTCATCCGGGAGCGCAACGTGCGCGACCAGCGCATGCTTTGGGCTGCCTTGTGGCAGGGCTTTCGCGTGCCGCCGTTTGCCGCCGACGACATTATCCGGCAGGCGCGGCGTTACAAATCGAAGCGGGAACTGACTCGCTCCATTCGGCTGGTCGCGAAAGCCGATCTGGCGCTGCGCTCGAATCCTCCCGGCAAACGGCTGATCCTCGAAAAGCTGGTTCTGGATCTCGCAAGCGAGCCCAAGCCTGAAGCGGCTGGCGGATGGATGCAGGAAGAATTGCCGGTCTAAGGTGGGGACTGACTTCGCATTCGACTATGTTTACTGATTGGTACTGGTGGGGGTACCCCCCCTCCCCCCTGTCTATTAGAATCATTGGGTTAGGAGGAAATTCCCGCTAGATCTTTGGGTTTAAAGGAGTTAAAATCAAAATCTAGATAACAAAGGAGTTACCAATCGTTTTCTGGCGCCGTTGCCTTAGAGTTAGCGAAATTCGACTTACTAAGTCGTACAACTGTTTAGATTTTGAAAGAACTTAGAGCTAACTTCGGCGCCGCCACGCTGGGCTACCACCTAGGTTCTATTATAACTCCTTATGTCAAGAACTTTGGTACGAGTACTGACATCCATCGGAGAGCTCCGGTGCGTTGTCGCCGACATTAGTTAAGTCTCGGTCCTACCCCTTCGCCTCGGCCTCAGCCACTACCTGGCGGAGCTCCTCAACACCGGGGAAATCCGGCTTGATCTTCAGCACGCGGTCCAGTTGCTTCCGGGCCAGGCCGGCCTGACCACTCTTGGCGTAAGCGAGACCCAGGTGATAGTTGAAGAGTGCGTTGTCCGGCTCTTTTTTCAGCGCTTCTTTGAAGTGGGTAATAGCGGACGCGTAGACGCCCTTGTGGTAGAAAGCCCAGCCCAGCGTGTCGGCAGTGTTCGGATTATTGGGAAGCTGACGGCGGGCGGTCTGCGCCATCGCGAAAGCAACGTCCACATTGCCGCCCTGCTGCAGCATCACATAGGCCAAATTGTTGGAGGCCAGCGGATTGTCGGGCTGAATCTCCAGCACCTTCTGGTACTGCTGCTTGGCGTGGTCCCAATCCTGCTTGCTCTCGTAGATGCCGCCAGCCAGCAGGTTGAAAGTGGCTGCCCTGGGATTGGCTTTGGATCCGTTGAGATAAGTCTGCAGCGCCTGATCGGTGTTGCCGCGCGCGCTCTGCACCATGCCGAGCCTGACCAGCGCTTCGCTGTTCTTCTTATCCAAGTCGGAGGCTTGTTTGAACTCCTGTTCCGCCCCCGCTAGATCTTTCTTCTGTTCCATCAGGAGTTGGCCCAGCATGAGGTGAAACCCGGCGTTCCTGGGATACCTGGCCAAGTATGTCTCCGCGGTAGCGAGGGCCCGGTCCGGCTGCTTCTGCGCCAGGTCTACGTTGAGCACGCCGCCCAGTGCGTCGGTGGAATTCGGATCCCGATCGAGGGCCTGCTGGTAGGCTTTTTGCGCTTCGGCGTACTGGCTCTGCGCCCTCCGCAGGTTGCCCAACTGCACATAGGCGGAGGGATTATTGGGTTCCTTTTCCAGGGACCGATGGATGTACTCATCCGCGGTTGCGTACTGATTGCGATCGATTTCGGCGATCGCGCGCAGCAGGTATCCGTCAGAAGCTGCCGGCTGCAAGGCGATGATCTGGTCCGCTTCCTGCGCGAGACCCGAGGCATCGCTGCGGTGAATGGCAACGCCCGCCAACGCCCGGTGCGCTTCCACGATGTCGGGACGCAGCCGAACCGCATCGCGCCACTCCGCCTCTGCCCGGCTGGAGTTGCCCAGTTGGTCGAATGCCAGACCCTGCTGATAATGCGCCACGGCGTTATCGGGATCGTTCTTCAACACCGCTTGCAGCGTATTGACGGCGTCGTTGGCCTTGCCGCTGCGAATTTCGATCTCGCCCCTGTAAACCTGGGCGTCGGAATCATCCGGCTTCGCCTTCACGACTTCATCATTCAACTTGCGAGCATCGTCGAGCCGGTCTTTCAGGATGAGCAGCTGAATGTAATTCTTCTTGACCACCAAGTCCCTTGGATGATCCCGATAGAGCGCGGCATACTCGTCCGTGGCTTTGTCGAGCTGGTTATTGGCAAAATAGAAATCGCCAAGCATGCGGTAGCCCACGGAATTATTCGGGAAATTCTTTTTCGATTGGCGCAGGAATTCCTCGGCTTGTCCGAGCTTGTTCTCGGCGATGTACAGGCTGGCAAGAGAGATCCTGGGGCTGGGATCGTCGGCTGCGGTTTCAATCGCCCGCCGGAACCACGGCTCGGCCTCGGGAAACCGCCCGCGAGTCTGGTAGAAGTTCCCCAGCGAGAGCAGCGCATTCGTGGAACTGGGACTGAGGTCGACCGCTTTCTTGAAACTTTTCTCCGCGTCGTCCCACTGTTGCCCGCGCATCTGGAGCATCGCCAAATTTAGATAAGTGTCAGAACGGCTGGGATCGAGGTCCTTTGCCTTCTGCAGGTCCGCCAGCGCATCCGTGGTGTCATTCATGCCGGCGTGGTAGTTGGCCCATGCGAGATAGACGTCGAGGTTCTTGGGCTGCTTTGCCACTAGCAGGTCCAAATGCTCCTTCGCGTCATTGAACTGACGGCCGAGGATCAGCAGGTTGGCCAGGTCAAGGTGCGCGGCATATTGGTCCGGCTGGAGCTGGATGGTGGTCGACAGTTCCTGGTAGGCGGTTGGCCATTGCTGTAGCTTCATCGCCGCCAGCGCCAGCTTGTAATGGGCGTCGGCGAAACGCGAATCAACCTGGATGGCGTTCTCGAACTGAATCTCGGCTTCCCGGTACTGGCCTTTGTCGAAGTAGCGCTGGCCACTCTCCAGGTACTTCTGCTTGCGAACGTTCGGATCTCGCGAGCAACCTGTCAGCAACGCCCCCAGCAAGCAAACCGCCGCTACTGCATACTGAAATCTTGACCCTTTAGCCATACCCATATCTCTGAACGCCTCGTGTCGCGCAAACTTTGTCTTATCAACGCCCTACCGAACCAAGGTACCCTTTCAGGCGCAAGCCGGAAAAGTTACTGCGGTTATTATCGCAAACTCGGACAACGGGCAGAACCCGACTGGCCCCGTCACTAAGCATACGCCCGTGGACAAGCGCTTTGGTAATCTGCCCCAAGCGGCCGGGGCATGGCATAGTTCAATTGGCTATGACCCACTTCCCCCAATCCAATGCCAACGGACGTTCCCCGCGAGTACAACTCAATGGATCGGTCGCGGCCGCAGTGATGGCCGAGGGCGGGCAACGGGCGCGCGCAAAACTACAATCCATTTCCATCACCGGCGGATTGCTGCAGTTGCAGCACGAGCTTTCCACCGGAGATTTCGTCGAAATTGCTTTCCACACCCGATCCGGTCCCATCTGCGGCATGGCCGAAATGCTGCACCCGACGCGCAAGTTTCAGAGTGCGTGTCTTCAGCCCTTCCGCTTCATTGCCCTTGCCGACGACGACCACCGCAAGCTGCGTATGGCGCTCGATTCCGCTCTGGACCGTAGTTTCCTGGACCCGCTTTCCGAGCAGATGCAGACGCCGCCCGGATTCTGAGAAGGCAGTGGCCAGTGGTCGGCGGCCAGCGGCCAGCAAACCCACATCCATTAACCGACCACTGACCACTGGCCACTGACCACTTTTTTGCTGCTTCGCTATACTGAATCCTCCGGGATGACGACCGAGACCATCACTCACTCCGCCGAGGAGACGATCGCTTACGGCAGGGGCCTGGCCGCCGAACTGTCTCCTCCGCTCATCGTGCTGCTGCGCGGGGACCTCGGGGCGGGAAAGACGACCCTGGTGAAGGGGATCGCGGAAGGCTTCGAGGCCGCTCGCGCCGAGGACGTGACCAGCCCCACGTTCACGCTCGTCCAGGAATATCGCGGCCCCCAAACGACCTTGTACCACATCGACCTTTACCGCATCGATACCGAGCGCGAACTGGAAACGCTCGGGCTGGACGACTTGCTCGCGCCCAATTGCATCCTACTGATAGAGTGGGGAGAGAAGTTTTCTCGTTTCGAACGCGATCAGAACGTGGAAATCACCCTGGAGCGAGCGGGGGAAACTGAGCGCAGAATTCAACTTACCACGCGTTGAATCCGAGGGGCTGACGACATTGGCCTGACGACAGTGGACCGCCAGTATTGGATCGCGGCGCATTTCAATCAACTGAATTTGGAGCCAGAATCAACTTGAAGCTCACTCATTTCGCTTTTGTCTGCCCATTGGTCTCATTGCTTTTGGTCACTGCGGCTTTTTGCGCCGCGCAAAGCGAGCCAAAGCCCACGACCTCGGACGCGAACCAGTCCGCCCAACCGCAATCCGCTCAACCGCCCGCGACTGGCGCTAGCCAGACACCCGAGCAGACGTTGCCTCCTGCCAAACCGCCAGCAGGCCAACCGGCTCAATCTGCCGATCAAACTCAGAGCCAGAGCAAGGACAGCCAGGGTGCAAAAGAGGCGGCGGACGAAACGTCCGGCACATCCAAAGACCGGCTCTTTTTTGCTTTGCCCAACTTCTTGACCTTGGAGAACGCGGGCCAGGTCCCGCCCTTGACGGCCGGGCAAAAATTCAAAGTTGTCGCCCGAGGCTCGTTCGATCCCATTCAGATTGTCTGGTACGGCGCGCTCTCCGGTATCAGCCAGGCCGAAGATAGCGAACCTGGCTTCGGACAGGGGGCCGAAGGGTACGGCAAGCGCTACGGGGCCTACGCTGCCGACGGCACTATCGAGAATTTTTTTGTGGGGGCGATTCTTCCATCCGTGCTTCACCAGGATCCGCGCTATTTTCAGTCAGGCCGCGGCAGTTTCTTTTACCGCTCCGGATATGCCGTCAGCCGAATTTTCGTAACTCGCAGCGACTCCGGGCACCGTCAATTCAACTTCTCCGAAGTATTTGGCAGCGCCATCGCGTCTGGCGTTTCAACCTATAGTTACCACCCCCGCCGCACTTTGATCGGTAAGAACAGTGACGGTTCCTTGAGATATACGGCCAGTGACCGCACCTTGAAGAATACAGCCAGCGTATGGGGATCGCAGGTGGGCTACGACACGATTACGCTAGTGATCAAGGAGTTCTGGCCCGATATCCGGCGGAAAGTAAGGAAACAGCCTCATTGATACGGTGGGCGATGATGGCGCCCCCTCCTTACATCGAAGATACGTCGAAGATCGTTGGGTTTATTTCCTCATCCAATCAAGTGATGTCCCCGAGAACCGAAACAGCGATCAGGAAAGCTGCCGAGCGAGATCTGGAAGTGGGCGTAATCTGCGCCGATCGCGATGGCAATCGCATTCGCATCGACCGCGTCGATTCCGGTGACCGTGGCGCCGGAACCCTTTCCTACCATTTTCTGAACGACGAACTGCGCGTGCAGGAAGGCATTCAGGAGTGTTCCATCGCGCAATTTCTGGCGGCAGGTTGGTACATGGCAGCCCCGGGAACATCCCTGTAGCAGGCTACCCTGTGGAGGGACGGGCGTCTCGCGAGCCTGCCCTGAGCGAAGTCGAAGGGTCCAGCCGGGCGGGGACGCCCGGCTCTCCACTAGCGATCTACGAAGCCGAAACCCAATTGCGGCGCTCGATAAACGTCGGGGGTTCGTAAGTGCGTCCTTTTGCCAGCCGGCGATCTTCCCGGCGTGTGGACCACAACAGGATCGGGCCGAGCGATGCGGCGGTGAGGCGGGCTACGACCGGGAACTCCTGCTCGACTTCGCGGCGCAGTTTGTGAATCCGGTCACTCACACTGCGATTGACTTTCTTGAATTCCTTCTCCATCACCCAAAGCGCCGCATTGTAAGCGCTGCTGAGCTTCTTCATTTCTCGATTAAAGCGCTCACGGACGCGTGGATCGGGGTAGTCCTTGTAGCGTTGCCAGCCTTTGAGCATGGTCTGGACCATGCGATAAAGACTCGGCCCATTGCTCTCAAAATCGCGCCAGAACGCCCAATCCAGGAACCTTTTGGAATCCTCACGGGAGATGGCGGCGTGCCGGAAGTTGAATTTGTACTGCCCATGGACATCGGCGAAGTCAATGTCCGGCAGCAAACGACCCTGATCGGACATTTCCTGGTAAAGCGGCGTGCCCGGAACCGGGGTGTAGAGCATGAACTGGTGGAAATCGGTCTGGTAGTTGACCGCCGACTCGATTTCCTCGACGATATTGTCGGGCGTGTGGTGCTCGAGTCCGACGATGGTCGAACCCTGCACTCGTATCCCGTGTTCGCGAAGCTCTCGTGTAAGTTGCCCGACTTCTTCACCCTGCAGCTTGCTATAGCTGGACCGGGGAGATTCCAAACCCATCCATACCCAGGAAATGCCGAGTTCGACCAGTTCCAGCATGGTGTATTTGCGAATTGCGTTGGCCGAAGCAAACACCGAAAGCTCCCAGCTCTTGCCGGCCTCCTGCATGCGCTTCAGCAGTTGCATGGCCCGGGTGCGGTGCAGCAGGAAGTTTTCGTCCATCACAAAAAAGGAATGCACTTTGAGTTCGGCTTCGATCCCGCACATCACATCAAACAGTTCATCGCCGGTCTCGTAAAAGTTGACGAACTTTCCTTTGCCGCCAAAAAAAGCGGACGTGGTACAGAAGTTGCACCCCATGGGGCAACCCACCGACGGGATGATGGTTGCTGCCGTGTTGCCCTTTCGATTCGGGAGGCGGATTCCCATGATGCGCGTCTCCAGACCGGAAACAATCATAGGATGTTTAATCGGCGCGTGCTCGTCTTCTCCCAGATAGCGGCGCATCCAGGAGATACCTTCACCCTTTACGATGTGGTCGGCGTCGATCATGGTCTCAATGCCGGGGATGGCGGCTACGTGTCCGCCTACGATGATCGTAGAATGCGGCGATAGCTCTCGCACCATGCGGCACATCTCCTGGACCTTGCCCACGTTCACGATGATCGAAGAGATGCCAACCACGTCGTAGTGGTTCCTGGTCAATTCGCGAGCAAAAGCTTTGCGGGTAGGAAAATCCAGCACACTGCAGGGCGCCGAAATATTTTCCTGAATCATCATGATGCCCCAGGAACGATGGAACATACGCAGCGAGAAGCTGCCTTGCGCGCGCGTGACCTGGTTGTGATAGAGCTCCATCGGATTGATGGACCGGCTGCCAAATTTGTCGTCTTGCGCATAAGGCCCGAAAACCGAACTGAGCAGGATGCGAGCGTGACTTCCCTTCGGGTGAGTTTCTATAGATCCCATGCTTGAAGGATATTGCGCGGCACAGGTCCTGCGCCGTGATCTCAGATCACATTACAAAAATATTACGTGTCATGGGCGCGAAAAAAGATAAGGAATTTCTTAACAGAAGGCCGAACTTTGTCTTACGCACTTTGGTTTACGAACTTTAGTTTTACGAATTCTTTATGAACCTCTTATTCGAAACTTATGGCCCATCGGATCGAATAAGGTTGAGCAGTTCGAGGACCTTCAGATGGAAAGCCCGGCCAGGAGGTTCGATTCACCGTGACGACAATCATAGCGATACTGTGCCTGGCGGGCATCGCGTTCAATGTTCGATTTCTCGTGGCCCTCTGCAAGGAATGCAGTTTCAACAAATCGACAGCCCGGACCTCGGGGAAAACCAGTTGATCGAGCGGCATGAGAACAGAAAATAAAATCTCTCCACAGCCTTGCCGGGATTTCAGAGCATTATGGGTTGCAAGTCCCGCAACTGGGATCGCGGGCTTTCAGAACCCCAGCTTTCAGAACCCCATGATGTTGTATCCGCAGTCCACGTAGATGGTCTCGCCGGTGATGCCGGAACTGGCATCGGAGGCGAGAAACACGCCGGTGCTGCCCACCTCGCTGACTTCCACATTGCGTTGCAGAGGCGCGCGCTCGGCGTGGCCTTTCATCATGTCTCCCAGGCCTGCAATTCCGCGCGCGGCCAGCGTTTTGACCGGCCCCGCCGAGATCGCGTTGACGCGAATTTTCTTTCGGCCCAAGTCGTGAGCCAGGTAGCGCACGGTGCACTCCAGCGCGGCTTTGGCTACGCCCATCACGTTGTAGTTGGGAACGACTTTTTCCGCGCCGTAGTAAGTCATGGTGATGACGCTGCCTCCGTCTTCCATCAGCGGCGCGGCAGCCCGGCAGACTGCGATCAGGGAATACACGCTTACGTCGTGCGCAATGCGGAAGCCTTCGCGCGTCGTATTCACAAAATCGCCCTTCAATTCTTCCGCGGGAGCGAACGCTATGCTGTGCACCAGCACATGCAGCTTGCCGTAGCGCTCTTTAAGGTCGTCGAACAGGCCGGCGATCGCCGCATCGCTCGAAACGTCGCACATGAATCCTTCCGCGCCGGGCAGCGAAATAATCAGGTCTCTGGCCTCTTGTTCCAGGCGTTCGTTCTGATAGGTGATGGCAAGGTTCGCTCCTGCCGCATGCAGTCCTTGCGCAATTGCCCAGGCGATCGAACGCTTGTTCGCCACGCCGAAGACGACCGCCGTCCGGCCTTTCAAGTCCTCAAACATGCATGGATCTCCCCTTGGAGAAGAGAAAGAATAACAGCATTCGCGGCTTGCCGCGCCTCTACCCCTGTTTTCGGAACAACGAAAAGTGGGTGCCCCATCCTAACGTCGTGCTTTTTGACGTTAGGGTGGGTTCACGGCAGAACCGAGCGCATGGTTTGAATCTAACATGAGGAGCGATGGGCCCTTAGCTGTTGGTTCTTAGCTGCCAGCCTTATTCGTAGCGGAGGGCTTCGATAGGGTCGAGGCGGGAGGCGCGGATGGCCGGGACCATGCCGCTGATCAGTCCGACGGCGGCAAGGATGAGGACGGCGACGATCAGGGTGACGGGGTTGATCATGAGGCGGATGTCGCCGGCTTCGGCGTGTTTGGCCATGGCGCTGTAGAGCGTAAGTCTGCCGACGGAGAAGGCAACGACGTAGGCCAGGACGATGCCGAAAAGTCCGCCGATGAAGGTGATGGTGAGCGCCTCGGCCAGAAACTGGAGGAAGATGTAGCGGCGGCGCGCGCCGAGCGCTTTCTCGATGCCGATTTCGCGGGTGCGCTGAGTGACGGAAACGAGCATGATGTTCATCAAACCGACGCCGCCGATGCCCAGCGTGAGGGTGCCGATGAAGCCGAGCAGAATCTTCAGGCCGAGAATGATGACCTCGAACTGGTGAAGTTGCTCCATCAGATTAAAGACACGCAGGGCGCGGCGGTCGGCGGGATTGAACTTGTGCTGCGCGGCCATGGTGTAGCGCACCGATTGCTCGATCCTTTCATAGTCGTCGGTCTCGTAATCGAACCAGACGGAATCGAGGTAATGGGTGTCTTTGAGGTCACCCATGGTGGTGAAGGGGACGTAGACGACGAGATTGGGATTGTCGTCGCCGCCGGCCATCTTGGGGCTGAGAACCCCGACGACTTCAAAGCTGATGCCGTCAACGCGGATGTGCTCGCCGAGGGCGGTGCGTCCGGAGAAAAGTTTCTCTCTGGTTTCAGAACCGATGACGGCGACACGGGCCCGCTGGATCTGATCTTCCGGATTGTAGAAGCGTCCCTGCGCGAGGCCGAGAGCGCGGATGTCGAGAGTGTTGGGATATTCGCCGTTGACACTTATGGTGTAGGAGCGAGTGTCGTACTGCACGGCCGCATCCTCTTCGCAACTGGGAGTGATGTGGACGATCTGCGGGATGTTGGTGGTGAGCAGATCGATGTCGTCCAGCGTAAGGCGGGTTTCGGCGCCGGCTTTCTGGCCCCCGGCCTGCATCGACGAGCGGCCGGGAACCACGATCATGAGTTTGGTGCCAAAATTCCTGAAGATATTGGCGACGGCTATGCCGAAGCCATCGCCGTAGGCGAGCAGCATGACGACGGTGGCGATGCCCCATGCCATGCCCAGCATGGTGAGCGCGGTACGGCGCCGGTTGTACCGCATGGCGTCGTAGGACTCATGGAGCAGGTCGCGGACCATCTTAGAACCCATTTGGTAATTTTGTAATCGGGTAATTTGGCAATTTGAAAACCTAAGACGACACAATCTAAATTACAAAATTACCCGATTACCAAATTACAAAATCCATTTCATTCCTGCCTTAAGGCTTCAACCGGTTCCAGGCGGGCGGCCTTGCGCGCCGGATAGAGTCCGGCGGCGACGCCTGCGAGAGTGAGGCTGGCGATGGCGAGGATCGCAGTTTTTAGTACGAGCCGCGGCGGATCGAATCCGCCCGGACCATTGTAATTCCGGAACAGAATCATGAGTCCGCCGGCCAGAACCATGCCGATGAGCCCGCTGACCAGCGTGAGAATAATTCCTTCCGCGAAAAAGTGGAGCATGATGTTGCGGTTGGTGGCGCCCAGGGCTTTGCGCAATCCGATTTCGCGAGTGCGCTCGGTGACGGCGACGAGCATGATGTTGATGACGCCGATGGCGCCGAGCGCGAGCGTGACCAGACCGACGGTGCCGAGGAATCCGTTCATCGCATCGAAAATGGTGTTTATCATTTGCGCTTGCTGGATGGTATCCCTGCCTTCGAAGGCGTCTTCATCGCGATAATCGAAGTGGTGATTGCGGCCGATGACGCGGCGCGCCTCCTCCTGGGCGAGCAGGTGTTCGTCGGGAACGCGGGGTTGATAGTTGAGAGACGAAATTGCATCGTATGCCTCCTCGCCCTTGAGCGGGAAAGCGCTGCGCATGACCTGAAAGGGAATGTAGGCGCGGGTGTTGGTGGTGTTGTTGTCGCCGCGGCCGACGCGCTTCAGAGTGCCGACAACTTCGAAGCGATGACCGTTGAGCAGAATGAAGGAGCCGACGGCGGGACGTCCGGGAAAAAGATTGCGCGTCATCTCATCGCCGAGGACGACGACGTCGCGTCTCTGAACTTCGTCGAGGTCGTTGAGCCAGCGTCCCTCCTTCAGCGGGAGGAAACGGATTCCGTTGTACTGCGGTTCGGCGCCGGTGAGTTGGCCACTGGCGCTGGCGAACTCACTGACGGCATGCACGTCGCTGGTGGCGAGGACGGGAGTGATGGCCCGAATGTGCGGAGACTCTTGGCGGATGTCGAGGTAATCCTGGTACGTGATCCGGTACTCGCGGGCGGAGTTCATGCTGCCCGCAACGGCGGGAGCGCGGCCGGGGAAGAGCATCATGATGTTTTCGCCGACCTCCGAGAGGTTACGCTGGTTGCCGGTTCTAAAGCCTTCGCCGAGGCCGACCAAGAGGAGCAGCGAACCGACCCCCCAGGCAATGCCGAACATGGTGAGGAACGAACGCAGTTTGTGCGCCCAGAGGGTGCTGAAAATCTGCGCGAAAACGTCGATCACCATTTGCATGGGGAGATAACTCGCGATGCCAGCTTTCAGCTCTTGGCCTTTAGCGTTCAGTTCTCAGCGTTCAGTTCTCAGCAACCCGCCCAAGGCTGCTGTTGTGGCCGGCTGCATGTTCAATCGCCGGGCAAGTTCTGCATGGGACCGGCGGTTTCGCTCCATCCTAGTAGCTGTTATTAGAATAGCAAGCGGACGGAGCCGGGTATACCGCCAGATCTCGGCCACTCATTTTTTCACGATTATCACTTAAGACGTTTGCACGATTTTGGTGCGACTGCCTGGTTCCACGGCCTGAGGGCGCTTAGAGTCATCGTCAGTTGCCGTGGCAGGGAATCACGGGCTGTCCTATCAGCGCTACCTGAATCTGGAGGCGTTGCTCAGCGCTCAGCGCCGTGAATTGAAATCCGTACTCTGTTCCCAGAGCACGAACAACTCTCGCCGGGATCGCATGTTTTTCAGAGTCTGACAGCGGGACTTCGAGCGTAACCAACTCGCCCAGTGTAAGAGCTTCGGCAACGAACGCGCCCAGGCCGCTTTCGCTGAGATTCCGCGCCCAGCCCTGCAGGCTGAGTTTCCGGCTGTCCCGCTGGAGACGAATCCGAATCCTCGCCTCGAACACGTGCCTGGATGCGATCCGATCCGTCGAACCGGTTACGTCGTCGGAAAAAGGAGTTTTCATCGGTCAAGATCCGTCTTGCACACATAGTTGGATCAAGAAGAATACCAGAGAGTGCTTGCGGCTGAACCCGGGCAGGCAATAGTTGGCCTGAGCTACTGTCGCTTCAACATCTCGTCGATGGTCACGATATCAACTAACCCGGAGCAGCCGTAGATTGCGGGCAGAATGCGATCCGGCGGGTGGATGCGCCGCAATTCCGCGACCCTTTCCGTGCCAACCCGGTAGGCCGGGAGATACATCCGGCCAAGCAGGGGGTGGCGTCCCCACGCCCCGGACAATTTGTCGGCCCGTTCTTCGGTGACGAGGAAGTCGCGGCGAAGCGTGGCTGCGACCTCGGGTTGGGGCTTGCCTTCGCCCCAGGTGAGATAGGAAGACTGGTTCTTGGCGTCGTCCTGCAACAATGCCAGGAGCACGCCGATTTGCAGGTCCTCGTCGGGTAATTGATCGACTTCGGTCACGCCATGCGCGATGAGGATCGCATTGTTGGCCAGCCCCTCGAACAAAGTGGCGGCGCG
>Ga0182014_10004839_pt1 | contig 15223 bp, 14 predicted proteins | sample 612S2DmetaG_FD_120489 | JGI IMG/M metagenome (GOLD analysis project Ga0182014, IMG submission 120489) | Permafrost microbial communities from Stordalen Mire, Sweden - 612S2D metaG | ecosystem: Environmental > Terrestrial > Soil > Wetlands > Permafrost | place: Sweden: Stordalen | collected... | reverse complement strand
GGCAACGTTGCTTTCGAGGTAGTAGCCGCGTTGATAATCTCCCTGGACTGCATCCGCCGTTACGGCGAGGTCAGTTGTCAGCTTGAAGGACAGAGGTTTTCCGGGGGCGGTCGTGCCATCTGGGGCGAGCACGGGATAGGACAAAATATAAGAACGCGCAGGCTTCGAGATCCAAAACACTGATTGGTCGAATTTGACGTCGAACCAATGTGCTGTCCCAGGAACGAGGGTTATCGATGCAGACGCCAGCGGAGCAAGTCCAGCCTTGGATAGATCAATCTCAATCACGGGGCCGGTAATGATCCCAGAGATGTCCTTGATTAGTATTTCGTTCCCGCTCAGAACTTTGTAGGCCTGCTGTGCTCGGACAGTGGGGGCGCACAGAATGACGGCAACCACACAGGCAGCCGCTTCCAGCAATCTCCGAAGTGATCGCTTCATTGCTTCCTCCTTGAACGGCTAGTAGCGCTACGCTGAGCGGTGAAGGTTGGTCTTGAGCTGGTCGACGGTCAGTGTCGGTCCAAGGTCACGCACCTTCACCTCGTTGATGGAGTGGAAGAATGCTTGGTTGAGCAGGCGGGCGAGATTCTGCTGCACTGGCACGGTAAAACCGGCAATTCCAAACTGTTTCCAAGCCTCGGCCAGTTGCAGATTGTCGTCGATCATCTGACCAGAGACGCTCCGCGGCAGCCAGGAGTGCAGCACGCTGTCGACGGTTGGTTCAGCGATGCTGACGACGTGTGACGTGCGCGAAAACAGCGCTTCGTGGAGCGGTTTCACTTGTGACTCGGTGTGGACCGTCGCGAGGTTCTTAGGAAGTCGCTTCCACACAACAAATTCCTTCGGATCCCAGCCACACCCATCGGCTGGCCCGTTCGGGGCGGGCAGAGTTAGATATTGAGGTGACGGAAGCTTCACGCAACCTGACTCATCTCCGGCGCCATAGATCACGGCTGTGGGGCCCGACGGCGGTGTCTTCCCAGTGAGCACCTTCCCGTACAGGTCTACATAGGTTTCCGATAGAACGGAATGGTCGAATTGTGCTGTTTGCGTCTTGGTGGGGCTGAAACTTGACTTGCCTGATCTCTGCTTTTGAGGCATTTCTCTCTCCCGTCATGGTTTGATCCGAGCGATTCTCAAACGGGGACTGACTCAACGAAGGCGGTTGAGCGAATCCCACACGCGGCGAAACATACTCGTGTGAAAACAGTGAAGTTAATAAGTGGAACGTATGGGAGGAAGAATAACTCACAGATTCGCCGAATGGAATTAATTCTTTCGGGACTAGCTTTTCCAGCGTGGAAGTGACCAACGTTCCTTATCGGGACTGTGCCCGTTCCGAATGCGGGAGGAATGTTGGTAAGCAGCTCTGCAGCCCACCAATCCCCATACACCGTCGATGACAATGGTGGCATCGATGAAGAGTGGCTGCAACGCCTCAAAAACCGTGGGCTATTTCAAGGAGCTCGTCACGAACTCTTTGCTGATGCCACCTGCTACCGCGCCGGCTTTACTGTCGAGCACGAAGATGAGAAGGACGGAACTTCGAAACATGCAGAGTTTACGGCCCGGCATGTCCTTACCGGCCAACTCCTGTCTATCGAAGCGAAGAGTAGATAACCGGCTCGTTGAGAACGGCATCAGCGGCGGGATCGCTGGGCTGAGAGTCTGCTCGGATTGCTCGGCGTTGTTTTAGCCGTTCCAAGGGCGGTCATCCGACCCCGAACGCGGCTCGTGGGGATCGCGTGGAGATTACCGAGAGTGGATTAGGAACTTCGTGGCGAGGCGCCCAACGTCCTCAAAAGCTGCGTCATTCGGAGTCGTTATGTTACGAGCGGCTAGTGGAAGTTCAGCGCGTGGCCCGCGAAAGCCGGATCGGCCATGAGTTCCCAAACCGGAACAGCGTAGTTCGAAACATGGGTAACTCCTGAAAAATGTATGCCAATAATCTGCATGGTATCCGCACAGAGAAGAGCGGAACCGGAGTTACCCCCAAGGGTGGAGCAATCATGTGTGATGGCACTCACAGTCTTGCCGAAAGAGAGAACATCAGCTCGGCCATTCATCTTTCCCGGTTGAAAGCGCTTGCGGTCGAACACTGTTCGGAAGATGTTGGCTTGGTCGGCCAGACTTTCGTAAGGATCGTAAGAAGGATAGCCGACGATCGTCACGTCTCCGCCGTTCAGGGTTGCGGGTGCCGCACTGGCGAGAGGGAGCGGTGTGACCGCTGCGGGCAAGTTCTGACAGTGAAGGATGGCTACGTCCCAGAGGTCCGAAAAGGTAAGGGGTTGATCCACATCCAGCAGCAGCGAGGCCGACGAGCCGACCTCTGCGAGCATATCCATGGCGCAGGTGACGCCGGGCGTGTAGGTTAGGGCGGCACCGCTTCCGATGCCTTCGACAAATATCTGCGCAACATGCCTGTTGGTCAGTACGGCGTTCGGTCCGCACACAAAGCCCGTGCCTACAAGCGTGTAGCTGGGATGTCCGGTTAGTTGAAGACGGCCTACACCGTGAAGAAGTGGGTCGACGGCGGGCCGTTTCTGATTCCAGATGTTCCAGTTGGCCGGAAGCAGGTCATAGCTCTCGTTGACGATGTCGAAGGCCGGACGCAAGGTGGGTAAGACGATGGCCTCGAGATGAATGATGTCCTGGGCGGACAGTTGCTTGCCGCTGAGCGCGCGGGCGTAGGATTTTGCGGCTTCTGGCGTGAGCGTAGGCCGCACCGCCTGGGTGGGCCGTACCCGCCGCTTACGGCTGGTGACCGGACGAGACTCGCGGGTAGAACGTGTCCGCCGGGTGCGTGAGGAGCCTTCGTCTGAGGAGCTTGGGCCATCGATGATCGCGGACTCACCGGTGCCTTCGTCGAAGGAGTCTTCCGCGAACAAAGGCTCCTCGTCGGGCGAGCTGTCTTCAGGCTCCTGTGCTGCGCCGGTTGCCGCGATGGGAAAGCTATCGGGGCCGACGTTGTCGCGCAGCGAAAGGGCGCGAACGTGTTCCAGAATTCGTGCCTGGCGTGTATCCATACGATCTCCTGAACTGGCTAGTTTCCAGAGTTTGAGCCGTTCGGCGTTGTCTTAGGCACACCGGAAAACTTGGCGGGAAGCTTGCCAACCTTGTAGAAACCACCGTCGATGGGAACGACCCCGGCGCTGAGAACTGCGCCCGTCTTGCCGTCGAGGATGTTGTACGAGACTACGACGCCACCCATGGTGAAGAAGGGCATGCCGCCGAAGAAGCTCAACAGGTTCTTGCGGGTGTAGTAGCTGCCGCCCACGGTCGAGAGCTTAGCCGTCATCAACCGGGCACCGCCCGCCAGCGCTGTTTGCACGGCGTCCTGTTGAATGATCGCGGTCAACGGCACTTGGGCTTTATCGTCGGGAGTTGTGATTTTAGTCATCAGTCCGTCGTACAGGGTGAGGGCAATCTTCGCCTGGTCGGCAGCCGTCTTTAGTTCGGCGGAGACGCTGGTCTCTTGTTGCTTCTTGGCTGCGTCCGTTTCGGTGGCGGCAGCCTTGTCGAGCGCGGTGACAAGGGTTCCGGCTACGTCGGACTTCTGCTGCAAGAAGATCCGCTTTGAAGCGAGGGAATTCAACTGTGTAAGGATGGGGACTTCGGTAGCGAGAGCCGCCGCATTGTAGGTTGCGGGAACCAACACCGTGGCCTGACCGCTCAACTTGGAAGAGAGCGCATTGATCAGGAGCACGTCGTCCGGGGTAAGGTTGATCCCTTGGATCGCATAGTCGGTGCGGAAGTACCCGAGAAGCTTATTAGCTGCGTCGAAAGCGGCGCCGATCATGGAGGGGAACGCCGCCTCACGCGCGGGCGGCAACAGGGCGGCTGCTTTAAGCATCACTTGGTCGAGTTTGTCCGCCGCCGCTTGAAGCAGGGCATCTGTGGAGGTTCTCTGCGTGCGGAATGAAATGAGCGCCTGGAAATCAGGAACCTGGGTGGTCGTGTAGAGAACAAGCGTTCCGGTGGCTTTGACGTCTTTTGCGATATAAGTAGCTGCGATGTTGAGAGCCTCTGCAGCCAGTAGGGATGCCTCGATGGTGCCTGCCTTATCGCCGGCGGAAATAGAGCCGGTAAAGCCTGAGTCCGGAACTGTGAACTTGTCCTTTACGATACCGGCTTGGCTGTCGGCGAGCGCTTTTTGCTGTGCCGCAAGGTTGGCGGCGGCGGTGGCGGCAGTCAGCTGAACGGCTGACGGATCCTGTGTTTGCGCGGCTGCAAGGGCTTTTTGCGAGGCCAGCAGTCGCGCCTGGGCGTCCGCTGCGTCGGCTTGCGCCGCGGCGAGAGCCTTGATGGCGTTGTAGTCGTCAACAGTGGTGGGATTGGTCGTGTTCACTTGGGCTCCTGCGTGGGTTGAGAGGCTGAGAGCAACTGAAATGAAGACCCGGGCGACATACAACCGTCGGTGGCTGCTAAAAGACGTCTGACATCGTGCAAGCTCCTGAGGATCTTGGGCACATATATAGGATCGCTGATGTAGATCGTTGAATCTTGGGTCGGGAGTACGGGGGCCGATTTAGCGCTCTGCGGACCGAAATGAGACAGGCGAGTAGTGGGCGATCGCGAAGCTCATTATTGATGTGAACGTGAGGCTAACATGAGATTTGTCGTGGGGCAAGCTCCGTAAATCTTATTTCTATTGCCTGACTTTCGCCCTGCTGTCGTTGATCGATCGAATCTCCGATTTACGACTCAAATCCCGGTTGGAGCAGCATTTCTGACCATCGCCGCCTTACTCTTCGTCCGCGATGCTGACATCTTGCATAAATGACGACAACAGCGTTTCTCAGTACCCATTTTGCGCGCTCACCTATGTCGATGGGACTCTTCGCATGTCTCGTTTTGGGGATAAAGGCTACGGAAAGAACTAGGGTTGCAGGACCGCTTACTTTTTGACTTTTGCCACGTTTGGGTAGGACGAAACTTGCCAACGGGCATTCTATAGGCCCGACTCAGTCACTAGATAACTTACGTGAACTCGCTAAAACCTCATCCAAAGTGAAGTTGTCTTTGATACGACAGAACACAAAGATGCATAAGCGAGTCGAACGCATGCAGCCTGCTGCAACGGACGATCTTCGCGAGATCATCTCGCATTGTGAAAACAACCCGGACTTGCAGGTGCTCGGGCACATGGTTCGCGTCATCTCAAACACAGGTTTGCTTAATGGGGAATTCGGGTCGCTCCGGAGAACAGACATCGACCCCGCTGGAGTTTGGTTGTACGTTGGCCGCCGGCGTACGGTTGCAAGTCCCGAACGGGCGCTGCCGATTCGTCCTCGGACCTATGCAGCTCTTGTATCACTCCACCAGTTGAACCCTGAGTCGGAATTCGTTTTGGGAGGTAGTCCGAGGACTCGGTTCGACTACATGATTCGCAAACTGAAGATTGTAGCTCCGCAATTAGCACGAACAAGGCTATGGTCTTGTTCGATACGGCTCAATTTTGAGTGTCGGCTTATATCGGCGGGGATTCCCATGGGTGTTGTGAAGTATGTCCTTGGACGCGAATCTCTTCGTTCCTCGCTTGGCGAGCTAACTCTCACACATGAGCAGAGAATGCAGGTTGCACGGCGATCTCTGGAACGCTTCCTGGAGGAGCTGTAGGCAGGCGCGTTTCTGTCTATCCCGCTTGGATACAAATCACAGCAATTCTTCGACCATGGACTAACCGCTCAGGTCAGCGATGAATTATTCACGCCAAAACGTGATGTCGCCGGAGGAACTCGCAAATGAGTATGGCATCAGTGTGCAGCGACTAGCAGACCTGCGATCCCAAGGTAAGGGTCCTCCGTATTTCAAATTCGGCGGAGTTTGGTACCCCAAGGACGGATTCGACTGTTGGGCTGAACAAAGTATGAAAGGAAGTAAAAATGGCGCTCAGGATGAGAAACGGCTATTGGCATTACCGGTTCAAGTACAAGGGGCAAGAGCACCGGCAACACGGATTTGGCCGCCACAGAACAAAACAACAAAGCCGCGCAAGCAATCGAAGTAGCAGCTTGGAAGGCGCTGAAGTCGGGAAAGATGCCCGCATCGCAGATGGAGACGATTACCTTCCGTGATGCAATGGCAAGGTTCTTGCTATCGGCAAAAGCGCACTACCGCTCAAAGCCCAATTCGTATAAAAGGATCAAAACGAGTCTTTCCAGTGCGGAGGTATTCTTTGACAAGTTGCCCGTAACTGCGATCGATGCAGCAAAGGCCGATGAGTACAAGACGTGGCGAGCAACCGAGCATGAAGTAAAGGACGTTACTATCCGTCACGATCTTCACGCATTGAGCAAGTTTTTCCAACATGCAATTCGCTATCACTGAGCATTGATCAATCCGATTCGTGAGGTGGAAATTTCTTCCGATGCGGATTCGCAGCGTATGTATGTTCTCGCGATTGAGGAGGAAGAGGAGTATTTCCGTCGCGCAAAGCGTCTTCCCGACTTGCATGATGTTGCGTTACTGATGATCAACCAAGGGCTTCGTCCCGAAGAGGCTATTTCTCTTAGGAAGGGGGATATTGATCTCGAAAACCGCACCATATTTGTTAGCAATGGGAAAACGAAAGCTGCGAGGCGGCATCTGGACATGACGACGGAATCGTTCGAAACTCTGAAGGTACGCATGTCTAGCGCGTCGCCTTGGATTTTTCCATCTAGCCGGAACGCCGGATCGCATATTGGGCCTATAAATTCGGCCCACAACCGCATTGTCGCTCAAGCGGCGATGGAAGGCGTGGAGATCTGCTTCGTGCCATACGATCTCCGTCACACCTTTGCAACGCGTGTGGCCCAGGCCGGAATTGACATAGCCACCTTGGCCGCTCTCCTTGGGCACGGTTCGCTGCGCTGTGTTCACAAATACGTGCATCCAACTGCTGACCACAAGAAAAGTGCAATGCAGATTTTCGAGCGCAAGGTCAAGGAAGCCAGGCGCAATGCAAAGCTGAAGTCCCTACGGGCTGCCTAGCATAGAGTCAATTTCCACTTAGCCCTCCCTACTACTGTCCCCTCTCATTTCCCAAAAACTTAGTCGCACTTCGCCCGGATCATTATGGGTCCGTTTGTCGTGTCGTCTGTCTGAATGTTTCCAAGAAAGGACTATGAAAATGAGCAATGAAATCATCTGGAATTCTAGCCTAGATGATCGTTACAAGGTGGTCGTTACGCGTACGGCGCCGTATCAAGGCGAGTTGACAATCTCCGAGGCTGGTAAGATCCTTCACCGCCAATTGGTGGGGTTGATGTATGACGCGGTATTTGGCCCCGATGTTGTGGATGTTTTCGCCTGGAAGCAGATTGCAATCGAATTCGTTGACTACGAGAAAGGCTAGATCGACGTACTCAAATTCCCCGCGCACCAGAAGATGGTGCGTGGGGATCAGCCATACTGTGATTTGATGTTTTTTAGACGCTCTATGATAAGCGGAACTCTTTCAGCATCGAGAACAAATCCCGGGAGCACATCGAGGAAGCGCGGTTCTGCAAGGAGTTGTTCTGCAGTTTCGGCCAGGTACTTCTGAAGCGCGATGGGAGAGTCTGCAATTTCTTTCAGCAGAGAGTCGCGGCCTTCGATGATCGCGACGAAGTCTTCTAGATCATGGCTGGCAGCAAAGTCCATCTTTCCTCGATCGCGAAAAGCCTCTATCTTCGTTCCGAGAAAGAAGGGGGCCGTTATTATCCGGATCGATGTCCCCGAAGGCAAAGTATAAGCGCATGCGTGTTTCATAGCGCCTTCATACCAGGCATTAGTGAAACCCAGAGCTTCTTTACGCAGAGCAAGAACGTCGAGTGTGAGTTCTCCGTTGTGCCACCGGCACGTGAGTGGCCGCTCCCCCGAGTCTTCTGTGAATTTGGCTTTCCGCAATCGCTCTGAAAACTCAATGTAATCCGCGTATGTGAGAATCTGGGCTATGACATCAACGTCTATCGTGCCACGGATGGGTGCAGCAGCCGTATCTGTAATCAGCAGGCCAAGAGTGATTCCGCCGACGAAGACAATTTCATCTAAGAACGGAGTGAGCTTCGATGCTGCGTCTTCCAGCATTGGCAGGTTGGGATCAGCCATTTAGTTCCTTCCCAAGCAGTTCAATGGCAAGGTTGCGCTCCCGCGTTCTTCCGCTCCGGATGGCATCGCATAAGGCAAGGAGTGAATAAAATCTTGAATCGTGTAGCGCTGCCTTGGAGGCACCCTTGTAGAGCGGATCAAGGGCAATTCCACGCACTGTCCCTTTTGCATAAGGCCAAACGGGCAAAGGATCATTGTCTGCCAGAATTTGAGACTTCAATGGTTCTGCCGCGTAGGAAGTGGGCAGACCACGCACCATTGATCCCCTCTTTGGCGGAAATGCGTATTTGAAGCCATGCGCCAGGAATTCGAGAAGCCCAGTGCGGTTCACTCGTTTCTCTCCACCACCGAGGTAGATTAGCCCCGCCTCCTCGCTACGCTTCAAAGACTTCGACACTTCAGACGGCGAAAGAAACAGGTCTGCGGCAATGTCTTTGGACAGCCGTGTTTGCCCGTCCGGCAATGACAGTCTGAGAAGCACCGCTATGTCCTGTCCTTGCATAAGGTGATGGTAGCAGGATAATTTCCGATTTGGAAATCGGAAATTTATAAACGTACTTCATAGAAGATATGAGGGTAATCCGTCTGGCGGCTGGAAATCCCCGACGGCCGGTCGGTCAGATTACGGAACCAGAGCCCATAGAATCAGCTCGGAACGATCTGGCTCAGGGAAGAGAGCCAGCCTGTAAATTCCGCGATGCTCACGGAGCCAGTTGCCGGCCCGCACATGGTTGACCATGTGTTGCTGGCATATCTGAGGGAGGCAGCCTGTTGGGCCATGAATAGCCTGCAACGCCAAATTGCGTAGGGTCAAGGCTGAAACGTTCCCCCCTCATGTGGAACGAATCGCCGGAACGCACGATTACCTTACCGATATCCTGGCGCCTCGCTAGAAGGACGATTGGCGAGTGACGGATGTAATCTGACCGAAATCGTGTCTTCAGGATAAGTAACGAAAAACGCCCATTGCGACGGCGATCGATTCACGAGCGCAGGTCGTCTGATTCGAGTCGCAATGCCGACATTTCAGGACTTATGCTGCGATACGACCTCTACACAACGGTCCTAATTGAGTTGCCTTCTTCTAGAGAAAGCATTCCTGCATCTTGCCGCACTCTGTTTCTGAAGTGGGTCATCAGCCTACGACGGGATCAGGGAAGAGTGGACGACCAAGCGGGATATTCATTACGATGCTCCACGGTCTACGATGGGGGAAGCGGCTTCGATACCGCACCCATCAGGTTCTTTCCCAACGCGACGGAAGCGCTGATGACACCGCCATACATAGCACCAACAATTCCCGGGCTGGCCACATCCTGGCCCGTGAGATAGAGATTGCGAATCGGTGTCCGGGCTCCGAGCTCGCGGATGGCGTAGCGTGCGGGCGTTGAGGCGATACCGTAAATCTCGCCCTTTCCATAGTTCATGAAGTGGCGTGTCGAGACGGGTGTGGACAACTCAGTGTAATCGATATGACCCGCAACCGCCGGCTCCTGCCTTTCAAGCTCATGGCGGAGTCGTGCCGCCAGTTGCTGTTTCAACAGGTCATACTCCTCACCGCGGTGTTTCCAGCGTTGGCCGCCCCATCGCTCAAAGGCATCGTAAGGCAGGAGGGTTATGACCTCGATAGTGCTCTTCCCTGGATGGCGGTGGCGGAAGTCAGGGTCTTTAGACGATGGAAAAGATATGTACACGACGGGAAGTGGCGACTCTTGATTGGCTGCAAATTGCTGAAGGTTTTCGTCATGATCGAATCCCGGATAAACCCACAGATTTGTGCCGGTCAACCCAAGCGTCTCGTCAGTTTCATTCAGGCCGACGTACAGGCTCAGATGTGCAGTTGACGCCGGTAGAGTCCCCAATTCCCGGCGGAGTACTCCCAATACCGGGATGTCTCTGGGTAGGAGCCGCTCAAATGTGTTGGTTGCGCCGGCATCGCTGATCACAATCGGTGCTCGGAACTCGCGTCCATCGGACATACGCACGCCCGTCGCCCCTTCTTCGCAGCACGTGATGTCGGCGACCTCTGCACTGGTCACCACTGCTCCGCCACCGCGCTCAATGAGGGGAAGGATGGCCGCGGCAATGGTTGAGGCTCCCCCGACGGGATAACTTGCACCTCCAAAGTAGTGCCCCGCGATGGTGGCGTGGATAGCGAAGCTGCTCCTTGACGGTGGCAGGCCATAGTCGCCCCACTGGACTGTAAGTACTCCAATCAATTCACGGTTGCAGGTGATGCTCTCCAGGACTTCAAGAGTCGTGCGGTTCGCCCAACGCAGAAAGGGAGCCCGCCAAAGCGGCCGCGGGACCTGGTATAACCTTCTCGGCATAGTACAGCCCGCTTACGCGATTCACCGCGCGCACCGCTCGAATGTACTTATCGATGCTCTTGCCTTCACTCGGAAAGTACTGTTTCATGCCCTCGCGAAAGCGCTCAATGCCCGCGGTCAAATCGAAGATGCGGCCATCGATGACAGCGCGATCGTACACTTCGGGCAATGCACTCCACCGAACTGCGCCGTCGGTGATGTGGTCGAACGCCCTGCGCACCGCGGATCGCTGATCTTGGACCTGTCCGATGTAATGCAATCCCACATCCCACTCATAACCGGGGCGATGAAACGAATGCGTAAAGCCGCCCGCAACGTAGTGGCGCTCCAGAACCAGAACACGCTTCCCGCCATGTACTGACAGCATTGCCGCGGCGGTCAACCCACCGATGCCGGAGCCAATTACGATTGCATCCCACTCTTCCGCCAGTTGCGCCTGCTTGTATGAATAGCTCTTGCCCGGATCTGCCATCGACTCTCTCCCTCGCCAGCATCGCTCACCGTGCAGCCTGTATATGTTGACACTGCCAACATGAGCATATGTCAGGCATGTTGTTACTGTCAACATAATCTGATAAAAGGAATACATGGCACGTTCCGAGCCCTACCATCACGAAAATCTTCGCCAGACGCTGTTGGCGGCCGCTGTTGCCTTGATCGGAGAAGTAGGCCCGCGCGATTTCACGCTCCGCGAGGTCGCACGCAGGGCCGGCGTCTCACACAATGCACCTTACCGGCACTTCCCAGCTAAGGACGACCTGCTGGTCGCGGTAGCCACCGATGGTTTTGACCAGTTGACCGCGCTGATGCAGAAATCTTCGGCCCGAGGCAAGACGGCGCTGGGGCGCTTACAGCTTTGCGGGCGCGGCTATGTGGACTTTGCACTGCGTTCGCCACATCACTTCCTGGTGATGTTCGACCTCCCAAAGATCTCACACGAGCCATGCAAGGATGAGCCAGTCGGAAAGAATGCCTTCGATGTGCTCATGGGCTGCATCATGGCCGCGCAACAATCGGGCGATCTTCCAGCTGGTGATCCTGTTCCACTGGCATGGACTGCATGGTCGCTCGTGCATGGAATTGCCAAACTGTCCGTGAGCGGAAATCTTCCGTTGAGCCACCGCGCAACACTCAACTTCACGCAACGAGCGACGGAAGTGCTTTCTTGCGGCCTGATGAACGTGGAGGCTTAGCGCTGACAATGTCGTATGGCGGCGGAGTCAGGTTTCCTGCCGCTAAGAAAACCCTACGGCGTTAGACGGAACTTCATTCACTTCTTGCGACGATGAGACAGAGCAGCGCCAAGAGTAGCGCAACAGGCCCGTTCTGGAATCTTTCCAAGCTGCTCGACGAGGCGAAGTTAGCTATTGCGCTCAGCGTCATTACAGCGACGAGTGCCCATGTCCCCCAGCGCAAGATGCCGAGTCGGTCGTGAGACGCCCAATATCGAGCGCGACCAAGGACGATCATAGCGCCTGCAACGAGCAGGAAGGCCACGAACGCACTCGCGAGTCGGAGACCCACAGGCAGGTGATTGCGACTGCCACCCCAAGCGCCCGATAGCCCTCGGGAGCCGCCGAGTGCCCAGAAAACTTCGCAGCCCGCAACTGCGGCGAAAGCAGTCGCGACCACCATTGCAGCGAACCGAGGCACTAGCCTCGCGAGGGAAACCTGGTGTCGAAACTGCATGCTGACCTTATAGCACAACGCTCTAGAGGAAATGGATGCAGCGTTGTGGCCGAAAGGTCGGCTATCCGTAAGTACCTTGTAGTTGACAGATACCGTGAACCAGGCTCGCAATGGTCCCGAATGGGAGTGCGTACCAGCGTTCCGATAAGACGAAGTCAATCAATGTTCAGTCCGGAAGGCACGGTTAGTATCGGGAAACGCCGCAGTGTCCGATTATCCTGCCCTCCTCCATGAGATTCCGGACACTTGCCGACATATCGGGACTAATCCCAAGCTCGATGAGCGCATTGGCGATTTGGCAACAATCCAGAATTCATTCTGGCTACATCGGCGTTTGAACTAAGCCGCTGGCGCGGCGGACGCTGAGCGTGCGATACTTCCGACATCATGGGCTCCCTTAGGGTTCTGAATCGCCTTTCTCCTCTTGCTTCTATCTCCTTATTATTCTATTAAATGCGGGAGAAAGTCGATTCAATTCCCATAGCCTGACCGCATCCGCCGCAAACGCCAGCGGCTCAGTTCAAACGATCCTATCGAAACTGTCCCGGCCGAAAGAACTGGGTTCAACCCTGCCTCGTGTACCGGGGCAGTCCCGATAGGAACCTAACGTTTTCGGGTACTTACCTGGAAGAATCGTCTTCGAGCGGCCCTCCTCGTTGCGTCAGAATGGCAATATCACATCTGACTCGGGCTGCTTATCCATGAAATCAGCTGACCGTGAAGGTGAAATAGTCCTCTGCGGTAATGGTTCCGGTTGTCGCGTCGGCCGCACGGAAGTTGACTGTATAGACATCGGCCGTCGTGCCCAGTGTTCCACCGCCTCCACCGCTTCCACTTCCCCCCAACATTGTTACCACCTTCGGCTTCCGATCCTCCTCCGCTGCACCCGGTGGCCCAGCCGACTGCCAGGCACAGTGTGAGCACGCCTAGCAGGTAGCGCCGACGGAAGCGTCTGGCGGGGATTTCAAGGAGGAGCATCGCGGTAAGGCCGTGCCCCCGAGGTACCATGGGCGACTCTCTTGGTGGAGGAGCATACTCGTGGTAGCCGCGGTAGTGTTGACTGTGAGCGTCGATGATCCCGCTTGCGTGGCAGTCACAATTACCTGCGCCGGGCTGAAACTGCAGGTAGGAATGTACTGGTCGCCGCTGCTTTTTCCTGCAACTGAACAAGACAGGTTGATTGCGCCGGTGAACCCTCCTCCCGGAGTGACATTGACTGGCATAGTTCGCGTTTCACCTGGTGTGACGATTCCCGATGCTGGAGTACTCTGATAGAAACTCAGTTGAATTGTTTGTCCTGTTCCGTTAGAGCAGCCCGCGGTGCAGGTTACGGAAATCGGCGCGGATGGCCCGGAGCCAATGAAATTATTGTCCCCGGTGTAGTTGGAACGATACTGTTGGCTCCCAGGGCGAGTTGTGTCGTATAGACCGCTAGCTGGACGGAAAGACAAAGTGTATTCGCACCTGCGCATAGAAACGAAGTCGCTGCCGCGGTTGACCCCAAAACAGTATTGTTCGTAGTATCCGTATACGCGCAGGAAGGTGCTCTATAAAACCCTTTGCCAACGCTAGGGCGAGCATTTTTGCGGGTTGGGTGCAATCAGCTCTCCTTTTCGCATTCTCCTTTATGTTTTGGTTAACTCTTGCCGAAGCGCAGCACCACTCCCGCGCCGAGGCGCAGGTTGTTCTGGTGATTGTTGCCGCCGTTGTCGAAGGTAGTGACCAGATAGTCAGCCTCGACCAGACGCAAGGAGAAGCGCCGGTTCAGGCCGAGGTCGAGGCCTCCGCCGAGGTTGGCGGCAAAGGCAGCGCCGGCGTTCGAGGTTGCTGAGTTCGCACCCTCGACCAGATTTCCGCTGGAGTGCGCGAGGCCGATCAGCGCCTGGCCGAAGGGCTGCCAGGACGGCTGGCGCAGCTTGAGCCGATAGCGGGCTCCGGCCGTATAGGAACTCAAGGTGAGGCTATAGCCGGAGCTGGAGATGGAGTCTGCGTGGGCGGCGGTGACGTCGCCCACCAGGGCAAAAGCTCCTCCCGGCTTGAGCGTCCAGGCGAAGGTGGCGCTGCCGCCGTTGAGGTTGATGCAGCCGCAGTCACCCGGAGGGGCGTTGCTGCGCAGGTAGCTGTAGTCGAGGGCCAGTTCGGCGCGCAAGGGCTTCTCGCTTGTGGCAGCGTGCTGGACAGGGGCCTGGGAAGCAGCTTGGGCAACGGCCGGGGCAGTGGAGACCACAGCGAAGGCCAACAACAGGGCAAAAGAGTATTGAATCCTGACTCGCATGGGGTCTCCTTTTACTGCACCGTGAGTTGCACGGTGGTGGTTTGCACGTCGGTGCCGCTGGTTCCGGTGACGGTGATGGTGTAGGTCTGGGATGACTGCGTGAGGGCAAAGCCGCCTCCGCATCCGGAGAGAACCGTGACCGCGCCCAGTGAAGCAAAGAGCAGGACCCCGAGCGCGATCCAGCGCCTGCGGCGTTTACCGGGCACGAAGAACAGCCCGATCAGCGCCAGCGCCGGCGCGGCCAGCGGCCAGCGGTGGCCGGTTGCGGCCCCTATTGCGGTCGCGGTTTGAATGGTCAGCGTCGAGCTGGTCCCCTCTGATCCCGGCGTAACCGTGGCGGGCGAGAAGCTGGCCGTGGCCCCGGTGGGCAATCCGCTGGCCGCGAGGGTCACTACGCTCGAATAGGAGCCATTCACCGGATTCACCTTGATGGTGTAAGTCGCCGCGCCGCCTAGCGCGACGGTCTGCGCGCCAGTGGACGAGGCCACGGTAAAGCTGGGCGCCGATGGAGCAGCGTTGACGGTAAAGCTCTGTGCGACCATCGCGGCTGCCGCATAGGTGCTGTTGCCGGCCTGTGTTGCGTCGATGATGCAGGTGCCGGACGCGAGGAAGGTGGCCTGCGTGCCGGAGACCGTGCAGATGCTGGCCGTGGTGGAGGCGAAGCTGACCGCCAGGCCGGAGGTAGCTGTCGCCGTAAGCGTCAGCGGCGTTCCTGCCGTCTGCGCGCCGGGGTTGGCAAAGGTGATGGTCTGCGCCGTTAGAGGAGCAGCGTTGACGGTAAAGCTCTGCGCGACCATCGCGGCTGCCGCATAGGTGCTGTTGCCGGCCTGTGTTGCGTCGATGATGCAGGTGCCGG
>Ga0182014_10004838_pt1 | contig 15223 bp, 14 predicted proteins | sample 612S2DmetaG_FD_120489 | JGI IMG/M metagenome (GOLD analysis project Ga0182014, IMG submission 120489) | Permafrost microbial communities from Stordalen Mire, Sweden - 612S2D metaG | ecosystem: Environmental > Terrestrial > Soil > Wetlands > Permafrost | place: Sweden: Stordalen | collected... | reverse complement strand
TTGGTGACCAACGACGAGGAGCTGGACAGCGCCTTCGGTTTCCTGCAAAACGGAGCCGGCGCCGTGCCGGGCCCGTTCGACGCCTACCTGACGATGCGCGGACTGAAGACCCTGGTGCTGCGAATGCAACGGCACAGCGAAAACGCTTCAGCCGTCGCAGAATTCCTGACGGAACATCCGGCGGTTAGCTCCGTGCTGTATCCGGGTCTGCCCACGCACCCCGGCCATCAGGTTGCCGCGCGGCAGATGAGCGGCTTCGGCGGCATGGTCTCGGTGCGGATGCGCGGCGGCCGGCAAGCCGCCGAGAAGCTGTGCGCCGGTACCGCCGTCTTCATCCTGGCCGAATCGCTGGGCGGGGTGGAATCGCTGATCGAACACCCGAGCGCGATGACGCACGCGTCGACGGCCGGATCGCAATTGGAAGTCCCCGACGATCTGGTGCGGCTTTCGGTCGGCATCGAAGACATCGCCGACCTGCTGAGCGACCTCGAGCAGGCCCTGAACCTGCGCGGGTAAGCCGCCGCGAGGCGCTACGAGTGGTACGGCTCCGCGCTCAGCAACGTGACCTTGACGGTGTTGCCGTTGGGCACCATGTAGCTGCGGGTCTCGCCGACCTTCGCGTCGATCAGGGCCTCACCCAGCGGCGACTTGGGCGAATACACCTCAAGCTTGCCTTCATTGACACCCTCTTGGCGGGTGGCGATCAGGAACGTCTCGGTGTCGGACTTGTCGCCGTTGTAGTACACCTTGACGACCGAACCGGGCAGCGCCACGCCGGACTGCTTGGGCGCCTCGCCGACCTTCGCGTTGTTGAGCAGGTCCTGCAGCTGGCGGATGCGGGCTTCCTGCTGACCCTGCTCGTCGCGGGCGGCGTGGTACCCGCCGTTCTCACGCAGGTCCCCCTCTTCGCGGCGGTCGTTGATCTCCGCGGCGATGACGGGACGATTCGCGATCAAGTGGTCGAGCTCGGTCTTGAGTCGGTCATGTGATTCCTGGGTCAACCAGGTCACCTGAGTATCCGTCATCTCGTCGCGCTCCTTGTGTCGTCGTTCCGCGTATCGCGGAAGCTGCCATTCACCGCATCGCGGGGTATGGCTGTCGCCCGGGGTGCTGCCGGCTCGTTTTGCTCACGGCTTTTAATGCAGCAATACACGGTCCCAGCCGGAACCGTGCATCGATCCATGTTACCACTGCGGAAACAACCGGTGACGGCACGCATCGTTCGCTTAGCTAATGGCACAAGCCGACCGGGGTCAGGCCGGGCGCAGGTAGCCGGGCACCTCAGTGCCGCAGCCGTAGATGTCCGCCATCGCGGGCGGCTTACTGGACTTTACCGTCGTCGTCACCTGCACCGTGGTCTGATCGGATGGCGGGACCAGCACCTCTCGTCTGCCGGTTTCGCTGCCGTCTTTGGATCGAACCCGCACGATGCAGTCCACCGGCCGGGACGGGTCGGATCGCGTCACGCTGATCGTTACCGACGCCGTCTCGCCGTCAATCACCTGGTAACCCGCCAGCGACCCGGTGACGTCGCTGGTGCCGAGGTGTTGGTAGCCCACGACGGCCACCGCTGCGCCGGTCGCGACGACCAACCCCGCCAGAGCGATGATGACGGGGCGCCGCGATCGACCGGACAGCCGCGGACGCCCGTAGCGGGCCTCGGGGCGCGGGATGGGTACTGGGTTCATTCCTGGGTACACGCCTGATTGGTCGGGTGTCTGACCTGCCCGACAGGATGCCGGCGGCCGAGACTGGAATTATAGGGTCGCATTTAACAGTTGCCTCTGGTTGCCTGTGGGTTCAGGGCTGCCAGCGGACGGATAAGGGGGCACGTGAGCGAGTTGCGGCTGATGGCGGTGCACGCCCACCCCGACGACGAGTCCAGCAAGGGTGCAGCTAGCCTTGCCCGCTATGCCGACGAGGGTCATCGCGTGCTGGTGGTCACGCTGACCGGCGGTGAGCGTGGCGACATACTCAACCCGGCGATGGACCTGCCCGACGTGCGAGAGCACATCGCCGAGGTCCGCCGTGACGAGATGGCCAAGGCGGCCGAGATCCTCGGGGTCGAGCACACCTGGCTCGGCTTCATCGACTCCGGCCTGCCCACCGGCGACCCGCCGCCGCCGCTGCCCGAGGACTGCTTCGCGGTGGTGCCGCTGGAGGTATCCGTCGAAGCGCTGGTGCGCGTGGTCCGCGAATTCCGGCCGCACGTGATGACCACCTACGACGAGAACGGCGGTTATCCGCATCCCGATCACATTCGCTGCCATCAGGTTTCGGTCGGTGCCTACGAGGCGGCCGGTGACTATGCCCGCTTCCCGGACGCCGGCGACCCGTGGGCGGCGTCCAAGCTCTACTACAACCACGGCTTCCTGCGGGCTCGCATGCAGCTGTTGCACGACGAAGCCGTCAAGCATGGTCAAGATCCCCCGTTCAAGCAGTGGCTCGAGCACTGGGATTCCGACCACGACCCGTTCGCCAACCGGGTGACGACGCGCGTCGAGTGCTCGGCGTATTTCAGCCAGCGTGACGATGCATTGCGGGCGCACGCCACCCAGATCGACCCGAACCACGACTTCTTCGCCGCCCCGATCGCGTGGCAGCAGCGGCTATGGCCGACCGAGGAATTCGAGTTGGCTCGCTCGCGTATCCCCGCCCGGATACCCGAGACTGATCTGTTCGCCGGGATGGAGACCGGCGGGTGAACGGCCTTTTGCTCACCGTGATTGCCGATGGGGCGCCGCACAACACCGGGCCCGATTTCGGCAAGGCCAGCCCATTGGGGCTGGTGGTTATCGTGCTGCTGTTGATCGCGACGTTGTTCTTGCTGCGGTCGATGAACCGGCAACTAAAAAAGGTGCCCGATTCCTTCGACCCCCAGCACCCCGAACCCGATCAGGCCGCCGACGAGGGCACCGATGCGATCGGCCAATCTGTCGAAGAAACCCGCGACGAGGCGAATGGGCAGCGACGAAAGCGAGGATCCGGCGATGAGCTCGGCTGAATCGGCTGCGACGAACACTCTCGGACGGGCCACCAGCCCGTATCTCCGCCAGCATGCCGACAACCCGGTGCACTGGCAGCAATGGTCGCCACAAGCGCTGGCGGACGCGACCGCGCGCAACGTGCCGATCGTGCTGTCCATCGGCTATGCCGCATGCCATTGGTGCCACGTCATGGCCCACGAATCGTTCGAGGACGAAGAAGTGGCCGCCGCGATGAACGAGGGTTTCGTCTGCATCAAAGTCGACCGCGAGGAACGACCCGACATCGACGCGGTCTACATGAACGCCACAATCGCGCTCGCCGGGCAGGGTGGTTGGCCGATGACGTGTTTCCTGACGCCCGACGGCCGTCCTTTCCTATGTGGCACGTATTACACGAAGGTTGACTTCTTACAACTTCTTTCGGCTATCACCAGGACTTGGCGGGAACGTCCCGGCGACCTCGAACAGGCTTCCGAACATGTCGCCAACGAGCTGCGTTCGATGGCGGCGGGAGGGCCCGACGGGGGTCCGGTCCTGTCGCCGGCGCTGTGCGACCAAGCGGTCTTAACAGTCCTCGGCGAGCAGGACAGGATTCTCGGCGGCTTCGGCGCGGCGCCCAAATTCCCGCCGTCGGCGCTTCTCGAGGCGATGCTGCGCAACTACGAGCGCACCGGATCAGCCGCAGCGCTGCAGGCGGTTTCGCGCGCCGGCGCCGCGATGGCCCGCGGCGGGATCTATGACCAGCTTGCCGGCGGTTTCGCCAGGTACAGCGTCGACGCCGCCTGGGTGGTACCGCATTTCGAGAAGATGCTGTACGACAACGCATTGCTGCTGCGTGCGTACGCGCACTGGGCCCGGCGCACCGGAGACCCGTTGGCCCAGCGGGTGGCGGCGCAGACCGCGCGGTTCTTGCTGGACGAGCTGGCCGATGACGGCATGTTCATTTCGTCGCTGGACGCTGACGCCGACGGTCGCGAGGGTTCGGCCTATGTGTGGACGCCCGAACAGCTGATCGAGGTACTTGGCGCCGACGACGGCAGTTGGGCTGCAGAGGTTTTCGCGGTAACCCCGGGCGGCACTTTCGAACGGGGGGCGTCGGTGCTGCAGCTGCCGACCGATCCGGACGATCTGCAACGCCTGGATCGGGTCCGGACCGCGCTGCTGGAGGCCCGGCTGACCCGGCCCCAGCCCACCCGCGATTGCAAGGTCGTGACGGCCTGGAACGGGCTGGCGATCACCGCGCTGGCCGAGGCCAGTGTGGCCCTGGGTGACCCCGCGTTGGCCGAAGCGGCGCGGCGGTGTGCGAAGGCGCTGCTGTTCGTGCACGTCGTCAACGGCCGGCTGCGCCGATCCAGCCTCGGCGGGGTGGTCAGCGACAGCGCCGCCATCCTGGACGACCATGCGACGCTGGCCACCGGATTGCTTTCGCTATACCAGCTGACCGCCGACGATTCTTGGCTGACCAGGGCGACCGACCTGCTGGACACCGCATTGCAGCACTTTGCCGATCCCGACAACCCCGGCCGCTGGTTCGACACCGCCGACGATGCCGAGCAGCTGATAACACGGCCCGCCGACCCGCTGGACGGCGCGACGCCGTCCGGCGCGTCGTCGATCGTCGAGGCGTTGCTGACCGCCGCGCACCTGGTGGACGGTGAGCAGGCCGAGCGGTATTTGCAGGCCGCGGGTGTCGCGTTGAACAGACATTCCGTCTTGCTGGCGCAGTCACCACGCTGGGCCGGCCATTGGCTGGCCGTCGCCGAAGCCGCCGTCCGCGGACCGCTGCAGATCGCGGTGGCCTGCGATCCGAAGCAGTCGTCCCTGCTGGACGACGCGCGCCGGCTGGCGCCCGGCGGGGCGATCGTCGTTGGAGGCTGGATGGACTCCTCGACGCTGCTGGTCGCCCGCGACCGGGTAGACGACGCCGACGCCGCCTATGTGTGCCGCGGGAGGGTCTGCGACCTGCCCGTAACCGGGACGTCGGAACTGGCGGCCGCGCTGGCCGTGCCAGTTGCCGCGAAAGGGTACTGAGCAACGCGTTTCCCGAGTAGGGCTGTCGCCAGTTGCACTTTCGCGTGCTAGAAAACCACGAACCACATCGCGATGTAGTGGCAGATCGCGGCGACCGCGGTGCAGGCGTGGAAGAACTCGTGGTAGCCGAATGTCGCCGGCCAAGGGTCGGGCCAGCGCAACGCGTAGAGAATGGCGCCGATGCTGTACAACGCGCCTCCGACGAACAACAGCACCATCGCGGCCACCCCGGCGTTGTGCAGGATCGCCGAGGTGTACCAGACCGCCACCCACCCGAGCAGCAGGTAGAGCGGCACGCCGACCGAGCGTGGCGCCGACGGCCAGCACATCTTCAGCAGCACCCCGGCGATAGCGCCGCCCCACACGATCGACAGCACCACTCGCCCGTCGTGACCGGGGAGTGCCAGCAGCGCGAACGGGGTGTAACTGCCCGCGATGAACACGAAGATCATCGAATGGTCGGCCCGCTTCATCCACTTCCGGGCCTTGGCGGATCTCCAATGGACGCGGTGGTAGGTAGCGCTGACGGTGAACATCACCAGCGTCGCCGCGGTATAGGTCAGCGTCGCCAGCCCGGCCTTCGTGGAACCCACCGCCCACGACACGGCGACCAGTGCGGCGCCGGCGAAAACGGCGGTGCCGGCGGAGTAGACATGAATCCAGCCCCGGAAACGCGGCTTCGAAAGGGGACGTGTCAAGACGCGGGTGACGCCCTCGACGATCTGGTGGGCGGCATTCGCGGGTGTGCCATCGTGCGACTCGGGTGCGGTGGCGTCGACCTGGCTGGGCATTTTCTAACTTGCCTCGCTTCGCGATTGCCGTTTGCTTCGATCCCCCACAACACTAACGCGGCCGTTGATGGCGGGGCTGGGGACATGCTTGGGACATAGCCGTGACGTTGTCCGAAAGACGGCCCGGGATTTGTCGCCGGTCACAGTAGTCTGAGTGATCGTGGAGATCATCCCGTCGCGGCTCAAGGAGCCGTTGTACCGCGTTTACGAACTGCGGCTGCGGCAGGGGCTGGTCGCCTACAAATCCGACCTGCCGCGTCACATCGCCGTCCTATGCGACGGCAATCGACGCTGGGCCCGCGACGCGGGGTACGACGACGTCAGCTACGGCTATCGGATGGGTGCGCTCAAGATCGCCGAGATGTTGCGGTGGTGCCAGGAGGCGGGCATCGAGATGACCACCGTCTACCTGCTGTCGACCGAAAACCTGCAACGCGATCCCGACGAGCTCACCGCGCTCATCGAAATCATCACCGACGTGGTCGAAGAGATCTGCGCACCGGCGAACCGCTGGAGCGTGCGCACCGTGGGAGATCTGTCGTTGTTGGGGGAGGAGCCGGCCCGGCGGCTGCGTGAGGCGGTGGGCTCCACTCCCGGCAGCGCTCCGTTTCATGTCAACGTCGCGGTGGGCTACGGTGGCCGCCGCGAGATCGTCGACGCGGTCCGTTCGTTGTTGAACAAACAGCTCGCCAACGGCGCCGTCGCCGAGGAACTCGTCGACGCGGTGACTGTCGAGGCCATCTCCGAAAATCTCTACACCTCGGGCCAACCTGACCCTGATCTGGTGATCCGCACGTCGGGCGAGCAACGGCTGTCGGGGTTTCTGCTATGGCAGAGCGCCTACTCGGAGATGTGGTTCGCTGAAGCCCACTGGCCCGCGTTCCGCCGGGTCGATTTCCTGCGCGCGCTGCGCGATTACAGCCAGCGGCATCGCAGGTACGGCAAATAGCGCAAGCTTCCGGCGTTACAGCTTGCGCAGGCGCAGCCGGTTCACGGAGTGGTCCGCATCCTTGCGTAGCACCAAGGTGGCGCGGGGACGCGTCGGCAGAATGTTCTCCACCAGGTTGGGCCGGTTGATCGATCGCCAGATTTCCTGTGCGGCGGCGACCGCCCTGGGGTCGTTGAGGGCCGAGTAGTGGTGGAAGTGCGATTCGGGGTCGGCGAACGAAGTGCTGCGCATCGCCAAAAACCGCGACACGTACCAGTGCTCGATGTCTTCGATCCGGGCGTCCACGTAGAGGGAGAAATCGAAGAGGTCCGACACCATCAAATTCGGGCCGGTCTGCAATACGTTGAGGCCCTCGAGGATCAGGATGTCGGGATGGCGGACCACGTGCTTGGCATCGGGGATGATGTCGTAGTGCAGATGTGAATATACCGGAGCGCACGCGTAGTCGGAACCGGATTTCACCGAGGTCACGAACCGCAGCAGGGCGCGGCGGTTGTAACTCTCCGGAAACCCTTTGCGGTGCATGAGGTTTCGGCGTTCCAGTTCGGCGTTGGGGTAGAGGAAGCCGTCTGTGGTCACCAGGTCCACCCGTGGGTGATGATCCCAGCGGGCCAGCAGCGCCTGCAGAACCCGGGCGGTTGTTGACTTGCCCACCGCCACACTGCCCGCCACCCCGATGACGAACGGCACCGGCCGGTCCGGGTTTTGCTGAGGCTCGCCGAGGAATTCCGCCGTCGCGGAGAACAACCGCTGGCGGGCGGCGACCTGCAGGTGAATCAGCCGCGACAGCGGTAGGTAGACCTCTTCGACCTCAAGCAGGTCGATCTGCTCACCGAGACCACGCAGGCCGGTCAGCTCCTCCTCGGTGAGGGCCAGCGGCGTCGACATGCGGAGCGCACGCCACTGCTTTCGGTCGAACTCCACGTAGGGGCTCGGCTCGCTAAGCCGCGACATAGTGCCAGTGTGGCAGGGATGAATGCGCGCCCGACGGCTGGGCTGGCTAAACCGCGGCCCGATACACTTGGGATCGTGACTGCTGCGCCTGCTGCTCGTACTGCTGCCCTTCCCAAAGCGTCCGTGATGTCGGCCCCCCTCGCCGAAGTTGACCCCGACATCGCCGAACTGCTCGGCAAAGAACTCGGCCGGCAACGCGACACCCTGGAGATGATCGCCTCGGAGAACTTCGTGCCGCGCTCGGTTCTGCAGGCGCAGGGCAGCGTGCTGACCAATAAGTACGCCGAGGGGCTGCCCGGTCGGCGGTATTACGGGGGTTGCGAATACGTCGACGTGGTGGAGAACATCGCGCGCGACCGCGCCAAGGCCCTGTTCGGTGCGGACTTCGCGAACGTCCAGCCACATTCGGGCGCCACGGCCAACGCCGCGGTGCTGCACGCGCTGATGTCTCCGGGGGAGCGGCTGCTGGGTCTGGACCTGGCAAACGGCGGCCACCTGACGCACGGCATGAAGTTGAACTTCTCCGGCAAGCTGTATGAGAACGACTTCTACGGCGTCGACCCGACCACGCACCGGATCGACATGGACGCGGTGCGGGCCCACGCACTGGAATTCCGTCCGCAGGTGATCGTCGCCGGCTGGTCGGCCTACCCGAGGATCCTCGACTTCGCCGCGTTCCGGTCGATCGCCAACGAGGTCGACGCCAAGCTGTGGGTCGACATGGCCCATTTCGCGGGCCTCGTCGCCGCGGGATTGCACCCGTCCCCGGTGCCGCACGCGGATGTGGTGTCCACCACCATCCACAAGACGTTGGGTGGGGGCCGGTCCGGGATGATCGTCGGCAAGCAGGGGTACGCCAAGGCCATCAACTCGGCGGTGTTCCCCGGCCAGCAAGGCGGACCGCTGATGCACATCATCGCGGGCAAGGCCGTCGCGCTGAAGATCGCCGCCACACCGGAATTCGCCGAGCGGCAGCAACGCACGCTGTCCGGCGCCCGGATCCTGGCCGAGCGGCTGCTCGCCGCTGACGTCGCCAAGGCCGGTGTCTCGGTGGTCAGCGGCGGCACCGACGTGCATCTGGTGCTGGTCGACCTGCGTAATTCGCCGCTCGATGGCCAGGTCGCCGAGGACCTGTTGCACGAGGCCGGCATCACCGTCAACCGCAATGCCGTCCCGAACGACCCACGGCCGCCGATGGTGACGTCCGGCCTGCGGATCGGCACCCCGGCGCTGGCCACCCGCGGCTTCGGCGACACCGAGTTCGCCGAGGTCGCCGACGTCATCGCCACCGCGCTGGCTACCGGCGGTTCGGGCGCCGACGTATCCGCGCTGCGGCAGCGGGTGGCCCGGCTGGCCAGGGATTTCCCGCTCTATGACGGCCTCGAGGATTGGTCACTGGTGGGTCGCTGACCAGCGGCAATCGGCGTACGACACCCCAAGGCGCGGGGGCGTGCTGATTTTTATGAAACCTGTTACGCGGGTTACAGTTACCGCATGGCACAGAAACCTGTAGCTGACGCTTTTATTCTCGAACTCGAGCCGGTGGTCGAAGCAAATCTGAACCGCCACCTTGCGACCGAGGACATCTGGTTCGCCCACGACTATGTTCCGTTCGACCGGGGTGAGAACTTCGCCTTCCTCGGAGGGCACGATTGGGACCCATCTCAGGCGACTTTGCCCAAGGCCATCACGGACGCTTGCGAGATCCTGCTCCTGCTCAAGGACAACCTCGCCGGGCACCACCGCGAGCTTGTCGAGCACTTCATTCTCCAGGACTACTGGGGTCGCTGGATCGGCCGGTGGACCGCAGAGGAGCACCTGCACGCCATCGCGTTGCGCGAATACCTGGTCGTGACCCGCGAGGTCGACCCGACCGCCAATGAGGACGTTCGCGTTCAGTACGTGGTGAAGGGGTACCGCGCCGACACGTACTCACAGGTCGAGACTCTGGTGTACATGGCTTTCACCGAGCGCACCCACGCCGTCTTCTGCGCGAACCTGGCGGCGCAGATCGAAGAGCCCATCTTAGCCGGACTCGTCGATCGGATCGCCAGGGACGAAGTGCGTCACGAGCAGTTCTTCGCCAACATCGTCGCGCACTGCCTCGAGTTCACCCGTGACGAGACGATCGCGGCGATTGCCGCGCGTGCCAAAGACCTTGAGGTCGTCGGCGCAGACATCGACGACTACCAGGACAAGGTGCGCAACGTCGCCGACGGCGGCATTTTCGGCCCGGCAGAGCTGCGCCAGGCGATCTCGGACCGCATCGTCGCATGGGGTGTTGCCGACGAGCCCCAGCTGAAGCAATTCGTCATCAGCTAGGACGCCAGCACACACTCCACGCTCGGCGCGCCTGCACGGCGGCCGAGCGGCTACGAGAGTAGCGTCGAGATCGATGGCCAGCGATATGTTCTGCTGCCAGGGCGGCACCTCCCGTCGTTACAACGGAAGGACCGGCCCCGGTCCTGGTGCTGCGGCTCCCGCCCTGCTACCCGTGCGGGTCCGCGCGGGCAATTCAGTACGGCTCGCCAATCCAACGCAACCCGACGACGAAGCGACCTCTGGCATGGGGTGGCTGAAGGGTCGGGCCACTAGCTCGAGGAGCGCTTAGTGACCGATATCCGGACCTACGTGATCGACACCTCCGTGCTGCTCTCTGACCCGTGGGCGTGCAGCCGGTTCGCCGAGCACGAGGTGGTGGTTCCGTTGGTGGTGATCAGCGAGCTGGAGGCAAAGCGCCACCATCACGAACTGGGATGGTTCGCCCGGCAGGCGTTGCGTCTGTTCGATGACCTCCGGCTGGAGCACGGACGGCTCGATCAGCCCATTCCGGTTGGAACACAAGGCGGTACGCTTCACGTCGAGCTCAACCACACCGATCCCGCGGTGCTGCCCGCCGGTTTCCGGACCGATAGTAACGATTCCCGGATCTTGAGTTGTGCCGCCAATCTCGCCGCCGAAGGCAGGCGAGTTACCTTAGTCAGCAAGGACATTCCCCTTCGCGTCAAGGCCGGCGCGGTTGGCCTGCCCGCCGATGAGTATCACGCCCAGGATGTCGTGGCCTCCGGGTGGTCGGGAATGGACGAGATCGACACCGCCGCCGAGGACATCGACGCGCTGTTCGCTGAGGGCGAGATCGATCTGGCCGAGGCTCGGAACATGCCCTGTCACACTGGGATTCGGCTGTTGGGCGGCAGCTCGCACGCGCTCGGCCGGGTGACCCCGGACAAACGCGTCCAGCTGGTTCGTGGCGACCGTGAGGTGTTCGGGCTGCGCGGCCGGTCCGCCGAGCAGCGGGTGGCGCTGGACCTGCTGCTCGATGAGTCGGTGGGCATCGTGTCCCTGGGCGGCAAGGCCGGCACCGGCAAGTCGGCGCTGGCCCTGTGCGCGGGCCTGGAGGCGGTGCTGGAACGCAGGACGCAGCGCAAGGTGGTGGTTTTCCGTCCGCTGTATGCCGTCGGCGGCCAGGAGCTGGGCTACCTGCCCGGTAGCGAGAGCGAAAAGATGGGCCCGTGGGCGCAGGCGGTGTTCGACACCCTTGAGGGCTTGGCCAGTCCAGCGGTGCTGGAGGAGGTGCTCTCCCGGGGCATGCTCGAAGTGCTGCCGCTCACCCACATCCGGGGGCGCTCGCTACACGACTCGTTCGTCATCGTCGACGAGGCGCAATCGCTGGAGCGGAACGTCTTGCTAACCGTGTTGTCGCGGTTGGGCACGGGATCGCGGGTTGTGCTGACCCACGATATTGCCCAGCGGGACAACCTGCGGGTGGGCCGCCACGACGGGGTTGCGGCCGTGATCGAGAAGCTCAAAGGCCATCCGCTGTTCGCGCACATCACCCTGCTGCGCAGCGAGCGATCGCCGATCGCCGCGCTGGTCACCGAAATGCTCGAGGAGATCACGGGGCCGTAATCGGCACCGGCTCGAGCGTACCCGCACGGCGAAAAATCGTGCCGGATCTCGCAGTGTGGTTACGCTCGCGGCCAGGGTGACGTTTTGTATGCCGAGTAGGCTGCCATCGTGCCGAAACGACCGGACAGCCAGGCCTGGCGCTATTGGCGGACCGTCTTGGGTGTCGTTGCGGCTGGCGCGGTCCTACTGATCGGCGGCCTGACAGGGCACGTGACGCGGGCCGACAACCTGAGCTGTTCGGTGGTCAAGTGCGTCGCGCTGACGTTCGACGACGGGCCCAGCCCGTTTGACGACCGGTTGCTGCAGATCCTGAAAGACAACGACGCCAAGGCCACCTTCTTCCTGATCGGCAACAAGGTGGCGGCCAACCCGGCGGGCGCCAAGCGGATCGCCGACGCGGGGATGGAGATCGGCAGCCACACCTGGGAGCATCCCAACATGGCGACGCTGCCCATGGAGGACATCGCGGCGCAGTTCTCCAAGGCCAGCGACGCGATCACCGCCGCAACCGGCCGGGCGCCGACGCTGTACCGTCCCGCCGGCGGACTGTCCACCGACGCGGTACGTCAGACCGCGGCCTCGTTTGGCCTTGCTGAAATCCTTTGGGATGTCATCCCTTTTGACTGGGCGAACGACTCGAATACGGCGGCTACCCGCCAGTTGCTGATGAGCCAGATCAAGCCGGGCTCGGTCGTTTTGTTCCACGACACCTACTCGAGCACCGTCGACCTGGTGTACCAATTCATCCCGGTGCTCAAGGCCAACGGCTACCGGATGGTGACGGTTAGCGAACTGCTTGGATCCCGGACGCCCGGCAGCAGCTATGGCAGCCGGGAAAACGGTCCGCCCGTCAACGAACTTCACGACATCCCGCCCAGTGAGATCCCAACGTTGCCAAACACTCCCTCGCCCAAGCCGATGCCCAACTTCCCGATCACCGACATCCCGGGCCAGAACTCCGGCGGGCCGAACAACGGTGCGTAAAACAGAAGTCCGTTCACTCGCCCGGCGTCGAGTTGCTGCGGCGTCTGCCCGCAAAAGCTCGCAACAAGTCGACGCTGGGCCGAGGTAATCGTGCAGCGAAAGTCAGCCCGCAGGCTATCGATTCAATACGGGATCGACCTCGCGTTGTCCTACATCATCGCCGTCATCGATGCGGCCGCCATCCTCATTCCATTGCGAGGTCAAATGTCCGCTGCGGCGAACGTCGACTTCTTTGAAAAGAACGTGCCGATGCTGTTCGTGCTCCCCGTGCTGGGGATCGTCTGCGTCGTGGTGGCCGGCATCAGGAGCCTTGCCCCCACGTTGCGCTGGTACGTCGCCGGCGAAGAGCCGAACACCGCTCAACGGGAAGCCGCAATGCGGCTCGCCGGCCGCCAAACGATAATCCTCTTGGCGGTCTGGGCCGCGTCCGGCGCAATCCTGATCCTCTTTAATCGCCACGACGGCACCGCACAACTGCTGCCGATGGTGCTCGGTGTGCTGCTGGGCGGCCCGGCCGCCGCAGGCACGGGGATGCTGCTTGCGCAACGCACCCTGCGTCCGATCATGGGTGCCGCCACGCTGGGTCGTGAGCCGCTATTGGCGGTTCCGAGTGTGTTTGCCCGACTGGTGATGTTGTGGTTCCTGTGCAGTGCGCTTCCTATCGCCGTGATTGCGACTCTCGTCGTTCTTCGCTCGTATGGCTGGCTGATTCAGAAGTCCGCGTCGTTGGACGTGCCCGTTCTGGTGGTGTCACTGGCAGCGCTGCTACTCGGGCTTCCGACGATGATCCTGACGTCGCGATCCATTTCCGATCCGATCGGCGAGGTCGTCGATGCGATGGCCGAGGTCGAACACGGCCGCATCGAAACCTACGTCGGGGTGTACGAGCGCTCCCAAATCGGCCGTCTGCAAACCGGATTCAATCGAATGGTCGCCGGGCTCGCCGAACGTGACCGGTTGCACGACCTGTTCGGCCGCTACGTGGGAACCGACGTCGCCCATCGCGCCATCGAAGAAGGTGCATCGCTGTCTGGCGATGTGGTCGAGGCGGCAGTGCTATTCATCGACCTGGTCGGCTCGACCCAGCTCGCGGAGAGCCGCCCGCCGCAAGAGGTTGCCGAGGTGCTGAATGATTTTTTCCGGATCGTGGTCGACGCCGTCGACGAACATCAGGGGCTGATCAACAAGTTCGCGGGCGACGCGGCTTTGGCCGTCTTCGGGGCTCCGTTGCGGACCGAGAGCCCGGCGTCCGCCGCGCTGGCGACAGCCCGCAGTTTGGTCACCCAACTGCGCCGGCTACCGGTGGTCGACTTCGGCATCGGCGTTTCGGCGGGCCGCGTCTTTGCCGGCAACGTCGGTGCCGAAAATCGTTATGAATACACGGTGATCGGTGACGCCGTCAACGAGGCCGCGCGGCTGGCCGACCTTGCGAAAACCTCGGACCGGCGGATCCTGTGTTCAGCGGCGGCAATCGAGCGAGCCGACGAGACCGAGCGGGCGCACTGGGCTGAACGCTATTCCACCGTGCTGCGGGGGCGTTCCGAAGCCACCCACGTCTCGGCGCCCGCCGGTCCCGGCTAGCGGGTCCGCGTCACGACTTGGTGACCCGCAGCGCCGCAATGACCTGGTTGATGACGCCCGCCGAGGCCGCATCGCCGATGGGTGATCCCCCGATGAAGACGGTGACCGGTTTGGTGTCCACCGCGATGACGACGACCGAGTCGCCCTTCACGCCTTTCGACGCGTCAGCAATCGCGATGTCGGCGTCCACCCGGGCGGCCTTGATCCCATCGACTGTGATCGACGAGGTCTTCAGCGGGCCCAGCGTGGGCATTGCGTTCGCGTAGCCGGGGCCGCCGGCCACGCACTGCATGAGCTTCGATGCTTGCGTGGAGACGTCCATGCTGGTGACGAAGTTGGTTACGGCGACCTCCGCCGACATCGCCCACTGACTGGCGCCGGGCACCGGTTGACTGACGCCGAGCGCGCCGATGAGGTTCGGGTTCTGGTCGTCGGAGAACACCGTCCACCCAGGCGCCGCTGTGGACAGGAACGACAGCTTGCCCGCGCCGATCGTGTCGCCGGGGGGCTTCTCGCCGCCGGACACATTGGGTGTGCACTCGGTCGCGTTCTGGTCGGAATTGATCGGCTGCGACGTCGGAATGCTCGTCGTGGCCGGCGCGGAGTGGTTGGCCTTGGGCGAGTTGTTGTCCTTGGTGAGGCCGATTACCACAAGAGCCACCACCGCGATGACGCCCAATACCGCGATGCCAGCCAGGATCAACCATGGCGTTTTCGAGCGTGGCCCGTTCGGCGGCGGTCCGGGCGGGTAGGGCCCACCTGGCCAGTTGGGGGGAGGATACGGCTGACCGGCCGGCGGGTACTGCTGGGGCGGGAACTGCTGGGGAGGGTAGCCGCCCGGCGGGTACGAGTAGGGGTTACCCGGCTGGTACGGGTACTCGCCGCCCTGCGGCTGGCCGCCCCGATACGGGTCCTGGCCATACGGATTCGATCCGGAGGGATCCTGACCGTAAGGACCACCGGGAGGAGACGTCATTGCCGAACCACCCTCACTCTCGTCGACGACTTCCGCGAAGGTAGCCGCGCAACCGCGTCAC
>Ga0182014_10004837_pt1 | contig 15224 bp, 12 predicted proteins | sample 612S2DmetaG_FD_120489 | JGI IMG/M metagenome (GOLD analysis project Ga0182014, IMG submission 120489) | Permafrost microbial communities from Stordalen Mire, Sweden - 612S2D metaG | ecosystem: Environmental > Terrestrial > Soil > Wetlands > Permafrost | place: Sweden: Stordalen | collected... | reverse complement strand
GGCGTGAACGGCGATGATGCTCCCGGAAAACAGCTTCGCGCCGCCGCCCGCTTCCTGCGCGTCATCGGGTCCGCCGCGAAACGCCTTTGACGTGCCGAACAGCAACAAGCCGGTCTTGGCATCGTAGGTGATCGGATCCCATACCGATCCGCCGCCCTGTTTCCACCAGTCCTTGCCGGTCCAGGTCTTTGCCGCCATTTCGAGGGCCTTGCTCTCGAACCCCTTAGCCGGATTTCCAGGTACCGTCCAAAAACGCCACAGTTCCTTGCCGTTCGATGGATCGAACGCCGCTATGGAACCGCGAACCTGATCGTCCGCTCCGCTGTAGCCGATGAACACCTTGCCGGCGGCGACGCGCGGCGCTCCCGAAATGCCGTCGAGCGCGGGGTCGATCACTTGCGAGGACCAGAGCTGCGTGCCCTTGACCGCGTCGATGGCGACGAGCCGCCCATCCCCAGTACCAACGTAGACCTTGCCCTCCCACACGGCAACGCCGCGATTGACGCGCGCGATAGATGAGTTTCCCATGGAGAAGTCCAATCTCACGTGAGGGTCGAAGGTCCACAGGATCTTGCCGCTCACCGCATCAATGGCGCGCACGATCGAGCGGGGCGCGCTCACGTAGATGATCCCGTCGACGACGATCGGTTCGGCCGCGAGCCCCATCGGATCATCCATCTCCGTGATCCATGCAACCCCCAACCGCGCGACGTTCTTGTCATTGATCTGCGTCAAGGGGCTGAACTGCTGTTGCGCAAAGCCGCCGCCCTTCACCAGCCAGTTGTCACCGCTGGTCTCCGCGGCGACTCGCGCGTCCGTCACGTTGCCCGCGGGCAACGCCGCCATGGCCGCCGATGCGGCGAGGCCCAATGACATGACTATAGGAAGGGACCGGGGTCTGATGAGGCGTGGAGGCATTGATTGAATTCCTGAATGCGCGGACATGACGAGCGCATTCGAATATACCCGGATCAGCGCCCCGGGCGCACGCAATGTGGACGGCGCAAAGCCCTAGAATTGCGAGTTGGAATTCGGTCCGCCGGTCACGACGTCCTGGAGGACGTCCCAGTGCTCCTTGATCAGGCCGTTTTCGACCCGAAAGACATCGATGACCGCGAATCCCTTGTCCCCCGGCCATCGTCGAACGTTGTAATGCACGATCACGTGATCATCGTCGACGAACGCCCGCTTTATGTCATGCGCCGCCTCCGGACTCTGCCGCTTGATGTGGTCCAGGAACGCCTTCAATGCTTCCCTTCCCGGGGCCACCATCGGGTTGTGCTGCACGTAGTCGACGTCGATGAAACGATCGACCGCGGACGAGTCCATAGGCTCGAGCACGTTCGCAAACATGCCGAGCACCAGATCCAGGTTGCGTTGCTCGTCGGGTGTGTGGCCCATGGGATCCTTTCCGATTGAAGCGTCGCGTGAACGATCGAACATCCATTACGATACCCGCTGTCCCATGCGGCTGCAAAGCAATGTCCGTTCACTCTCGCGCAGGCGCGAACTGAACGCGGCATCGGCATGCACCGGCAACCCGCCGGCGCATGCCGCTCCGCCGCCGTCAGAAGCGGTAGGAAGCAGTGACCCCGTAGGTCAACGGCCGGTAACCCGATTCGTAGTACGGAAGGGATGCCGGAATGTCGTGCTCGATGGCATACGGTGAGCGCTCATTGGTCAGGTTATTGCCGAACACCGACAATTCCCAGCCGCTCAAGTACACGCCTGCGCGCATGGACAATGACTTCTCGTCCCCCGGCTGCGGCAGCGTCGCATCGTAGCTGAAGTTCCGCTCGTCCATCGCCGGCGTGCCGTTCTGAAAGGTGTAGTCGATGCGGTAGAACGCATCGTGATCGGCCAGTCGGAATCGATACATGGTCCAAGCCGCCAGGTGGAACGGGGCTCCGCCAATGACGTCGTTCTTGTTCACCAGAATGGCATTGGCACCCTCGTATACCGTGTCATCGTTCGTGAGGCTCACGTAGCCGGCGTTGATGCCCGTGCTGAATGAATCCGTGACCTTGACCCGGGCGGAGATATCGCCGCCGATCCCGGTCGCCGCCCCGAGGTTGGCGACATAGCTGAAGCCGCACGACGGCAAACGGACGGACTGCTGGATGTTCTTCCACTTGAGAACGTAGAAGCTGGAGTCGAGCGCCAAACGGCCGCCGAACAGGGTGTCCTTCGCACCGATCTCGTAGCTCCACAGGGAGTCGGGCGAGTACGCGACCGGCGTCGACGTCAGGCCCAACACCGACAGATCCGCGCCGCAAAGCGTCGTGGGCGTGGAGCCGTTGACGCCGCCCTGCCGGAAGCCCTTGGACGCCGTGGCGTAGACGAAATTGTTCGCATCGAGCTGGTATGAGAGGCCGAACTTGGGCGTTACCGGCGTTGCGCTCTGCGTTCCGGACACCGGCGCCTGCAGAACGCCCGAGTAGGCGGAGGTCTCACCGTAGGTGAATTCCTGGTGCGACACACGAACGCCGGCGATCACCTTGAACGCATCGGTGACGTTGATGTCAACGTTCGCAAAACCGGCGGTCTGTTTGTCCCGCGCCCGGACGAATTGCGTGAAGCTGTATAAATCGCCGAACTCCGCGGTATAGCTCGCCTGACCGTTGGTGGTCAGATCCTGATCGTTTTGCGTGACGTCGGAGTAGAAAAGTCCCACCGTCCAATCGATGAATGAAGGCTTGCTCGACTGCAGGCGAACTTCCTGGGTGAAATTGTTCTGCCGATTGCTGACGAACGCCTGCGAGGGCGCATCCCCGGGACCGTATAGCAGCGGATTGCCGTCGAAGATGCCCGCGAAGTACGTCGTATAGTCCAGATCGGCATAATTGCGATGATAGAAATACGAGGTATTGGACGTCAGCGACATCGCGTCCCAGTCGTACTGCACCTTGATGGCCGGCAGATAGAACGAGTCGCGCGTGGGCTGATCCGTGCGGCCGCCCTGCTTGAAGTCGCCGTCCGACAGATTGCTCATGGTCGACCAGTACTGGCTCCGGTCATGGTCGTACACGTCCTGGTACAGCAAGGAAGTCGTCACCTTCAGGTGATCGATGGGCGCCGCGGCGACCGCGACACGGCCCACGAAGGATTCCTGATAGTTGCTCTTCGAGTCCACGGTTTGTCCGGTGTCGGGCGAGGAACGATCGATGTAGCCGCCGTCATTGCGGCCCCAGGCGCTCACGCGGAAACCGAGCCTGTCGTCGACGATGGGGCCGCCGAAGGCGCCGCCCACTTCGTAGCTCGGATCACCGCCTTCGGTTTCGGCCGCTTCGCTGCGCACGTAACCGGTGTACTTGTCCAGGCCGGGCTCGGGGGTGATGAACCGCACCGCGCCGCCCTCAGCGCCGGCGCCGAACAGCGTTCCCTGCGGACCGCGGAGCACCTCGACCCGCTCGAGGTCGAACACCTGCGGGAAGGCATTGGCATTCCAGTAGCCGACATTGCGCATTTGAATCGGCGTGTCGTCGATGTAGATACCGGTGGTCGCGGCGCCCACATCCGAGGCCACGCCGCGAATCGCGATGTTGGTGCTGTTGTTGCCCGCGGCGCCGGTGGTGTGCGTGAACTGCAGGTCGGGCGTGAGGCGCGCCAGATCGTCGACCTGCCGCACGCCTTGATCGTCCATGAGTTCGCGCGAATAGGCGGTGACGTTGATCGGAACCTTGGTGATTTCCTCGGCGCGGCGGGTGGCCGTCACCGTGATCTCCGTGAGATCGTAATTGTTGTCGCGGGGGTCGGCCGTGGCAGTAGCGTCGACCGCGCGCGCCGCGCCGCCGGCCAATATGCACGAAATTGCGGCGGCCAGCGTGACGGAGGCGCGGGCCGAGGATGACATACGCGCGTCGGTCGCCGTGATCCCGGACGGATAGGCAGCATCCGTGGAGACGGTGGCGCGCGCAAACTTCGATGGATTCATTGCGGTTGGTCCCTTATAGATAAAGTTAGAAAACGTCTTGCCCAACCCCCCCACTACGCGCGTCATTCTTCGTACCCGCGTCACCGACATCCTTGGTTTTACTTGTATCCTTCAGAAACTACTTGCCGAAAACCTCCCGGGACCCCGACGCTTGGGTCAGTCAGCAGGACTGCCCCAAGCGCGCAATGCTCCCTGCCGGCGTCGATTGTCAACGCCGCGCCAATAGCTCTGCCAATCATCCGCGGGACCGATGCCGTCCATGGTCGAGGGTCCGGTGATCTGCGACGCTGCGGCCGCATCGAGTTCCATCGGCGCCTTCTCTCCGGCCGCCGACTGCCGGAAGGCCGCGAGCAGCATCATGCGGAACGCGACGATGGCCTTGTCCGTCAGACCCAGGTGTTCACGCGTTCGGTCTTGGATTGCGCCCTGGGATTCGACAGCCCATTGGTCATGGACGTTGATGTCCTCACCCATGCCGGTATACGTGCTCCGCTCCTGCTCCTCGAGGTCGAAGCCGTAGTCGTTGAAACGCCCCAGCCGCGGCTTGTAGTCCGGCAAGGTATAGAGACGCAGCCGCTGCTCGCGCATCGTGTGCTTGTCCACTGCGTCCGTGAAGCTCGTGAAGATCGCGAACCAGTAGCAACTCACGTCGTCGATGGGCACGTGCCACTGGGTGATGGTCATGGTCTCGGACATCGGAATCACGAATGCCTGCGGAAACAGCAGGTTCGTGACCCGGACGTGCATCTTGCCTTCGCCGATCGCGCGCAGCGCCGTGATGCGCAGGCCGATGTCGCTCGGTTCGACGTCGATGTGGGGCTGCGGGTACAGCCTGAGGACCTTGGTCATCGGCATGTCGCTGTCGGCGGAGGCCGCGCGAAACTGCTTGCCGTAGGAATCATCGGTTTCGTCTTCGAAAAAGCGGTGCAGAAAACTGGCATGGGCCGGATCGACGCCCACCTCCACGGCCTGCAGCCAGTTGCATTGCAAAAAGCCCTTGAACGCAAAAACATGACTGTCGGGCGCGATGAAGCAATCGAGTGCCGGCAGCACCGGCGGCTCGCCGTCGCCCAGGAAGCCGAAGACGATTCCGCCGCGCTCCTGAACCGGATAGGACTTCTGACGCACGCGGCTGCAAATGCGGCTCTCGGGCGGTTCGCCCGGCGTGTCGAGGCATCGGCCATCGACGTCGAACAGCCATCCATGGAACAAACAGCGCACGCCGCCATCCTCGAGGCGTCCGAACGCGAGATCGGCGCCCCGATGAGGACAGTCCCGATCGAGGAGGCCGAGACGGCCATCGGCGCCGCGAAATACGACGAGATCCAGACCGAGTACACGTGCCGCCTTGAGCGGGCGAGGTCCGGCCAGTTCCTCGGCAAGCACGATGGGCTGCCAATATTTGCGCAGCAACTGATGCGCCGGCGTGCCGGGTGCGACGCGCGTGAGCGCGTCATTTTGTGCCCGGGTCATCACCGATGTTCACCTACCGAACGAACGCTGTATATTACGAACATGTTGCGATTGGAGCATAGATTCTTTACAAAGACACGAAATTTTTTCCTATTTTCTATTTATTTTTCTTACTGGAAAATATCGCATGCCGAGACTGAAGCCTCAAGCGGCCGCGAAACGCGCGGCCAACCCGTTGGGACGTGATTTTTCCGAAGCATTGTCCCGGGGTCTGGAGATACTCACGACCTTCGGACCGACCGCGAGCGCGCTGACGCTCAGCGATGTCGCGCGGCGCGTCGATCTACCCAGAGCGACGGCACGTCGTTCGCTGCTGACCCTGACCCAGTTGGGTTACCTCCGGGAAGAAGGCCGGCTCTTCAGCCTCACGCCCCGCGTTCTCGAACTCGCCGCCGCGTACTTGTCGGCAAGCCCCGCCGCGGTCATCTTCCAACCCTGCTGCGAACGTCTTGCGGCCGAATGCGGCGATACCTTCTCGGTCGCCGCCTTGGATGGCGAGCACGCGGTGATGGTCGCCTATGCGACTCCGCGCCGCATGTACATGGAAGCGCCCGGCGTCGGCTTGCGGCTGCCGGCATTCTGCAGCGCCGTGGGCCGCGTTTTGCTGGCCGGCCTGCCGGACGCCGAGCGCGATCAATTCCTCAAGCGGCTTCGCCCCAAGGCGATCACCGCACGCACCGTGACCAACAAGACGACGTTACGCTCGATATTGGATCGAGTGGCCGCGGACGGTTTCGGGATGGCGGAGGAAGAAGCCGAATTGGGCTTCCGGTCGCTGGCAGTTCCGCTGCGACGCGCCGGGGGAGCCGTCGCCTACGCCTTGAACACGGGCATGCGTGTCGACGGCGGCTCCCTCGAGTCGCTGCAGGCCAAGTATCTGCCGCGCTTGCTCGAGGAGGCGGAACGCTTGAACGCCCAGTTGATCTAGCGGGGCGGCGCGGCCGCCAACGCGCCGCCCATGGCAAGAAGGTCGCGTCGTGCGATCGGATGATGCATGGCGCGGATCGCTACGGCCGGTGCGCGGGATCGGGCCATGGTTCGCGCACCGCGGCCGCCACCGCGCGCGCCGTCGTCACCACACATCGCTCGAACTCGGCGCGGCCATGCTCGGCATTCGAGTCGGCCACGTCGCGGCCCCATACACCGGTCTCGCTAACCTGATCCATGCGGTAGTCCCAGAATGAATCGACATCCCGGTGCGAGGTGGCTCGGTCCATCCGCACCAGTTCAGGATACAGATACAGCATCACGGAGGTCTCGAAAAAATTGGCGTGCATCAGGGCGCGTCCGTAACGCACGTGCCCGTCGACTTCCGGGCCGGGATACATGGTCACGTAACCCAGCGCGCGCACCCTCGCGTCGCGATGACGCACCCGCAATTTCTCGGCGGACACGTCCAGAGCACCGTTGTTCCAGATATGCCCGTTCAGCAGGATGAACTGGCGCACTCCCCGCTCGTATAACGAGTCGATGACGTCCTCGACCACCCGGATCATCGTCTCGGGCCGCAGCGAGATCGTACCCCCGAAACTGCCATGCGATCCGGACACGCCATAGCACAGCGGCGGGATGACGGGGATGCCGGTGACAGCCGATACGCCCAACGCCACGGCGTTGCCGAGCAACGTGTCGACGGCGAGCGGCAGGTGCGGCCCATGTTGTTCGGTGGCCCCCACCGGAATGATCACGGCATTCAGCGCCGCCGCCGCGTCGCGTGCCTCGTACCAGGTCATGTCTTCCCAACGGACCGGTGTTCCCGGTCCTCCCAATTCCCTGGCAAGCGCGGTGAAATTGTCTCCAAGGGGAGGAATGGTCATTGATGTGTTTCCTTGAAGGGTCGACCGCTACCAAACACGGCGGGTCTTGTGGGGCAGCAGATCGAGCGCGGCGACGGCGAGCACACCGGTGTCGCCGGTGATCCAGATGCGCGCGTCGGGACAATAGTCGCTGATCAGTTCACGGCACACGCCGCAAGGCGCGATGATGCGGTACTGTCCCGCGGGTTTGATTTGTACGGACACCACGGCGACGATCTCGAGCGGCGCACCGGGCGCGCTGCCCGCGCGCGCCGTACCCAGTGCGACGCCCTCGGCACAGATCGAACTGCGCCGGCAGGACCCTTCCATGTGAACCCCGGTGTACACGGCGCCATCGGCGGTGCGCAACGCGGTCGCCACTTCGTGGCGCCCGTGCACCCATACCCGGCCGAGCAACGCCTGCGCGATGTCCAACAATTCGACGTCCGCCGCCGCCATGGCGGACGGCGGCAGCACCGCCATCACCGGCTCGTGGATCATGCCGCGAGCTTCAGGATCTTGGCCATGTTTCCGCCCTCCACCAGCGCGCGATCGTGGTCATTGGGTATGGCCTTGGCGATCTTCATGCGCTCCAGATCGAAGTCCGATCCCGGCCACTCGCTTCCCATGAGAATCTTGGTCGGACCGAGACGCCCGTAGGCTCGACGCACATCGCTCACCAGCGTCGCCGAGGTCTCGAGGAATATATGCGGTTGGCGCTCGGCCACGATGATCGCCTCGGGAACGTTCCACACCGCGCCCATGTGCGCGATGATCGTGGGCACGCCAGGATGATTCCGCGCAATCTCCTCGATCGCGAGGGGGGCGCAGAAAGCGTCATCCAACGCATTGATGAGAATGGGTAATCCGACCCGCGCGCAGGCTTCGAACACCGGATCGAGCAACCCATGGTCGGCCACGTGATAACCGTGCAGACTCGGGTGCAGCTTGAGTCCCGACAAGCCCGCCGCCGCGATGCGTTCGATTTCGGCAATGGCATCATCGGCCTGCGGCATGACCTGGCCGAAGCCGAACAGCCGATCCGGATGCTGCTTGACCAGCCCGATGATGAAATCGTTCTCGATGCGCTGGGCCAGGGAACAGACCATGGCCATGTCCACTCCCGCCGCATCCATGCGATCGAGGATGCGCCGCGGATTGAAGGGCACGTGGGGCGGGGGCGGCTGTCCGGGCTTCACGCCCGTCAGAAAATCCGAGCGGCCGCGGACATCCTGGGTGGTGTTGTATGCGTCGATGATCATTAGAAGATGTCCAGATATTCCTTCATTTCCCAATCGGTCACGCTGGTCTCGTAGCGCCGTACCTCGGCCTGCTTGACCCGCGTGTAATACTCGATGAAATCCGCGCCGAAGGCGTTGCGCAAGATGCTGCCGCGGCCGAGCGCCTCGAGTGCCGCGCCCAGACTGCCGGGCAGCGCGGTGGCGACGGCATCATACGGCGCATCCACCGGCGGCGGTGGTTCGAGGCCGGTCTCGATGCCGTGCAGACCCGTGGCCAGTTGCGAGGCGAGATACAGGTACGGATTGGCGGCCGGTTCGCCGATCCTATTTTCGATGCGGGTGGCGCCGGGGTTTGCTGCGCCGCCGACCACACGCAGCATCGCTCCTCGATTGTCGCTGCCCCACACGATGCGGTCGGGCGCCAGGGAGTGGGCGCGATAGCGTTTGTAGCCGTTCACGGTGGGTGTCGTAAAGACGATCGCTTCCGCGGCGCCGGCCAGCAATCCCGCCAGATATCGACGACCGAGGGGCGACAGCAATTCCGTCGCCAGCTCGGGCACGAATAGATTGCGGCCCTGCACGTCCACGAGCGATTGGTGCAAATGCCAGCCGCTCGAGGCGGCATTCGGGAACGAGGGACGGCACATGAAGGTCGCGTGAAAGCCGTGACGCTGGCAGATTTGCTTGACGGCGCTGCGAAACAGGACCATGTCGTCCGCCGATTTCATCCCACGCGCCGGCCGGAAAACGAACTCGACCTGGCTCGGTCCGAACTCGATCTCCACCGAGTGCAGGTCCATCCCGAGCGCGAGCACATGCTGCCGCAGGATATCGGTGATCGGCTCGATTCGATCGAGCCGAATCTCGGTGAGGTGGTTGTAGCCCTGATGGATCAACTCCACGTCCGGAGGGCTGCCGGGTTGGCCGCCATCCCCGAGCCCGAGCCGCGCATCCACCAAACGCAGCACGTGGAACTCGACCTCCAATCCCGTCACGAACTCGCGGCCGTCCGCGGCGAGCCGGTCGAGCGCGCGTCGCAACAGATGGCGTGGCGCAAAGTCGACGGGCGTGCCGTCGGGGAAATACACATCGCATAGCATCCACCCGGTCGACCGCAGCCACGGCAGCATGCGAAACGTGGTGGGATCGGGAACCATGATGACATCGCTCGCGCCCTGCAATCGCGTGAGCCCAATGCCCGCGCCCGCCGAGAACACCGGAACGACGGTGCGATGCGAGGTATCCTTGAACAACAGGCTGGACGTGATCGCGCAGCCATCCGCGAATGCGCCTGGGATCGCTGCCGGCAAGAGGGCCTTGCCGCGCAGGATGCCGTGCAAATCGGGGAATGAAAAGCGCACCAGTTCGACCCGGTCCGCCTCGATGCGCCGCATCAAATCGACCGCGGCCTGCCGCTGCGCCTCCGTCCAAAGATCATGTTGCTGGATGAAAGCCATCCCCTGATCTTTGGCGTCGACGGTACGCAAGTCAAGAAAAAAATTTCGATATAAGAAAAATCTTTTCATGACGCATCAGACATGCGACGCTGGGGTCATGAAACGTCCCGAGTCGCCGCAGTACACCACGTTGTCGATCACCGCTCTGGCGTATGTCCCGGCGGTGATCGCCATGATGACGGTGGGCGTGGTGGTGCCCTTCATCGATCGACTGTGCGCTGAACTCGGCGCGAGCCGTTCCGAGATCGGGTTCGCGATCGCCCTGTTCTCGACGCCCTCCGCGGTACTGGCGACCGTCGGCGGGGGTCTGATCGACTCCTATGGACTGCGTCGCTCGATGTTGCTGGCGGCGTGCACGTCCGCCGCGGGCAGCGTGCTCGCGAGTCAGGCACATTCGCTGCTGGCGCTCGATGGTGCGATGCTGGTCGCGGGCCTCGGATTCGGCGCGCTGTGTGTCGCCCTACCCTGCGTCATCATCGCGACGCTGCAGGATGGATCCCGCATTCGCGCCATGTCGTTCGCCTCGACCTTCGCGCCGACCGGATACGCCGCGGGACTGCTGCTCGCGGTGCCCTTTACGACGCGCGGCGCCTGGAGCCTCGCGCTTCTCACCCATGCCGCACTCATGACCGCGGCGGCCATTGCATTGGCCATCTGGATGCCGACCATCTCCCGCGCCCGCGAACCCTCCCTGGGGCCCGCTCGACGCCTCACCGGCATGCTGAGCGTGTTTCGCGAACCGCGGGCGGTGCGCCTGGGGCTCGCCGTGGCCTTGCCGAATGCCCTGTCCTACGGCACCAGTCTCGCGGCGCCCTCGTATCTGGCGCGCGTGCACCATCTGAGCCTCGCCACATCGACCGCGAGCGTCGCCCTGGCGAAACTCACGGCGCTCATCATCGGCGGCCTCTGCATGGGCTATCTCTTGAGCCGCGCGGTGGCGCCCCGTCTGCTGTTCGCCGTGATGGCTGTCGTCGGACTCGCTGCCCAAGCCATGTTGTTTCTGCCCTCGGGAGGCATTGCGCTGCCGACGGCCGCCCTCGTCATCTGGCTATTTGCCTTCGGCGGCATGGCCGGCGGCGCGATGACCTTGTTGCCCACGGTGACCCGCGACCCGTCACGCAGCGGCGCCGCCTCCGGTCTCGTCAATCAGTTCATCTCGCTGGCATCCTTTGCCGCCCCGTCCACCTGGCTTGCTCTGAACGACGGCGGCCAATATGTCTTGCTGGCCGCCGGCTGCCTGCTCATCAGCGCGCTGGCGCTGCCAGGGGCCGCGGTGACGCGCCGCGCCGTTCCGTTGAACGTCACCCCCTAGACCAACGTCATCCCCGAGCGTCGAAGCGGGCCCGGATCAGACCACGCCGGCCGCGGTTTCCCGCCGCCAATCCGCGGCCGCGATGGGCTCCCCGAGATAACCGGCGCACACCACCGCACCGAAGCGCAGGTCGCCGTCGGCACAGGGTGTCACTCGATGCCCGAAGCCGTGCAACGTCTCGATGGCGGCGTGACTCTCCTCGATGAGCAGCGCGCCGTTCTCGCTGCGCCACCGCGGACGCGCAATCGCGGTCGCGAGATCGATTTTTCCGCCGTGCAATCCCATCAGCACCTGCAACAGCGTTTGCACCTGACCGTCGGCTCCGGGCGTCGCGAGCGCGAGCATGCCCTGCGGGGTCTCCAGCATCATGGGCGCCAGGGTGTGGACCGGACGCTTGCCCGGCGCCGCTGCATTGGCTCCGGCGGTAAAGCCGCCGGCGCGGTTGTTCAAGGTGATGCCCAATTCGGGCACGAAGACACACGAACCGAAATCGTCGAAGACGCTGACCAATGAGGAAATCACCATGCCCTGCGCGTCCGCGCAGGCAACGCCGGCGGTGTGCAAATACGCGCGTGGACCACCGCGGTTCGACGCACGCGCCACGTCGATCGGCAGGTCGTGCGCCAGCAGCGCGATACCCTCGCCCACCCGGTCGCGAAACCCGAACGCCGCATTGGTGAGCTCGATGCCGACGTGGTCCTCGCTCACAGCGGCGCGCGCGCCGAGCCGGCCGAGCGCTTGCACCGACATGTTGAGCAAAATCCCCTGCGCCATGGGAGGTTGCGTGGCCAGCATGAACTCGTCCCAACGCGTCTCGATGGGCGCGGCCAGGATCGTCTCGTGCGCCGCCAGATCCTCTTCGTCGAGCGCACCGCCCAGGGCGCCGACGGCGTGGGCAATGTGTCGGGCGGCCGCACCCTGATAGAAGGCCGCACGACCCGACGACCCGATGTTCTCCAGCAGTGCGGCGAGTTCCGGTTGCGCGATCCTGGCGCCGGCGGCCGAATCGAACAGCACCCAGCTCCCGGCACCGCCCCGCTGCAGCCGCTCGCGGTGCTTGGCCAACGTCGCCGACATCAACACCGAGATCCGCACACCCGCGCGCGCGAGGCGGATCGCCGGCTCGAGCGCGTCCGTGAGCGTCACTTGACCGTACCGCCGCGACAGGGTGCACCAGGAATCCACGATTCCCGGCACCGTGATGCTGTCCGGCCCGTCATCCGCGACTTGCCGGAGTCGCAGGGGCGCCGCCCCGGTGCCGTTGATGGCCTGCAAGGCAGAGCCCGGTGCATGCACCAAGGCGAGCATATCGCCACCGAGACCACATGCGTCGGGCATCACCACGCACAACACGGCCTGAGCCGCGATCGCGGCATCGGCCGCCGATCCGCCGCGGGTCAGCATCTCCTGTCCCGCCGCCACCGCCAACGGATGCGCCGCCGCCACCGCACCGAAGCGCCCGCGCAGGACGGGGCGCTCGCGCGAGGAAAACGATTCGCCGATCAGCGTCATGGTCGGGTCAAACCGCCGTGTAGCCGCCGTCGATGACGATCGACGTCCCGGCGATGTAGCGGCCCGCGGGAGAGGCTAGGAACAAGACCATGGACGAGACCTCCTCGGGCGCGCCCTGGCGCCGCAGGGGAATCTGCGCCTCGATCAGCGTGCGCCGCTCCTCCGGATGCTCCTGGTAGGACCAGAACGGATCGTTGAAGGGCGTGTCGATCCAGCCGGGCATGAGCGTGTTGATGCGGATGCCCAAGGGTCCCAGTTCCGCCGTGAGACTGCGGCACAGGGCGGGAAGCGCCGCCTTGGTGGCTTGATACGCCGACATGCCGGCATGCCCGCGAATGGCGCCGGTCGAGGAAATGAAGATGATGCTCGGGTTGTCGGACTTCGCAAGTTCGGGCGCCGCGGCCTGCGCGAAGAAGAACGGCATCCGCAAATTGAGCGCCACCGTTCGGTCCCACATCTCGAGGGTCCACTCGCCGAGCGAGGCCGACACCATGAGCGCGGCAGTCACCAACACCGTATCGAGCGACCCGAAGGTGGCCACGGCCTCGTTCACGATCTCGCGGGGGGCCTCGGGATCGGCAAGATCTCGCCGCAGAAACCGGATCCCACCCGGCGCCTGCTCGGTGACGAGGTCCGCCGCCTCGGGCCGATGATCCACCAACAGCACATTGTCGCCGCGCGCCCGAAAGCCACGCACCGCTGCGCGCCCGATCCCCGTCGCCCCGCCCGCCACGATCACATTCGCCATGAAGTTGCCTCGCTCAACTGGTTTTTCGGATGAGCCGCAGCGGCAGGCTGCTCAATCCGCGCAGTCCCGGCTGCAACCGCAACTGCGCCGGTCCGATGAGTTCGATATCCTGCACCTTGCGCGCCAGCGAGGCGAAGAACACCTCGCCTTCGAGCCGCGCCATCATCTGCGCGACGCAACTATGAATTCCGGCGCCGTAGCCGATCTGGCTGGCGGTCACGCGGCGCGTGACGTCGAAGCGATCCGCATCGGCCCATTTTGCCGGATCACGTCCCGCGGCGCCGATGAGCACCAGGACTTTCTGATGCTTCTGCAAGGGCACGCCCTGGAAGTCCACGTCCTCGAGCGTGGTGCGGAACAGCGATTGACTGGACGAATCGAAGCGGGTCGCCTCTTCGAACGCCGACCGCGCCAACTGGGGGTCGGCGCGCAACAGCGCCCATTGCTCCGGATGCTCGGCCAGACAGCGCAGACACAAGCCGATCGAGTCGATGGTCGTATCGACGCCGGCCGACAGCAAGGAACGCACCAACAGCGTGGCCTCTCCTTGCTCGATGTCGCCCGCGTCGGCGTGCGCATAAATCGCCGCACCGATGCCGTCCGCGGCAAGGGTCTGGCGTTGGCAGCGCTCCATGATCCACGCGGACACCGTATCGGCCTGCTTCATGAGGTCCTGATACCACGGAGTGACCGGGCCGAATCCGCCGAACACCATCGCCCCGTACGTGAGCATGGTGGAACGGTCCTCGCGCCGCATGCCGACGGCATCAGGGAACACGGTCAGCGGAAAGCGCTGCACCAGATCGGGGATGGCGTCGAGCGTCCCGCGCTCGAGAGCCTCGTCGATGAGCGCGTCCGCCTGTACCTCGAAGGTTGCGCGCAGACGCTGCAGCCGGTCCGCCGAGATGACCTGCATCAGCACCCGTCGGGTGCGCTGGTGCTCGGGCGGGTCGACCTCCAAGATCAGGCTCGGGCGACGCCACGGCTTCTCCAGGAAATAATTGGTGAGCCCGCCGCCGCCGGCATTGCTGAAGCGTTTCCAATCGCCGAGCACGGCGCGCACCGCGTCGTAACGCGACACCACCCAGATCGAGTGTTTGGTGAGCCACACCGCGGGCGCCGCGAATTCACGCAGCTGCCGGTACGGCTCGAACGGATTGGCACGGAATTCGGGTGAAAACGGATCCAGATCGGAACTGTCCGGCGGGGCTGCGCCGCGCATGACAGCCATCAGGATGCGAGACCCGCGGGACCGGCGGGCGACGCCCCGCGCAACCCCGCACGCGCGGCTTGCGTCGCGGCCGTGTTCACTCGCGTCTCCTCGTCGAGGACGACGCCATACAGGCTGCGCGCGCGCTCGAGCGACACCTTGCCGTCCAGCACGTCGGCGCGGACGCTCTCAGGCTCGCGCTCCAGGGCGTCGCCGAACCCACCGCCGCCCGCCATGACATGCCGATACACCTCGCCGCGGCTCAGGGTGATGGGCAGCATGGGCATGGGCGGCAGCGTCCGATCGCCGGCCGCCGACCGGATGAGGTTCACGGCGACCGCGCCTTCGGCCCCGCCGAACAGGCCGTGCGGCGCATGCAGGGCCTTGTCCGACCGCACTCCGAAATACACATCATCCGCCAGCATCCGATATTCGCGCACCACGCCGAGACCGCCGCGATAGCGGCCCGCGCCGCCGCTGTCCGCGGCGAAACCGTAGCGCTCGATCCGAATGGGATAATCGCACTCGATCATCTCCACCG
>Ga0182014_10004833_pt1 | contig 15235 bp, 9 predicted proteins | sample 612S2DmetaG_FD_120489 | JGI IMG/M metagenome (GOLD analysis project Ga0182014, IMG submission 120489) | Permafrost microbial communities from Stordalen Mire, Sweden - 612S2D metaG | ecosystem: Environmental > Terrestrial > Soil > Wetlands > Permafrost | place: Sweden: Stordalen | collected... | reverse complement strand
TTTATTAACTTTCTTAAATTAATTATAATCTCATTTTGTCCTGAATGTTTAGTAGGATTTCCTGTTAATATGACTATAGATTTTTTTCTTAACAATCTGGAAATTATTAAGGGAAGCCATAAACTTTCGCCACCAAAAAAGAATATATTGATATCAACTTTTTTTCTTAATTTAATAATAAAATAAGAAATTTGGCATTGAATTTTTATGTATTGAAATATACTACTAAATTTATTGTCCACATTACTGCTAATATTGTATGTTATTATATCTTTAGAATTTTTATTTGTATTATACCCTTCATCGCCAGATATTAAGTAAAGATCTTTAGAAAAATTTTTAGTTATTTCTATAAGATGTGATAAAGGGATAGTACCATTCTTAGATATGGGTACTGTTATCAAACAGCAATTTTGTAATTTATCTTTTTTTGAAATAACATATCACCTATTTTTATTAAAAAATATTATCAAATAAAACGTCCGTTAACACCATATAAAGTAAATCCGCCATTATCATATAATTTATTTACCGTATTATCTGTTTCTAGTTTTTGAAAATCTTGTAATTTATATTTTCCATTATTGTCATAGGTTAAAGTAACATCATCTACTACTAGATATTGATCTTGTTCATAAAAATTACCTAAATTACCAACTAACGAATTTAAACTATTCATACTTGTTATTCCTGTCGTTCCATAATTATTTGTATCATTTATATTACTAATATTGTTGAAATTTTCATATCCAAAATGATCAACAGGTAATTCTACAATAAGACCACTATTCTTTGATTTCCCTGAAATTGCATCCTTAAACCTATTAGGATCAGTTGGGGTGGATAAAATAGAAATATCTGTTCCATAATTAATAAGAAAACTCATGCCGTTGAATGATTCTTCAGTAATTTGAAAATTAAAATTTTTAATTATAGGGGAGGGATACGTATTAAATACAGATAATGTAATGACTGCCATTAAAGCTATTAAAAGCAATGAATTCTTAATTTTGGAAGAATTTGATTTTTTATAGCTTTTAGCCAGTTCATAGAAAGTAAAGGAAAAGATGAATATTGAAATTAAAACTAAATATTTGACAGTTCTTAATCCAATTAATGTTCCCCTAAAATAAGAAAGAAAATTAAAAATTACCATTGTATAGAATAGTGTTAATAAAAGTAAATCCAGTAATCTATATTTCTTATTAAAAACTCTTTTTATTATGAAAATAGTTGATATACTAGCTATTGAAACATAGAAAAGATCAACACCATAAATTTTGATTATATTATAAATTAATTGGACACCAGTTAAGGAACTAGTATATAATATGGATGCTGGTGAAATTTCGTTGTTAAAAAGTATAGAATTAATCAAGTCTGTAACTGTACTGCCAAAAATGACTGATGATGAAAACCATATAAAAAACGATATAAATAAAATTGAGGCGGGAATTAACGTGTTGCTATTTTTTAAGAACTTAATGTTATTATCAGTGTTATTACTGTTATTAAATTTTAGATTTTTTAAAGTTAACTTTAAAGTTAAAAATATTATTATCAAAATGATAAATAAGAAAATTGAAGTTTCTTGATCGAAAAATGGGAATAAAGTTAACATAATAATTAATAATATTGAATAAGGAACTATTGATGAATTTTCTGTTCTGGATTTTATAAACAAAAATAATACCAAAGGAAGGATAAAAAAAGCTTCTGCAGATGGTACAACATATAAACTTTCAGCACCGAATATGGGCAATATAGATAGTGCCGTAACAAAGAATATTTCTCCTTTTTTCAATTTAAGAGATCTTGATAAAAAAAACATAAAAACTATAAATAGGATAGTGAAAAATTGTGGAATCAGAAGCATTATTTGTCTAGGGGTGCATCCTGAGATGTATGATAAAGCAGTAATCCAGATATGCAAAATTGGGTAACCATCATTTCCAAAATGGCCACTAACCATTATATCTATGACATAACCTAAATGTGATAATGAGTCACCCGGATTAAAAAAATAATAGTTTCGTAGATAAGGTAGAGATAAAAATATAAAAAGAGATATAATAGCTGCGATTATTGTAGTATAAATTATTTTTTCGTTATGTTTACTAACCTTCTCTTGAGATACATATAAAAAAATATTTAAAAACATTAAAAAAAAGACTGCTATGAATAAAAGCCAGAAATATAATGGATAAACATTATAAATTGATGGTTCGTATTGAATCGAAACGCCATAATAGGATATAATAATTGTTTGTAATATTATACAACAAAAACATATAATGCTAATAATTTTTGTTAAAAATAATTTATCTCGAACCATCTTAATCTTTATCCTTTTTTAGAAACTTTAATAGAAAATCATTATATCATTAAATAGGATTAAGAACTTATAAAAGTTATCCTTAAGATTTAAAGCTAATTTAAGATAGTTAAATTATTAAATTAAATTTTTTGTATTAACGACCTCTTCTTGATATTTTTTCAAGGAAAAAAATCTAAAATTATTATATTTGGAGGATTGTATGCAATATCAACATGTCTCAATATTGATATTAAATTGGAATAATTGGAAAGATACAATTGAATGTTTAGAGTCGGTTTATCAAAGTAATTATTCCCATTATAACGTAATTGTGATAGATAATGGTTCTAAAGATCATTCAGTTGAAAGGATTAGAGAGTATTGTGAAGCTAAACTGAAGATAAAATCTAAATTTTTTGATTATAGTAATGATAATAAACCCATAAATTTTTTAGAAGTTGAAAGATTAAAAAATAAAAATATAAAAAATTTGGATTTGAACAATTTAAAGCATTTAGATAATAAAAAATTGATTATTGTAAAAAATGGTGAAAATTACGGTTTTGCAGAAGGTAATAACATTGGGATAAGATTTGCTTTTGACTATTTAAAAACAGATTATATTCTTCTTCTGAATAATGACACCGTAATAGACATTCAGTTATTGGAAAAAATGGTTTTAATGTCTGAAACAGATGAAAAGATAGCCATTACACAAGCTAAGTTGTTATATTATGATGAACCAAATAAAATAAATAGTACAGGTAATAAAATGGATATATTTGGCGCTACCCATTGTAGGGGCTGTGGGGAGATAGATACAGGAAAATATGATAAATCTTACAATGATGGATTTTTTTATGCATCTGGGGCCTGCATATTGATTAAAAGAAGTTTTATATCAGAATTTAGTGGACATAATCTTTTTGACACAAAACTTTTTGCTTATCATGAAGATGTAGATATTAGTTTTAGTGCTCATGTTTTGGGATATAAAGTGGTGTTTTGTCCTGAAGCAATATGTTATCATAAGGAAGGTTCATCTCATAAAAATTATTATAATAAATTTTATTGGGCTCAAAGAAATAATATAAGAGTTTTATTAAAACACTATTCATTTAAATATTTAATATTTATTTTTCCAATAAACTTATTAATAGAACTATTACATTCGATATTTGCTACATTTTATATAAGAAGATTAGATTATATAAAAATATTTATAAAATCTTTATCTTGGAATATCAAAAATATTAATGATACATTGGAAAAAAGAAAAATTATCCAATCAAAAAGAAAAATATCTGACAAAGAAATAATTAAACTTATGGAAAAAAAATCAATAAGAATATCCTCAAATTTTCATTTACTATTCAAATAAATATTATGAAAAAATCATTAATAGAAATCAATTAATATATTTATTGAAAACTAATTGCAAATTGATTCTAAAAAATTGAGACCCTATTTACAATTATAATATTATTATCATTTTGCTATTCTATATAACATTCTTATAAATGGATATTATAAGTTCAGTTGTTACAAAACCAGTAAAAGATTATGAAATTGTCGTAGACGAATCCTACAAAACATATTCGATATAGATTCACACCAAAACATTACTTCTTTAAATAAGATCAAATGGTGGGATTGGTCTATTGATAAAACAGATAATATAGATCTATTACATCAGATAATATGATAAATTCATCGAAAATTTGAATAAAATATTATTCTTTTAATTTTCCTACCATCAAAAATTCTGCAGAAAATAAGTTAGGACGAATTTTAGCAATTAAGTACTCTATTTTTTGATTTATACAAAGCAAGGGTATGGAAGGAACAATGTCAAACTTAATTATATTAAAACCGGCTTGATTTAACAACTCATTAGCACTTTTTTCATTAAAAAATCTAAGATGAGTTTTGTCTAATATGCCGCTTTCTTCATAGTCAAATTTACCTAATAAAAGTTTAATTCTGATTTTGAGATTTGCAATATTAGGGATTGCTACGACAATAAATCCATCTTTCTTAAGATATTTATTCAATTTTCTTAAAACGGTAGAAGGTGATTTAAGATGTTCAAGGACATTAGAAAGAAGAATTACATCAAAATAATTGTTTGGATAACCTAGGTCTTCTAAAGATTCAATGTCCGAGGTGATTATATGTTGGCAAAATTTTCTTGCTTTTTTTGAAGAATTTTTATCTATCTCTACGGCTGTGACTGTACAACCGTTTTCGAAAAGTTTTTTAGAAATTCTGCCTGAAGCACAGCCTATTTCTAAAACTTTTTTATTATTACCAACCAGTTTTACTACCTTAACTTGAGATCCGTAGGGATTTTCATTAAATTCATCGTAAATTGACATAAAATTCTCCTTTTTAAATATTAAATATGATTATATGAAATACATTAATAAGTATCTATATTAGATAAATGATCTTTATGGAGTTAACTACGCGAATTGTTAAAAACACTACTATATTTTTCATAGCACAAGTTATGAGTTATTTGTTAGTTTTTTTGTACACAATATACATTGTCCGATATTTGGGGCCTAATAATTTTGGTATTCTTACGTTTGGTATTTCTGTTATTAGCATTTTAGGAATTTTTACAGATCTAGGACTTAATACTTTAATGACTAGAGAAATTGCCAGGGATAAATCTAAAAATCTAGAATATTTCAGTAATTTCATAACCATAAAACTAGTTTTAATCTCTTTGATAATGGTCCCAACACTTGTGATTATATATATGTTAAATTATTCCGGAAATGTTTTTTATGTGATTATTGTATTGATGTTCAGTATGGTATTCACTACATTTTCTGGAGCATTTTATTCAATTTTTCAAGCTTATGAAAAACTTGAATTTCAATCAGCTATGATTTTTTTCAGTAGTATCTTAATGCTTATTGGGGTTTTAGCAGTAATTCATTATGAATTAAATGTTGTTGCGTTTGCTTTTGTTTATCTCTTAGTGGGAGGAATTACTTTAATTTATTGTATTTTTATCGCTTATAGGAATTTTATATTACCCAATCTTAAATTTGATTTGGATTTTTGGAAGAATAATATTAAATTTGCCCTACGTTTTGGCTTAGTTGGAATTTTTGCAACTATATATGTATGGATAGATTCTTCCATGCTGTTTTTCATACATGGAAGTATAGCTACAGGTTTTTATGGTGCTTCCTATAGGATAGTATTAGCTTTATTGTTCATCCCTAGTGCTATAAGTGCAGCTGTATTTCCTGTATTGTCTAGGTTACATTCAACATCATACGATTCTGTAAAAGAAATTATATGGAGATATTTTAAATATATGTTAATAGTGGGCGTACCCATGGGATTAGGAGGTACTCTTCTTGCCCCACAAATAATAATATTTTTATATGGAGATTCATATGTTAATTCTATTTTAGTTTTCCAAATATTAATTTGTGCAACAGCTTTTACATTTGCTAATGCTGCATTCGTACAACTTTTCCAATCTACTAATAAGGAACTAATTGTGACAAAAATTACTGGTTTATGGGTTATTGGAAATATCTTATTGAATCTGATATTAATACCAAAATATAGTTATATTGGGGCAAGTATAAGTACACTAATAACGGAATTTGGGGTTGCCACCTTCCTAATTATAGCATATAGTAAAACTAGATATGTGATTGAGAAAAGAATGGTTTTCTTAACACTATCCAAAATCATAGTTGCTAGCATGATTATGGGAATAGTCATTTGGATTTTAAAATTCGTAAATTTAATACTATTAATAATAATAGCTATTATATTCTATTTATCAATTTCTTATCTAATTGGGGCAATAAATCAGGAGGATATTAAAATTATAAAGAGTATCCGAAAATAATAATATAAATTGTGATTACTGGTTTTAACAATAATAAATAAAATGTCCAATTTAATATGTAGGTTATAATATGATGTTTCAAAATTTAAAACAAAAAATACTAAGAAATGATGCAAATATTTGTGTTGTGGGGTTGGGTTATGTAGGGCTTCCCACCGCTATATTCTTCGCAGAAAAGGGGTTTAATATTATTGGAGTTTCTATAGATGATGAAAAAGTAGCTATGATAAATAAAGGCATTTCTCCTATAAAAGAATTGAATCTTGATTCTAGACTTTTTAAGATCATTAAAGAGGGTAAGTTCATAGCTACAATAAATTTGGAGGAAGCTACTCTAAGATCTGATATTATCATAATAATTGTTCCAACCCCTATAACGGAATCTAAGGATCCGGACCTTTCCCATATTATATCTGCTGGTGAAGAAATATTAAAGGGATTAAAAAAAGGTAATTTAGTTGTTTTAGAATCTACTGTGTATCCTGGAGTTAGTGAAGAAATATTGCAACCTATTTTAGAAAAATCTGGACTTAAAGCCGGTGCAGATTTTGGATTAGCATATTGTCCTGAAAGATATAATCCTGGTGATGAGGAACATACAATAAAAAATGTATCAAGATTAGTGGGTGGAATTACTCCTGAATGGGCTGAGATAACCCGTGAATTGTATCAATTTATAATAAATGATGATGTCAAAATTTTAAAGAATATTAAAACTGCAGAAGCAGCTAAAGTTATTGAAAATACTCAAAGAGATTTAAACATTGCTTTAATGAACGAACTTGCTATGATTTTCGAGAAACTGGACATTGATATAATGGATGTTATTGAGGGGGCAAGAACTAAATGGAACTTTAATGTTTACTGCCCCGGAGCGGGTGTTGGGGGCCACTGCTTACCAGTTGACCCTTATTACTTGGTTAAAAAAGCTAACGAAGTTGGTTATCATTCCAAGGTAATTACTGCTGGAAGAACAATAAATGATTATATGCCAGAACATATGTTTAAACTTCTCACAGATGCATTAAATGAAAATGAAAAATCAGTTAAAAACTCAAATATAGTAGTTTTAGGATTATCTTATAAAGAAAATGTAGGAGATTTTAGAGAATCACCTTCAAAAGAACTAATAAAATTTTTAAAACAATTTAAAGCAAATATAACTATAGTGGATCCATATTTAACTGATGTTAGTCATGTTTTTATAAAGAATGATGTTTATAAAGCACTTGAAGATGCTGATGCAATGGTCTTAATGACAGGTCATGATGAATTTAGATCAATAGATTTTGAAAGAGTAAAAAAGTTGATGAAGATTCCTATTGTAATAGATGGTAGGAGAATTTATGATCCATATGAATTAAAAGAAATGGGATTCTACTATAGGGGTGTAGGAGCTACTAAATAGTTTAAATTATTTTTTTTCAAAAAATTCCATGGTCTCTATTAATTCATCTTTGAAGTTGTCATTAGCATTATATCCAATAGACTCAATTTTAGAAATATCTGCTAATGAGTGTTTAATATCTCCAGAACGTGGATCAACATACTCTGGTTTAATCTCTTTGCCTATAATTTCATTAATTATTTGGACTAAGTCATTGAGTATGATTCTTCTCCCGCATGCTACATTAAAGATTCCTGTTTCATTTGATTCTGCAGCTAAGATATTGGCATTTACAATATTTTTTACGAATGTGAAATCCCTACTTTGTGTACCATCACCGTACACAATGGGTGATTTGTTTTCATTAATAGCCGTTATAAATTTAGGTATTACTGCTGAGTATTGGGAATTAGGGTCTTGTCTTGGTCCAAATACATTGAAGTACCGTAAAGACACCGTTGGAAGGTTGTAAATATCAGTAAATATTTGGCAGTAAAGTTCTCCTGTGGCTTTCGTTACTGCATATGGTGATTTGGGGTTTATGGGCATTGTCTCAACCTTTGGTAATGTAACTGTATCGCCGTAAACCGATGATGATGATGCACAAACAACCTTAGAAACGTTCGAGTCTCTTGCTGCTACAAGCACATTCAATGTTCCTGTGATGTTAGCATCGTTGGATTTAATAGGATCATTAATACTCCTTGGAACACTGGGAAGGGCGGCCTGATGAAGTACATAATCACAACCTTCAAAGGCATTTTTAAGATTCACAGAATTAATGTTACCAATTATCACATCAATGTTATCATGTGGAATATTTTCAATATTACCTGTAGATTCGTTATCAATGACAATAATATCGTTTTGTTGATAAAGGGTTTCTACAATATGTGAACCTATGAATCCAAGGCCTCCTGTTACAGCTATTTTCTTATTTTTAATTTTTTTAACTCCTTGTTTAATTAACTTTATAATAGATTCTTTTCTAGTGTTATAAATTTTAATTGGTATTAATATCTAAAATTTTCTAACAATGATAATAACTTTAATGATAAATATAATAATTTACTTCGTTAAATTCGGTGCTTAACGAAGTAAAAACTACGGTATCGGGGACAGGAATTAAATATTAAAACATTGTCACATGATGGGAGTGGATGCTTATAAAATCATAAAAGTGTCCTATGTTCTTATTGATTCCATTTTAACCTTTATTACATTCTAATTCTTTAAAAATGATTTTAAATTCTGTTCCATTATTTCTATCAAGCTTAATGTCACCATCAATTTGATTGGTTAAACTGTTTATCAGCTGCAGACCGAGTGAATCTGTATTCTGGAAGTCTATATCTTCTGGGAATCCTATTCCATTATCTTTCACGGCGAATTCGTAGTGATCATCTATAGGATGGAAGTCGATGTTGATTTTTCCCCTGTTGCCCTCTGAAAAAGCGTGTGTTAGACTGTTGGTGATGAGTTCATTTACTATTAGTCCTAATGGTATTGCTGTGTTTATATCTAGAAGAATATCTTCAACATTAATTTTTAGTTTAATAAGACCTGGATCAGCCTCGTATGTATGAAACAGTTCAGTGGCCAATGAACGGATGTAGTCACCATAATTTATCCTTTCAAGATCTGTGGATTGATATAGTCTTTCATGTATTAGAGCCATTGACCTGGCACGATTCTGACTTTCTTTGAAAACATTTTGGGATGCTTTATCTTTTATGTATCGTGACTGAAGGTTCAGGAGGCTGGATATGATCATCAAATTATTTTTAACCCGATGATGGATCTCTTTGAGAAGCATTTCCTTTTCTTCAAGTGATTTCTTAATCTTTTTTTCAGCATTTACACGTTCGGTTATATCAGTCAGTGTCCCAACCTTCCGGGTTGCGATTCCTGTTGAATCTTTTTCGATTGCTTTGCCCCTTTTAGATACCCATAACCATTTTCCTGATTTAGTTTTCATCCTGAGATCTATTTCAAATCCTATGCCTGATTTAATGCTTTCTTCTAATTTTTTTTCAACGAAATCTATATCATCCGGGTGCATAAGCAATCGCCAGGATGTATAGTTAGCAGGGAATTCTCCGGGATTGTATCCTAAAAGTTTGTAATAATTAGGACTGAAAAATGCATTTCCTGATGGTATATCCCATTCCCAGAGGCCATCGTTCACAGCGTCAAGGGTTATGGAAAAACGTTCCTCACTTTCCTCTAGGGCTTTTTCTACTTTTTTTAGTTCGGTGATGTCTTCTGATATACCTAGAAGATATTGGGGATTCCCTTCCTTGTTAAAAATAGGAATTTTTTTTGTGTGTAATATTCTTTGACCGAAATTCTTTGTTTCAATAGTTTCTTCGGGGATATCTAATAGTTTCTTGTTTTGAAGAACTTTCCTATCTTTCTGTGTGAAAAAATCCGCTTTATCCTTTGTGAAAAAGTCATAATCAGTTTTACCAATTAATTCTTCTCTAGAATACCCCAGCAAATCTTCCACTGCTTTGTTAACCATTTCAAAATTAAGTTTATCCGCACTTTTTATAAAAATCATATTTGGAATATTTTCAACAATATTTTCCAGAAATTCTTCATTCTTAAGATGTTCATTTTCCGTTTTTTCAAGTAATTTAAAACTTTTTATTTCTTCATCCTTTCCATCCATCCAACTCAAACCACCTTTAAAAATTACAAAAAAGAATTTATATTATTAACTATGTTATAAACTTACTAATAAATTTGTTAAAAAAGAAAAACCCGGAGTCTCATACCAACAACTAATATACTAATCAACATTATTTGAGATGATAGGAGAGTATTCTGAAAAGTAAAATGGCTAATATCGATTTATGAAATTAATTTTGTATTTGGGAGGTAGTATAAAGACATTTTTGTAGTGGCATCATTAACTTGGCCATCGATTATTCTCAAAAAGAATATTGCGAAGTTCTGGTAAACCATATTCAGGTATATGGAAGTTGTAATTTATAATCATGAAAATAAGACCTGTTAGAATAGATTGTTATAATGATGTTGATATTAAAAAGCTTGGATATATTCATCTGTGAAGGCTTGAGAAGTTGTTTTGTTAAAAATTTAAATCTTCATATTTTTATATCCTAATAATTCATGAAAATTTGTAAAATTATTATTTTGTTTGGTTAGATACTATTATTTATTTTCTGTTTATTTATTTTAATGTTTAGAATGGAATAAAATTCATTTAAAGTTTCTTATTTTTAATTTTAGTTTATTAAAATTGTTTATTTGTTAACTGTCCTAATTTTTGTTTAAAATTGAATATACCTTATAATATTGTGGTGCAGTGTATCACTAATAATTAAATTGTGTTGTAACGTAACACAAGCATTTATATATTCAATTTGGTAATATAAAGCATTAATACGAGGAATTTATATGTAATGGAAAAAACAATAATTTATTGGGAGGTTAAAAAAATGTAAAAATAAAATTGTAATTTGAATATAATAACAAAAAAATATGGGTACTTGCGGCTGATGGAACTTGGAACTAAACAATTATATTATAGGAGGTTATCTCTATGGAAAATATAAATTTAAAAATAGATGTTAAGGAAGTATGTAACGAATATGAAAAAGGTGTCTCTATTGATGAATTAGCTAGAAAATATGGGGTTAGAACCGATATTATCAAATATTCTCTGATTGGAAATGGGTTTAATATTTCACGTAACATTAACTCACCATCCGATTTGCAAAAAAAGATTTGTAAAGAGTATCTACAAGGTGTAGGATCATCTAAATTAACAAAAAAATATGGATTAACATATCCTACATTATTGCAGATATTAAAAGGTAATGACATTCAATTAAGAGGTGGAAAAAGAAAGATTTCTTTGGATGATGAGAAGATTATTTGCTATAAATATATTGAAGGAACAAAAGTAAGTGAATTAGCTGGAATTTATAATGTGGCTTCTGTTACAATTCATAGATTATTAAAAAGTAAGGATATTAAATTAGACAGAGTTAGAGCTCAGACAAAGTTCACACTGAAAGAAGAAATTATGATATGTGATGAATATGTTAGAGGAGCTAGTGCTAAAGCTCTGAGTAAGAAGTATCATGTACATTTACAGACAATTGGACGGATATTGAATAGAAATGGTGTTATTGTAGCTAAAAATAAAATTACATCTGAAATAGAAAATAAAATCTGTAAAGAATATGAAGAAAACGCCACGACAGGAGAATTAGCTATAAAATATGATGTATCTAGAAAAACAATCTTAAAATATCTAAATAAAAATAAAATAAAATTAAAACTAAATACTAAGGGTGAAAAACCCCGTATTTCATCTGAAGAGGAAAAGAAAATATGTGCTGCTTATTTAAATGGTTTAAGTAGTATTAAAATTGGTAAAACATATAATAGAAATCCTAATACAATTATTAGGGTAGTTGAAAGAAATAATATTGAAATAAGATCAGGTGGACGAATTAAAGGGGGACTAATAAAAAAAATAAATACTGATGATGTGGTATCTATTTGTAAAGAATACGATTTAGGAGCTACAACATATGATTTAGCGAATGAATATAATGTGACTCCGATGACTATTCATAAAATTTTAAAAAGTCATAATATAAATATTAGAAAACGAGGTGAACATACTGCTATATTTTCATCTAAGGATCATAAAAAATTATGTGATTTATATTTAAATGGAGTAAATTCCTATGAGATTGCTAGACAATATAATTGTAATCCTAAAAGCATCATCAATATCTTAAATAAATATGAAATTGAGAGGAGAGATAATATAAGAGAAAATAATCACAACTGGAGGGGAGGTGTATCATTTGAACCTTACTGTTATAAATTTAATGAAAAATTCAAAGAAAAATGTAGAAAACATTGGAAAAGGAAATGTGGAATTTGTGGAATGGATGAATCTAAACACATAAAAATATGGTATCAAAAATTATCAGTGCATCATGTTAGCTATAACAAGCAAGCATTATGTAATGATGTATCCAATTTATTCATTCCCCTTTGTAAAACGTGCCATAACAAAACTAACAGTAATAGGGGATTTTGGGAAACATATCTCACAAATTATTTAATGATATGGAAAGATGGTAGAACATACTAAAATCTATAATCTTGGGCTTTTTTAATATCCTAATTCTTAAAAATCCAATTAGGAGCGGTATAAAACTTTTATAAGTGTGCAAATATTCTTTTTTTATAACAAAAAATTTCTTACTAATATTTTACTTTTCGATTTAATCTGTATCATCATGTTCGATTTCGTCTTCTAATTTTCTTATATTCCTGTAAGTTTGCTGTCCTTCTTTTTCGAACATTTCATTAGTAACTAGGTGATAGCCTGAATTTTTTATATTTTGAGATTTGATGTATTCCTTCAGTTTTTTATTCTTTTCTTTTTCATCATTTAACGCTTGGAGTAAATTATCATATTTTTCACGTGTCACTATTTCCTCTTTAACTTCTTTTAAAGATATATCTTTGATACATTTGAGATATTCCCTTTTAAGAGCTTCAGGATCTTTTTTATAAATGCTTGATTCTATATTATCTATTTTATAGCCTAACATATATTTCACTGCAATTAATTCAACACCATTATTTAGAAGAGATGCACTGAACATTTTACATGGAATATTTGAAGTTAAAAAAATTCTTTTTTCATTACGATATCCAAAACCGGCTTTTTGATTAATTCTTCGATATATAAATGAGAATGTATGTTCTTCTATCTTTTTCCCATTAGCAATGAATAAAGGGTCTTCAAATGAGTTGATAAAGGTTTTATTATTTCGTTCTAATAGATAATCAATAAGTGCTTTATTACTTTCAGATGAATTATATGTTAAATAATCCATTCCTGTCTTATTTACTAAATTCCAAATTCCAATGATATTATCATTATTTTTAAGCTGATGGTTTATTTTATTAATATTAAATTTATAACTTCCCGATAGGTTGATATATTGTTTAATTGCATTATAAAAATGACCATATGTTAAATTCCGTACATTAGCAGCACTCATGCCACTTGTGAATTGTAAAAGAATAATTGCTTTATCTCTAAAATTACAATATTTAAGAGCTTTTCGTACATGTTCTTTAGTAGGCAATTCTTCTAAAACAGGATTTTTAATTTCTTTTTTAAATAGACTCTTTATATTTGGAATATTGATATCATTATCATAATATAATGCTTTTATTGTTTCTAAATGTGCTTTAATAGTGTTTTCTGATTTATTTTTTTCATTTAATTCATCAATATAACTATACAAATATTTTTTAACTTTACTATCATTAAAAATTACACCATTGTTTTGTTCTTTAATCGCTTCTTCAACTAATTCTGTAGCGGTTTTTCCTGTAAAATTACAATATGACCTAATTCTTATTTCATACTGTACTCTGCTATTATTATCTATTTTCCTATTATTCAGAAAATTTTTCATAATATGATCCTCAAGAATATCGTCTTTTATAAATTTCATATAATTAATACATCTATTTCAAAATATATAAATGTAACATTTAAACTTCATTATGGATAAATTACATCAAAAAAAATAAATTTATAATAAAATGTAACATTTATATTACATTATGTTATAATAACTTAAGATCCAATTTAATCATCCTACTTAAAATGAATTTGAAAATGTCTTAAAAGTATTTGTTATAAATTATGAAAATAAAAAACTCTTTAAATATAATTTGCTAGGATAATATTACGTAAAAAGTGGAAATGGAATATTATATCCCGTTGCATATGAAATAAATTCCATAATAACATAATTAATTCAATAATATTATTACTCATCGATAGTGTGTCAAGAAAATAGTTAAAATCGGAACCCTATCTGGGGTTAAATTTAAATTAAATCTAAATCTATTCATTTAGAATAAAAATAATTGCTTTAAATAAGATTAAATTAAATAAACTATTTAAACACGTTAAATTTGTTACAAAGCAATATATGAACTATAAAAATGTACGTGCACATCGTTCGAATCAATAAAAAAATATAAAATATATCAATAAATGTCCAGTTTATACCAATTTTAACAACTAATTTAACATAACTATCAACTAATTTCTCACTAATAAACACAATTCTACCATACATACTAAAAAATTATGCTTCAAATTAATAAATAAAAAAAATAATAGTTCAATCATTTAGTTAATGAATGCACAATTATCTTTGTTTAACATGGAATATTTTGGTATTCCCTATAAATTGATAAGAGAGAATATGCATTTGATATATTTTTTTAAGATTAGAAAATAAATGGTTAGAGAAGAAATTTTTATTCTTCTCTTATGTTGTTGTTATGTATGTTTCTTGTGTGTTGTTTTCTGTGTTCCAGTCGTATTGTGTTAGTGTGTTGGTGGTTGCTGTGTTGGTTAGTGTTGTTCCGGTTGTTGCTGTGTCTCTTGCTATTATGGTTAGTGTTGCTGTTTGTCCGTTGGTTAAGTTTCCTATGGTCCATAGTCCGGTTGTGGTGTTGTATGTTCCTTGTGTGGTGGTGGTGCTGGTGTTGGGGTCGGTGTCTACTGTTAGTCCGGTTGGTAGTAGGTCGGTTAGTGATATTGCGGTTGCGT
>Ga0182014_10004832_pt1 | contig 15237 bp, 14 predicted proteins | sample 612S2DmetaG_FD_120489 | JGI IMG/M metagenome (GOLD analysis project Ga0182014, IMG submission 120489) | Permafrost microbial communities from Stordalen Mire, Sweden - 612S2D metaG | ecosystem: Environmental > Terrestrial > Soil > Wetlands > Permafrost | place: Sweden: Stordalen | collected... | reverse complement strand
TGACTGTAGCGTATAGTAATCGACTAGTGACTCTAGATAAGGTATGAGGTGGGGGTGTATCAGGTGAACCACGTCAAGTGAAACCGGTGCTACCTGAGGCAGCTCCAGGCTCGCGGGCTCCGGCACGGGCGGCTTCGCCGTTCCCGCAGTCGGCTGCGCCGATCACTGCGGCGTGAGCCCCGGACATCAAACGCTTTTCCGCAGGGGCCTGCCCAGGAACCAGTGAAGGAGTCCCGAATGAACCATTCCTTGCTTTACATCGAGGACGAAGAGAGCAACATCTGCTTGGTTGAAGCAATGCTCAGGCGCCGCCCTCAGATCGAGTTGCATGTGGCCATGAACGGCCGTGACGGCGTCAGGGCCGCCATTGACAAGCAGCCGGGCCTCATCCTGCTTGACAATCACCTCCCCGACGCAACTGGCCGCGAAATCCTGCAAGAGCTTGCGTCCGCGTCAGCTACTGCGGCGGTCCCGGTGGTTATCTTCAGCGCCGATTCAGACGAGGCCATCGATGAGCTGCTAGCCAGCGGAGCCGCCGAGTCTGTCGCGAAGCCGTTCAATATTGGCCAGTTCATCGGCATAATCGACCGCTACCTGGCATGACAAATGCTCAAGCTCGGCCGCTGGCTTCACCGGGAGCCGGCCTTCCTGCACGAGCACGAACCGGAGCATCATCTCGAAGAGCTGGCGCTGATGACCGTGGCGGCCGAGTGGCTGACTCGCTGGCAGCCGATCAGCGACAGCCAAAGAAGAATTGCTCTTTTTATGGCGCGTCCGCCCGGAAACGCATCCGCACAGCTCAGACAGCCCACACGGCAACATTTTCATGGTCGGCGCGAAATGGCCCGGGTGCATTTCATCATTGCCCGTTTGGTTAATGATTGCTTTGTTTGCTCGTCATAGGGTTACCTCATCTGCCGGACCGGCAGGTTGTGGCCGACGGCGAGGTACCCGGAGGTAAAGGCACGCCGGCGATGCGTTGCGCAGCCGGCCGACCCAGGGCCGCAGCGGCCACATCGCCGCCAATCGCGGCGACCGGTGAGCCAGGGCGCAGGTGGGCGACGATGTTGTCCAAGGCGGCGCGGGACTACATGATGTCGTGCACCACGCAGAACAGGACGGCATCGGCCATACCGTCAAGGGGTGCGGTGGCCACCGGAGCTGCGATCAGGCGGACGTTGTCCCAGCCGTGTCGGTCACGCGGTCCGCGGCGACGGCGAGCATCTGCCCGGATTCGTCAATGCCGATGACGGTGCCGGTGGGGCCGACCTGGCGGTGCAGCAGTGGTGCGCACAGCCCGGTGCCGCAGCCGACGTCGAGGACGGTGTCCCCGGGCCGGAGAGGCAGCGACGCGACGAGCAGTTCACGCCACTGGCGGAAGGCGTCGGTGCGCCGGTCATAGTGACCGGCCTGGCCCCGGTAGGCCTCCGACGCCGGCGACGCAGTCGGGGGTGTCTCGGCGGTGGTCATGCGGTGCCAGCTTGGGATGTCGTCATCGTTGGTCCTTCGAGGGCTCGACGAAGGCGGACGGGGTGCTACGCGGGTGGTCGCGGGGTAGGGCGAGCCAGGTGCCGAGCACGGTGGCGAAGCGGTCGGGATGTTCAACCTGGGGCAGGTGCCCGCAGTCGGGGAACACCGACAACCAGCCGTGGGGCAGGCTCTTCACCGCGGCATGGGCCTGCTGGACGGGCAGCAGATAGTCGCGGTCGCCCCACACGACCAGGGTCGGCGTGGTGAGGGTGGGGAGCCGGTCGAGCAGGATCTGGCGTTGTCCGTACGGCCCGAACAGGGCGCGGGCCATCGCGGTGGAGGCCTCGAGCTGGCCCGGCCGGCGGGCGAGCGCGTGCTGCTCGGTGAAGAACTCGGCCGGAATCCGCCAGGGCTGTGCGAACAGCATGGCCGCGGACATGGTGGTGCGGGCCAGGTCGCCGCCGGGCATGCGGCTGATCATGACGGCCAGCTCGCCCATGACCGGCAGGGTGTCCATCGCCAGGAGCGGGTGCACCTCGCGGCCCAGGCCCGCGCTGTCGACGAGGGTCAGCGTTCGGATGCGGGTGGGGTCGGCCAGCGTGAGACGCAGAGCGATCGCACCGCCGGCGGAGTGGCCGACCAGGTCGAGCGGTGGCTCGGCGCCGACGGCGAACAGGAACGCGGCCACGAAGGGTGCCAGGTCGGCGCCGGGAGCGTGACCGTCGGCAGCGGGGCCGCTCTCGCCGTGACCGGGCAGGCTCAGCGCCAGTACCCGGTGGGTCCGGGCGAGGGCGGGGATGACCCACCGCCAGCTGGTCGCGCTCTGCTCGTGCCCGTGCAGGAGGAGCAACGGCGGTCCGGCGCCGGCTTCCAGATACTGGGTTTCTACCCCGTCGACCGTGATCCGGCGATCATGAAGAACGGTCTCCCCACGGGCCTGGGGTTGCGACGGAGTAAGCGTGGGCTCAGGGAGGGCAGTCATGGCGTCTCCGGGTATTCGCTCACGTGCGTGAGCGCCTGAGTCACCGGGGACCGGAGCGACGCGGACGTTGAGAAGATCGGCTGGGACATATGGCCGAGAGTTACTAAATATTATAAGCGGACGTCGTTTAGTCTGCCTCAAGAGCCGCAACTCGCCCGGCGGCACCCCTTCGAGACGGTCACATCCGCCGGTATCGGGAAGCCCGGCGGCAGCCTCTCGGTCTTTGATCATTTGATAGAGTCCGCTTGCCGTGAGTCGGCCCTTCGTGCCGAGCCAGAGCCACGTGTCGGCCGTACGCGGGTGACCGGCGCGTATGCGGATGTACCGGTCAATGCCCCGGGGCGCCGCTCGGGACGATCTGTCCCAACCGAAGTTAACCGCCGTGATCCGGTCCGTAGCCAGTCCGTAATCTGCTGGTACGGCGGCAGTGGCCACTGATGATCGATCTGCGGCACCTCCACCTGATCAAGCTAGTTGGCCAGCTACGACGAAGATCATCGAGCTACGAGTCGACCAGCGGCGATCCGCCGGAACTTGGCGGAGCGCCTGCTGCTGGAACCCGGGCCTGCGGACTGTCTGGCCAGTCCAGGCACCCGTCCGTCCTGTCGGGCTATGTCCGTCTTTAGGCAGCCAACACGTCGTCGGGCACACTAGGGGATCGTCGACTGCTGGCTAAGGGTCGTGTACGGCTTTGTCGCTCGTATCCAAGTGACAGCCATCGATGATGGAGACGGACCGGAAACCGGACCGGGCAAAGGAGAAGTGGCCATGGAAGTCGTGATCGCGGCGGATAGCACGAGCGGCGGATCGCTGGCCGGGCAGGCAATATCTGATCTGCTTCAGGCGCGCCCGGATGCCGTGCTCGGGTTGGCGACGGGTTCGTCGCCGGCGCCGGTGTACGACGATCTGGTCACGCGCTTTCACGCCGGGACGTTGTCCATGGCCAGGGCCAGGGCCTTCCTGCTGGACGAGTACGTCGGCTTGGCCCCTGACCACCCGCAGTCGTATCGGTCGGTAATTGAGCGAGCCGTGGTTTCCCGGCTGGACTTCCGTCCCGGCTCGGTGTCCGGTCCCGATGGCCGCGCTGGTGACCTGCTCGCCGCATGCGCCCGTTACGACGCCAGTATCGCCGCCGCTGGCGGTATTGACTTGCAGCTGCTGGGGATCGGAAGTGACGGCCACATCGGGTTCAACGAGCCCGTTTCGTCGCTCGGCTCGCGGACCCGGCTTAAGACGCTCACGAACCGGACACGGCGTGACAATGCCCGGTTCTTTGACGGCGACATCGATGCCGTTCCTGTGCATGTGATCACCCAGGGCGTCGGAACGATCGGGGAGGCCCGTCATCTCGTCCTTGTCGCCTGGGGGGCGGAGAAAGCCGCTGCTGTTGCCGCCTGCGTGGAAGGACCGGTCACTGCCATGTTTCCAGCTTCTGCACTGCAGTTGCACCCCCATGCGACAGTGGTGATCGACGAAGGCGCGGCGAGTGGGCTCCGCCTCGCCGACTACTTCCGGGAGACCTGGGCCGCCAAGCCGAAGTGGCAGGGGCTCTGAGAGCTGATCTACCCAACTGCTGTGGCGGCGGCCTCCGCGAGGCGGACGGCCCCGGTGATAGGAGGTTCGGTCAGGGTCAGCACCTCGCCGCTGACCCCTGCCGACCTCAGCTTCAGCAGCGTAGCGGCGGCCAGCACCTGCTGGTTGGTGAGCAGGCCGCCGGCCAGGACGACCGGCAGATCGGAGGGAGCTCCAAGACGCTTGATGGTCGTGGTGACCAGCGCGGCCAGCGCAGTTGCTGCGAGCTCGACGATGACCTTGCTCTGCGGATCGGGGCTGTCGAGGACCATCGGAGCGTGCGGCGCCCAGGTGTGGGGGTGGGGATGGTCGTAGAACATCTGCTCTAGCGCCAGGATGTCGGGGACCTCGGTGGCTTCCATCAGCTGCCGGCCAAGCTGGCCGAGCGGGCGCTCGTCGTCGTTGCGGTCGAGCAATACCTTGAGCGCCTCGCGCACGACCCAGTAGCCGCTGCCCTCGTCCCCCAGCAGATATCCCCATCCGCCGCTGTGCGCCTCGCGGTCAGCGTAATTGCCAATCGCGCTCGACCCGGTCCCGCAGATCACCCCTACCCCTTCGCCGACACCGGCGGCCGGCAGGACCAGGCGGGCGTCGTTGACCACTACGACGGTGCCGCTCCTGGTCAGCGGGGCCAGCAGGCCGACGAGGAAGGCACGCGCTGCGTCCGAGCCGGTACCGGCGGATCCGGCGCAGATGGCGTCGAGCATCGCAGTGTCGTCCAGCGACAGCCGCTTCAGGACCATGGACAGGGCCCGGCTGGCCCGCTCGGTGCCGATAGCAGTCAGGCTGGCGCTGTCGGCCTCGGCCTCACCGACGACCTGGCCGTGCTCCGACAGGCGAGCCCGGCAGTGCGTGCCGCCGATATCGAGCCCCAGAACGCGGCTCATGGCCGGCCGGCCGTCTCGATCAGAGCAGTCGGCCGGAGCAGCCGGTGCGGGTCGTGCACGACCTGACCGCCGATGATCGTCGCCGCCACGCTGAGGTCTGGCTCGAGGATCACCATGTCAGCGTCCGCGCCGGGAACCAGCCTGCCCTTGGTCGTAGCTCCGATAACCGATGCGGGAGTAGCCGTGGCTGCCCGGACTGCCACGCTGAGCGGCACGCCGGCAGCGGCCAGCGTGGCTACTGCGACATCCATCGTCAGGACGCTGCCGGCCAGAGTCCCGGCAGCTGCGGCCAGTGCTACCCGCCGCCCGACCAGCTTTACCTCCAGCTCGCCAAGGCGGTAGAGGCCGTCACCGAGGCCGGTCGCGGAGATCGCGTCAGTGACGGCCACGGCCCGGCCTGGCGCTGCGGTCACTGCCAGGGCCAGCACAGCCGGGTGGACGTGGATCCCGTCGGCGATCAGCTCGACGGTGACCCGCGGGTCGGCGAGGGCTGCCGCCACCGGTCCGGGGCGGCGATGGAGGAGATCAGGCATGGCGTTGAACAGGTGGGTGGCATGGCGAGCGCCAGCGTCGAAGGCCGCTCGCGTCGTGTCAAAGTCCGCTTCGGTGTGCCCGACCGACATCACGACGCCAGCCGCCGTGGCCGCCCTGATGACGGCGAGCGCGGCGGGACGCTCAGGCGCGATGGTGATCAGCAGCAACGCCCCCATGGCCGCATCGAGCAGGTCGTGCAGCTCACTGATACTCGGCTCGCGCAGGTGCTGCGGGTTCTGGGCGCCAGCCCGGGATGGTGCCAGCCATGGGCCCTCCAGGTGCGCGCCGAGCACTGTTGCCGCATGATGATCGGCCTTGGTCATTGCCCTGGAGATGCCCCGGACCGTGGTGAGGAGGGTGTCCCGGGCATCAGAAACGGTGGTCGCGACCAGCGCGGTCGTGCCGTGCGTCGCGTGGAACCGGGCCATCGCGGTGACGGAATCGGCTACCTCAGCGACGGACGTGCCGTTGACCTGGACGCCAGCGCCCCCGTGAACGTGCAGGTCCAGGTAGCCCGGGGCCACCATCCGCCGACCCAGGTCGAGGACTCGCGCCCCGGCCGGCGGTGGTCCCGATCCGACTGCCGATATGCATGGCCCGTCGATCAGCAGCCACCCCCGGTCCAGGACCCGATCCGGCGTGATGATCGCCGCTTGCAGGACCAGCGCCGGCCCGCTCGTCGCCCCAGCCGGGATCGTCATGCTGCCCGCCTCGTGGCCGGGGGGCCGGGCTCGGCAACGGGCGGCGTGTCCCAGCGGCCGCCGTTCCTCCAGAAGCTCGGGATAGTGTCAAGCGGCCGTCCCTTGGTCTCGGGAGCAAACCTCCATACGAAGAGCAGGGACAGGGCGGCCAGGCCCAGGAAGATGCTGAACGTTGCGACCCCGCCGATTCTCCCCAGCACGCTCAGGAAGTACTGGGCGATGATCAGGTTTCCTACCAGGTCAGCGGTGAGCATTGCCGATGCCCCTGCGGTGCGCAGCCCGCCCGGGAAGCTCTCCGAGGCGTAGACCCAGACCAGGGCACCGAAACCGAAGTCGAAGCCGCAGATGAACAAGAGGATCCCCACGAAGGCCAGCGAGCTCAGCCCGGAGCCGAGTCCGGCGGCGAACACCACGATCATCAGCACGTTCGCCGCGATCATCGCGGTGATACCGATGAACAGCACCGGGCGCCGGCCGAGTCGGTCGACGTAATGCAGGGACAGCAACGTGGCCCCGAGCGCGGCGGCCTGCACCCCGGCCGGCACCAGCAGCTCGGCCCCGTAGCCGGTAAGCCCCATCTTGGCGAAGATGAGCGGCGTGAAATACACGATGGCGTTAATTCCGGTGATCTGGATCAAAAAGCCGAGGGTCACCACGAAGACAGTGGCCCGCAAATACGGGCGGTGGATCATTTCACGCAGTTTTCCACCGCTCTCCGCTTTCATCGCAGCCTCGATATCAGCGAGCTTCTCTGCCGAATCGATTCGCTCGAGGGTACGCAGCGCCTCCTTGCGGCGTCCTTTCATCAGGTACCACCGCGGCGTGTCGGGGAGCCGGAGGACTAGGAGTCCGACGCCCACCGCGGGGATAGCCGACAGGCCGAACATCCACCGCCACAAGCCGGCCGGCGCCAGGGCGTAGTCCAAGAGGTACGCCAGCATGATGCCGACTACCGTCGCCACCTGGTACGCAACAAGATTACGGCCCCGGCGGTCCGGTGAGCTCGACTCGGCGATGTACACCGGCGCTGTCACCAGCGCCAATCCGATCGCCACCCCGAGGAAGAACCGGGCCCCGTCCAGCCAGACGATGTTCGGGGCGACGGCGGAGAGGGCGGCGAAAACGACGTAACCTGCCGTCACGAGAACCAGCGTCCGCTTCCGGCCAATCGCGTCAGCCAGCCGGCTGGCGATGAGGGCGCCCGCGATCATGCCGAGCACGACGGCCGTGGCAATCGACGAGGTATCGCTGGTGCTTAGCTTAAGAGCCTTCGGCACGAAGAGGAGCGCCCCGGCTACGACGCCGGTGTCGTAGCCGTAGAGAATTCCGAGAGCTGCTCCGATAACGACAACCATGCGATGCATGCCATAGCGCGCTACCGGGGTCGTCACCGACGAGAATGGACGAGGGGGCAGGCCGCTTGCGCTGGGCATATCAAGCCCCAGCGGTCAGCAGGTTACCAACGCAGATAGCACTGGGCGTCCTCCGCCGTAGCACTCGGAGATTTTTCATAGTCGCCGTTTCTGCCTGAGAATTACTAAAGGAAGGTGGCATTAACTGACGAGCGGCGGCGGCATTACCGAAAGGCTTCCGCAACGGGAGAAGCCCCGGACCCTGCGTGCAGCCGTACTACCAGCGGACGCACCAGCTGCCAGGGTCTGGAGCAATACCGTCAACATACGCCGAAATGACTGTCGCGTACAGGCGGCACTCCCGAAAGAATTTCGCGGTAGTACTCCAGCGGGTGCGCCCAGTCATGTGGGAACGCGTGCCGTAGCTGGTGCGGGTGCAGATCGGGCAGACCGACCGCGGCCCCTCGGTCTTTGATCCTCTGGTAGACGCCGCTGGCTGTGAGCCGGCCGTTGGTACCGAGCCACAGCCAGGGGTCGGCCGCGTGCGGATGACCGGCGCGCACCCGGCTGTACCGGTCGATGTCCCTGGCGCTCTTCGTGCCGATGGGCAGGACCAGCTCTCGGCGGCCCTTCGCGGTGCTCCGCACCACCCGTGATCGCAGGTCCACGTCGGATGCCTCGGGATCGCCGACGCGGTAGCGGAGGCCGGCCATGCCCTCCAGTCGCATGCCAGTGTCCAGGAACAGCCGGATGATCGCAAGGTCCCGCCGGTCGCGGAGGTCCTCGCCGGAGCAGTCGGCCAGCAGGCGCCGCACATTGTCATCCGAGAACAGCGGCTATATCATGACCGGCCGGGCGCCGCGGCCCCGGTCCTAGCGGAAATCCCGGTCCTGGCCGCTGCTCCCAGACGGTTTCCGGGTGTGCTGAAATATGTCTGTAACAATTTCGTCGGCGAAGCAGGCGGCTTCTTGACAGGTCTGTCGTCTGAACTTGAGACTGATTTCAACCCTTCGGATCTTTTTCATGGGGGTCCGGTGGCGGAGTGCTCTCCCGCGACGGTTTCGGAGGAATGGCGCCGCCGGGCACAGCGGCCGCCTCCAAAAGCCGCGAGGTGACACAGTGCGCATCGCCTTGTTCGTGACCTGCCTGGCCGACACGCTGTTTCCGGGCGTCGGCCAGTCCACCGTGCGATTGCTCGAGCGGCTCGGCCATCGCGTCGAGTTTCCAGAGGCGCAGACGTGCTGCGGCCAGATGCACATCAACACTGGCTACGCTTCCGAAGCGCTTCCGCTTGTCCGCCATTATGTCGAGTTGTTCGAGCCCTATGAGGTGATCGTCGCTCCATCCGGCTCCTGCGTCGGCTCGGTCCGGCACCAGTACGCGATGGTGGCCCGCCGATGCGGGGATGAGAAGCTCGCCCAGCGAGCTGAGCGCGTGGCGGCCCGGACGTACGAGCTATCGCAGCTGCTTGTCGACGTGCTCGGGGTGGAGGATGTCGGCGCCTACTACCCGCACCGGGTCACCTACCACCCGACGTGTCACTCCCTGCGACTGCTGCGGGTGGGGGAGCGCCCGTTGCAGCTACTGCGGAACGTAGCGGGCATCGACCTGGTAGAGCTGCCCGACGCGGAGGTCTGCTGCGGTTTCGGTGGCACGTTCGCGCTGAAGAACGCGGACGTGTCGACGGCGATGCTGGCCGACAAGATGCGTAATGTTGTGGATTCCGGGGCGCAGGTGTGCACGGCTGGTGACAGCTCGTGCCTGATGCACATCGGCGGCGGGCTCTCCAGGCTGCGCGCGGGGGTAAAGACGGTCCACTTGGCGGAGATACTCGCATCGACGAGGGAGGCCGGATGACAACATTCCTCGGCATGCCAACGGCCCCGCGCGGCGTGGGGCATCTCCGCCAAGTCGAGCCGTTCCCGGTAGCGGCACGTCGCGGGCTCGCCAACACCCAGATGCGGCGCAACCTGACCAAAGCGACCGGAATAATCCGCGCCAAGCGGGCAGCGATCGTCGGCGAAGTCCCGGACTGGGAGCAACTGCGCGAGGCGGGGCGGGCGATCAAAACCGAAACCATGGCGCACTTGGACCACTACCTGGAGCAGCTGGAGACCAATGTCACGGCGCACGGCGGCGTCGTCCACTGGGCCCGGGATGCGAACGAGGCCAATCGCATCATCGTGGACCTGGTCTGCGGCACAGGCGCCGCCCAGGTGGTCAAGGTCAAGTCCATGGTCACCGACGAGATCGGGCTGAACGAGGCGCTAGCGCGGGCGGGGGTCCAAGCGTACGAGACTGACCTCGCCGAGCTCATCGTGCAACTCGGCCATGACAGGCCCTCCCACATTCTGGTGCCGGCGATCCACCGCAACCGTGCGGAGATCCGTGAGATCTTCCTCAGGGAAATGGGCGACGCCGACCCGGGCCTCAGCGACGATCCAGCCGCGCTCGCCGAGGCCTCGCGCGCCCATCTGCGGCGGCTGTTCCTGTCCGCCCGAGTCGGGATCAGTGGCGCCAACTTTGCCGTCGCCGATACCGGCGCGCTGGGCGTGGTGGAATCCGAGGGCAATGGCCGCATGTGCCTGACGCTGCCAGAAACACTGATCACCGTGATGGGGATCGAGAAGGTGGTGCCGTCTTGGCGCGACCTGGGGGTGTTCATGCAACTGCTGCCGCGTTCGTCCACCGGCGAGCGGATGAACCCCTACACCTCGATCTGGACCGGGGTGACCCCCGGGGACGGCCCGCAGCAGTTCCACCTTGTGCTGCTCGACAACGGGAGGACCGCTGTCCTGGCCGACGAGACTGGCCGGCAGACTCTGCATTGCATCCGCTGCTCGGCATGCCTGAACGTGTGCCCGGTCTACGAGCGGGTCGGCGGTCATGCCTACGGTTCGGTTTACCCAGGCCCGATCGGCGCCATCTTGTCGCCGCAGCTAACCGGCATCGAGGACAACGCGTCGCTGCCGTATGCGTCGTCGTTGTGCGGCGCCTGCTACGACGTGTGCCCGGTGAAGATCGACATCCCTTCGGTGCTGGTCCATCTGCGCGCTCGTCACGTGGAGGCGGCGCGAGAGGGCCGTCGGCTGCCTCGCGGTGAGGCTGTCACCATGGCCGCGGCGTCGTGGGTGATGGCCAGCCGCGGACGCTTCACGGCGGCGCAGCGCGCAGCAAAGCTCGGACGCGCGGTGGGCCGCCGCGGCCAGATCCGCAGGCTGCCGCCGCCGTTCGCCGGCTGGACCGAGGCACGCGACATGCCGGTGCCCGCGGCCATGACGTTCCGTGAGTGGTGGCGGCGCGAGCACAGGCCCGAGGACGGAGCGCGCGGGTGAGCGCGCGCGACGAGGTGCTGTCCCGAATCCGCACCGCGATCGGCAACACACCCGGGGAAGGCGGCAAGGAAGTCACGTCCCCCCGGGCTGGCGCGGTACCTCATGACTATAGGCTCCGGCGCGACGCCGACCCGGGTGAGCTACTCGACCTGTTCGCCGGCCGGCTAGCCGACTACAAGGCGACTGTGCGGCGCACCACACCCAGCCAGCTCGCAGCCGCGATCGGCGAGGCCCTGACACAGCGCGGGGCGCGGCGTGTGGTGGTGCCGCCTGGCCTCGACTTGCCCACGCTGCCCGCCGGGGTGGAGGCCGTCGCCGACGCCCAGTTCACCCCGGCCGAACTCGACACCTTCGACGGTACGATCACCGCGGTCGCGGCGGCCATCGCGGAAACCGGGACCATCATCCTCGACGGCTCCCCAGATCAGGGCAGGCGGGCCATCTCGCTCGTCCCCGACTACCTCCTGTGCATCGTGCGCGCGAGCCAGGTCGTCGCCCTCCTGCCGGAAGCGATCACGCGGTTGCGCCCCGATCGGCCGCAGACCTGGATCAGCGGACCGTCCGCGACCGTCGACATCGAGTTTGAACGCGTCGAAGGCGTGCACGGGCCGCGCACTCTTGAAGTCATCATCGTCGAACCATCCTGAGATACGGCGTCCGCCATGATCGCGGAGGTATGTCGTGTCTGGCGTCATATGGTGACCGCTTCCGGCGAGTGGGGCCCGTGGCGATTGGCAGGCAAGCCGGTCCAGGCGTCCTGCGCCTATTTCTTTGCGAGGTGGCCGACGGGAAGAACTTCGCGGCCGTAGGACGCTTGGCACACCGCGGCGAGGGCCAGGTAGAAGGCGATGGCCGCCAGCAGCAGGCCCATCCACCCGCCGGCCTTAATCAGCCCCGCGTTCGCCGAGTAGTTGCCGGCGCCCAGCACGAACAAGGTGGCGGTAAGGTCCACGAGCGCCACGCACACCACGATGCTGGTACGGAATGACGCGGCGAACATCAGGGCGGCGAAGATGCCGAAGGCGAACAGCATCAGGGCGAGCGCGTGGCCGGCCTGGGCCACGGTCGTTTCCTTCAGGTAAAACTGAAGGTCGAAGTACAAGGCTAGCCAGAACGCGCCGAAGGTGCTGAACAGTACGCCGTCGAAGGTGTTCCCGGTGCGCAGCTGGATCAGCCCGGCGATGAGCTGGGTCAACCCCCCGACTATGAACCCGACGCCGAAGACCGCGGGCAGGGTCCCCGCGTTGAACAGGCCCGCGTTGATCATGCTGAGCATAAAGGTGGTTATTGCGAACGTTGCCAGTGCGAGTGGTGCCGAGTTTCCCCACGCCGCTTCGCCGGCTGTCGAAAGAGCCTTGGCTGCTTCTGGTCTGGCTAGGGTGGGCTCGCGGGGCTCGACGATGGTGGGCTCGCGGGGCTGGCTGATGACTGTCATGTGATGCTCCTCACATCCGATGGAATGCGGGAAGCGTGCACTTTCCGCTCATTTGCAGAAAGTGCCATAGGTCCCCGGCGGGGAGTATGCCTGGCCAGCAGCCGGTCGTTCGTTAGTCGGCAGCCAGGCGCAGGATATCGGCGATGTGCAACGCTCGGACGGCTGATTTCCGGCGGCGTAGTCCCTGGCGGAGCTGACGCAGGCAGCCGGGATTGACTGCCACCACGTAATCGATCCCGGCTGCTTCGATCTCATCGATCTTGGGATCGAGTACCCGACGGGAGTCGCGGGGCCGTACCAGCGCGTAGGTCCCGGCCGCTCCGCAGCACCGGGCCGCGCCGGGCAGCTCGACGTACTCGGCCACTGTGCTGAGCACTGCCCGCGGTTCGCGCCACACGTCAAGGCCGTTGCGCAGATGGCAGGAATCCTGCAGGGCGACCCGGGCCCGCCGGTCCCCGATCCGCACCTGGCCGGTCACTCGGTGCAGCATGTATTCCGACAGCTCACTGACCCGGTCCCTGCCGATCACCGAGGACAGGTGCGCGGCGCAACCGCCGGACGTCGTCACGATCTGCCCCGGCAGCTGGGCGCCGAGTTGCTCGGCCAGCTGTCTGCCCCGCCCAGGCTCACCATTATGTGCGTGCAGCGCGCCGCAGCACCCCTGGTTGCTGGGTACGGCGAGTTCGGGCGCCAGCGCCAGTGCCGATCTGCTTACCCCCGGGAACAGACTCCGCTCGAAGCAACCGAGCATCAGCGAGTGCTGCGACGCGCCCGCCGGAGTGTGCGCGGCGCGGCGCAGCCGGCCGGCGATCCGGTGCGCCCTGGCGCGTTCGGCCGCGAAGATCAGGAACCGGACGGCCAGCGGCCGACGGCGCCCGGTCCACTGGAAATCGCGCCACTGCTCGAGGAGCTCGCCGTACTGCACTCCCGCCGGGCACACCGGTTCGCAGGCCCGGCAGCCCAGACAGAAGGAGGCCTGCTCGGCGAGCGTCGGGTCGTCGGCTGGAAGCGTGCCGGATTCGAGCGCCCGCATCAGCGTGATCCTGCCCCGTGGCGAGGATGCCTCATCACAGGTAAGCGCGTACGTCGGGCACGCCGGCAGGCAGAAGCCGCAGGAGATGCAGCGGCTGAGCAGCGTCGGGTCGAAGATCGAGCTAGCGTGCGACAACTTGTCGCTGATCATCAGGATCCCAGCTTTCCAGGATTGAGGATGCCAGCCGGGTCGAAGGTCCTTTTGATCCGCCGGATCAGGTCCATCTGCGCCTTTCCGAGGCGCTGTTCCAGGTATGGCAGCTTGGCGGCCCCGACTCCGTGCTCACCGGTGATCGTGCCGCCGAGCTCAATCGCGGTGCGGAAGACCTCGGAAAAGGCACGCTCGGCACGGGCGATTCCCTCGGTGTCCTCGGCGGATTCCAGCACGCAGGTCGGATGCAGGTTGCCGTCGCCGGCGTGCCCGAAAGTCGCCATGGTGACCTCGTGCCGCGCGGCTATCGCGTCGATGCGCGCGACCATCTCGGCCAGCCGCGGCCTGGGCACGCTGGCGTCCTCGAGAATCGTCAGCGAGCCCAGCCGGGACAGCGCCGGAAGCGTGCAGCGCCGGGCGGTCAGCAGCGCCTCGGACTCGGTGACATCACCGGCGGTCTGGACTCCGATGGCACCGGAGTCCTCGCAGACAGCTGTGATTCGCTCAAAGTTGCGTGCCACGGCCGCTTCATCGCCGTCGTCGCCAAATAGCAGCAGGGCACCGGCGTTGGCATGCAGGCCCAGGTGCGCGTACTGCTCGACCGCGTCCATGCAGCTGCGGTCGAGAAACTCCAGCGTCGACGGGATCACCCCCGCAGCCAGGATGCCGGAAACGGCACGACCGGCCTGGGTCAGGGAGTCGAAGTAGGCCAAGCCGGTGCGGCTAGCGGACGGATCCGGCAGGAGCGCCACCGTCACCTCAGTGATCACGCCGAGGGTACCCTCGGATCCAGTGATCAGCCGGGTCAGGTCGTAGCCCGCGACATCCTTCCAGAGCCGACCGCCGGTCCGCACGATCTCGCCGGTCGGCAGCACGACCGTCAGCCCCAGCACGTAGTTGCGGGTGACGCCGTACTTCAGCCCGCGCAGCCCGCCGGCGCAGGTGGCGACGTTACCGCCGATCGTGGAGACAGTGCGGCTGCCCGGATCCGGCGGGTAGAACAGGCCATGCGCCGCCGCGGCATCGTTGAGCGCCATTGTTGATACCCCCGGCTCGGCTCGTGCCAGCATCTCCTCGGGCGCTACCTCCAGAATGCTGTTCATCCGCGCGGTGGACAGCACGATGCCGCCAGTAAGCGGGACGGTGCCCGCGCACAGATTGGAGCCGGCGCCCCGCGGGATCACCGGGATACCGTGATCGGTAGCCAGCCGCAGGATCCGTGCGACCTGCTCGGCGTCCGCCGGCGCGATAACTGCATCCGGCGTCCCACGGAACAACGGTGTCGCGTCGCGCGCGTACACGGCAAGCTCGCCATCTGCCAGCCGGAGATTCTCCGATCCAGCGATGGCGCGCAACTCGGTCAGAACAGGCCGAGGAATACGGGTTTCACTAAGCACTGTCAGTTCAGCAAACACGCCTGGCAGGACGTTGTCCATACCACTACGGTTTCCGTCACCGACAGCCCTGGCGGGCCAGGTACGCGACCAGGAGCGCCCCGTCGTCGGTGTAGGCGCGGATGGTCCGCGGCGGGAGGTTGGCCGCCTCCAGGCGGGGACGCCAGGACGGCGGAAGTACGCTAAGCTCTCCAGCGCTGGTGGCGTGTGGTGCGGTCTGGCCGAGGTGCTAGATTCGACGCTGTGCCACCGCTACGCACGACCCGCGAAGGCGACCGGGAATCATAAAATCCCAGGTCAGATAACTGAAGATAGGCCCCGTTAGCTCAGTCGGCAGAGCGTCTCCATGGTAAGGAGAAGGTCTACGGTTCGATTCCGTAACGGGGCTCCAG